>Ga0100378_1004622_pt1 | contig 12794 bp, 12 predicted proteins | sample CryGeymeta201502_FD_81535 | JGI IMG/M metagenome (GOLD analysis project Ga0100378, IMG submission 81535) | Groundwater microbial communities from Crystal Geyser aquifers in Utah, USA - Crystal Geyser metaG 2015-02 | ecosystem: Environmental > Aquatic > Deep subsurface > Groundwater | place: USA...
AAATTATTTTTGTAAATTATTTATTTAAAAAAGTGCTATTTGTATTTATCTGTATTTCAAATCCTATCAATCCTAAAAATCCTTAACCATAATACCCTACAAAAAAAATAGTAGGGTACAGTAGTAAAATAATTAATTAAAATTTAACATAAAAAAAACTCTCAAATAATATTTGAGAGTTTTTTTAGTATTTAATCTTTTTAAATATAACATTTAAAAAATCATTTATTATGAACTGTGAGCCTTCTAACGGGATCGAACCGTTGACCTATTGATTACAAATCAATTGCTCTACCAGCTGAGCTAAGAAGGCTTGTTTTTCTTTGGTGATACAAAGGTAATAGCTTCTTTTGATATAGACAAATTTTTCTTCAAAAAAGTTTGATTTTTTTGATAAAAATTTGAGTGGTCTAATGTACTTCGCTTACTTCAAAGCCTCTACCATTTTATTTGCATTGAATTCTATCATTCCGATATAGCTTTCTTCTTTTGTTCCAGCCTGTCCCATAGCATCAGAAAAAAGTGTTCCACCAATTTTGACATCAGCACCTTTATTTTTTGCACCTTCCAAAACGGCATTAATAGCCTGTGGAGAAATCGAAGTTTCTACAAAAATAGCTTTTATTTTTCGTTCTACAATAAAATTAACCAAATTATTCATATCCGAAATTCCTGCTTCTGAAGCTGTCGAAATTCCTTGTAAGGCTTGTACTTCCATTTCATATTCTTTTCCAAAATAATAAAAAGCATCGTGAGAAGTAATCAAAACACGCTGATTTTGAGGGATTTCTAAGATTTGAGCTTTTACTTTTGTGTTTAAGTCTTCTAATTTTTGAGCATAAATTTGAGCTTGTTTTTCAAAATATTCTGCATTGGAAGGCTGTTTTTCAGATAAGGCTTTTACTACCGAAGGAATAGTTTGTTTCCAAAGTGCCACACTCATCCAAATATGTGGGTCGTGCGTATTTTGCCCTACTTCTCTCAAAACAGATTCATCAATCGCATCTCCCAAAGCTGTAACTGATTTTTGAGAAGAAAAATTTTCTAAAATTTCTGCCATTTTTCCCTCCAAATGCAGCCCATTATAAAAAATCATATCTGCTTCTGTCAGACGACTAACATCATTTTGAGTGGCTTTATACAAATGTGGATCGACACCAACTCCCATAAGTGCCTCTACATTTGCAGAATCGCCTACAATATTTTTTACTAAATCGGCAATCATTCCAGTTGTACAAACAATTTCTAGTTTTACTGAAGAATTTTCAGTTTGGTTAGAAGTCTGTTCTGACTTTTTTTCTATACAACTACTGACAGAAAAAATGAGCAAAATAAATATTACAAAAAATAATTTTGAGAAAATAGCTTTAAAAGAAGTCATAGATTTTAGATAAAAATATTTTATACTTTCCACCACCTTGGAAGGTGTTGGCTACATTATGATTACAAAAGTAAAAAGAATAGAAGTCAAAACTATCAAATTATTATTTTTACTTTAAATTTTAGCTTTTTTGAATAATGACAAGACAAATTTCTTTTAAAATCACTTATTTGAACTTTCATTCTTAGGACTTTCGCAATTTTAAAAAATGACTGAATTTTATTTTTCAAAAACGGTATTTATGTAGGGACAATGCATGCATTGTCCCCACTAGAATGAAAATAACAGAATAAAACTTCGTTCCATAAACAATTTGCGAAAGTCCTAATTCTATCAATAATTAAAACTTATGAAAAAGGAATCATCAAAAACAACTTTTCAAGGACACTTTCAAGGACACTTTCAAGGACATAGAGGCGCACGAGGTTTAGCACCCGAAAATACCATTCCTTCTTTCAAAAAAGCATTAGAACACGGCGTTCAAGGATTAGAACTTGATATAGTTCTGACAGGAGAAAATCAGTTTTTACTTTCTCATGAGCCTTATTTTTCTCATGAATTTTGCTCAAAACCTACTGGAGAAGCTATTCTAAAAAAGGAAATTCTACATCACAATATTTATAGAATGGATTACGAAACCATAATAAAATATGATTGTGGAAAACGTGGACACCTTCGTTACCCCAAACAGCAACCTCTACCAGCCGTAAAACCTCTTTTAAAATCTTTTTTTGAGGAAATTGAAAAATACATTTTAGAAAAAGGAATGAATAAACCATTTTATACTTTGGAAATCAAATCTGATTTTGCGTGGTACGGTTTTATGCAGCCCTTACCGTCTGAAATGGTCGCTTTATTTATTCAAGAAATTACGAATTATTCATTTTATGATAAAATAAAAGATAGATTATTGATAGAATCCTTTGATGTAAATATTTTGAATGAGCTTCATAAACAAACTCAAAACACAAACACAAAATTTGAAATTGGTTTTTTGGTAGAAAACAAACTTTCGATTGAAGAGAATTTAGCCAAATTAGATTTTCTACCTTCTGTTTATGTTCCTTATTATAGGCTACTGACAAAGAAGAAAATAGCAGAATTACACCAAAAAGGATTAAAAGTTTTTACGTGGACAGTAAATGACACCGAAAAAATGCAAAAACTCACAAACTGGGGCGTAGATAGTATCATTACAGACTTTCCAAATCGAATACCAATAGTGGTAACTGTATAATATATTGGAAGATATATTGGAAGATATATTCATTCTGGCTCTTATCTGATATTGGACTGATAATAAACAAGTTTTGTGATTACCAAATTTTATTCTGTAAAAGTATTGTTTTTTTCATAGCGCAGGGTTTGCAAACCCTATCGTTTACCCACAAGTCTAAAATAGATTTTTTTAAAGTAAAATAGTCAAAATATTGAAATTGAGTAGGGAAAAGGCATGCCTTTTCCTAAACATATTGTGTATTTAGGTAAAACATAAAATGCAAATACAGCATTTTTATTCAAAATTCACTGCTTTTTGTGAAACAAAAAACATGTGGGTAAACAGTAGGGTTTGCAAACCCTACGTTATGGAAAAAACGAACTAATATTTTGCTAATAAATGAGTTAATCAAGTTTTTATTACTATCAGTACAAAATCTATTAAGAGCCTTCATTTTTTTATAAAAATAGTTTACACCTCAAATCCTTTACGTTCTATGCTCCTATCTTTGTAATATAATAAGAGGAAAGAAAGACATTTTATACAAATTGCCCTCTTATCTTAACTACAAAATCTTATCAACATAAACTATTTAGAAGTATGAGCAAGCTACAAAGAATCGCAAAAGCTATCGAACGTGAAGCAGACTATCGCAAAGAACGTGTACTTTTATTTTGGAAAAAGAAATACAAAAATATGTGTATTGGTGTAACAGCAAACCCAGTCGCAACAAAAAGAGAACTTGGAAAACCTAAGACGTGGATTTGTTGGGAAGCATCAACGGAAGAAGAAGCGCAAAAAATAGCTGATTATTTTGCTAAAAAAGGAATGAGATGGGAATATAAAGAACCCAAACAATCAGTATGGAAATCATTATACGTTTATGTGGTGTAAATAAATTTAGAGTTTAGAAGTAAAATCTAATACAAATACCAATATGAGTGACATTTTTAAGTATTTGATTTTTAGTTGCAGCGCAACGTAACCTTTGTAGAACCTCAAAAATGAACTTTATCAGAGCTACAGAGTAGCGAAACCTTGTAATTTGGAATTACTAATAAAGTTACGCAACTCTGTTACTAGGAAAGGACTATTTTAGATTTTATAAATGACATTCATATTGAAAACAATTATATGAATAAATAAATTCTAAATTATCATTAGCGTAGCCATCTTCAAAACTCAAAAATACCAAATCTACATATCATTTTTCAATTTTTAAAAGGTCTTTTGATTTGCCTATTCTCATAAAGAAAGCAAACAAAAGGCTTTTTTCATGTAAAAAACCTAAAAGGGAAATTTTTTAAGCATTAAATACTATTAAATTGCAGTTAAAATAGAGTAAAAGCGTTGCATTTGCTACCTTTGCACCGTCTTTTTGATGTATTTTTACAGTCTCAAATTTATACAAGCTCACATTACAAAAGAAATTACTGTTCTCTCTTCCGAATTATTTATTCTATTTTTCCTTGTTTTATGCGTTTTAGAATTTTATTTATTTTTTGTTGCCTTTTTGCATTCTTCTTTGGTTCATCGGCTTATGGTCAAGACATAAAACCTCTTACCATTTCGTTGGATAGTTTGAATAAGCTCAATCAATTAGAAAACCAAGCAGCTCTTGATTCTATAAATTTAGAAGAAAGTGATACTGTAAATCGTCCTGCTGCAAGTAGCGACTTTACAGCTATTGTAAAATATTCGGCTACCGATTCGATAAAGTATGATTTCAAAACTCAAAAAATAACGCTTTATACCAAATCTGAAATTGATTATACCAATATCAATCTAAAATCAGATAATATTACTTTAGATTGGAATAGCAACGAACTGACAGCCATAGGACTTGAAGATTCGTTAGGAAGACTGACCGAAACACCTATTTTTAAGCAAGGAGAGGATGAATATAAAGCCAAAAAAATTAGATATAATTTTGTGAGTGAAAAAGCGATTGTTACTGATATTGTCAAAAAAGAAGGAGAAGGATTTTTACTTTTAGAAAAAGGAAAACGTGATGCAGAAGGAAATTTTAATGGTATTGAAGGCTCTTATACAACCTGTACAAATACGGCACACCCTCACTTTCGTATTCGTTCGAAAAAACTAAAAGTAATAGAGAAAAAACAAATTATTACAGGCCCTTTTCAACTAGAAATAATGGATATTCCAACGCCTGTTGGTTTTCCATTCGGACTTTTACCAATTCCAAAAACTCGTAGTTCGGGAATTATTGTGCCTAGTTATGGAGAAACCCAAGAGCGTGGTTTTTTTCTTAGAGATGGTGGATATTATTGGGCTATTAGCGATCACATTGACCTTACATTTTTGGGAGAAGCCTACTCAAAAGGTGTTTATGGTGCTTCTGTGCGTAGTCGTTATTCAAAACGCTATTATTATACAGGAAATTTTGATTTTAGAATGAATACAATCAGAGCGCAAGAGCGAGGAATTGATGAAAGTAATAGCAATGATTTTAGGCTTACTTGGTCACACAACCCAAAATCAAGAGGTTCGTCGTCTTTTTCAGCCAATGTAAACGTAATGACTTCGCAGTTTAATGAGCGAAATTCATTCAATCCAAATGATTATACACAGGCTTCTGTCAATTCAGGTATTAATTATAACAAAACATTTACAGGAACACCTTTTGTATTTTCGGGAAGCCTTCGTCATAATCAAAACTTACAATCAAAAATTACTGACATTTCGCCACAAGCCAACCTCAGTATGAACCGTATTTTCCCACTTCGAAAATTCATCAAAAATTCTCAATCTCCATTAGCTCAACTTGGTTTTTCTTATCGTCTGGACGGACAAGCAAAGCTCTCTAACTTACTTACAAACAATATAAAAGGAAGTTTTAAAATTCCTTCTGACCAGCAGCGTGCCTCTGATACAGTTGCTTTTGATATGGATAATTTATCTACCATTTTGGATAATTTGCAATGGGGACTAAAACATTCCATTCCTCTTTCTACATCGGTTACTTTTTTGCGTTATTTCAAAATGAACCCAAATGCAAACTTTAGTCAGGTTATGTATGGAAGTCGTAACTCGTATGAATGGATAGAAAAAGATACTGTCCGAACTACTACAGAACAAGGACTTTCACAGTTTTATTCTTATACTGCTTCAGTAGATTTCACGACTACTTTTTATTCTACTTTTTTATTCAAAAGTCCGAAATTTAAGGCATTGCGTCATACCATGATTCCGACGATTTCACTAAGCTACCAACCTGACTTTAGCGACCCTCGTTTTGGTTTTTATCAAGAAGTACAAATTAGTGAAGATGGAAGAACGCAGCGTATTGCTCGTATGAATGGTGTTTATGGTTCGCCTTCTGCTGGGGAATCTGGAACAGTTTCTTTTTCACTCCGAAATACATTAGAAGCAAAAGTAGAAACAAAAGAAGGCAAAGACGAAAAACGAAAACTCTTAGATAGTTTTGATTTTTCAACAGCTTATAACTTAGCAGCCGACTCTTTCAATTTGAGTAATATTGGTGTCAATTTAAGAACTTCATTATTCAAAAATAAAATTGGTATCAATGTCAGAACTTCCATAGACCCTTACAATTATCAAATTTTAGATATAGATTCTCTGACAGGAAAAGTAAATTCACAAAGAAGAATAAATACGTATGCTTGGCAAGAAGGAAGTATAGGAACGTTAAGCACATTAGGAATTTCATTGAATACTTCTTTGTCAGCAGATGGTTTTAATAGTGATAGCGAGGAAGTGGAAGAAGCTAATAATCAAGCTATTTCACAGGCTGATGTAGATTTTATAAATCAGAATAGAGATTTATATGTAGATTTTGATGTTCCTTGGACAGTAAGTATAGCTTACAACTGGAATTATAATCGCACAGGATTGATAGAAGGAAATGCAAGCCAAAACTTATCTTTCAATGGCGATGTAAGTGTTACTCCAAAATGGAAAGTAGGCTATAATGCTAGTTATGACCTAGAACTCAATACATTTTCAGATGCTACTTTTAATATTCATAGAGATTTACATTGTTGGGAACTTCGTGTAAGCTGGACACCAGTAGGTTTTCGTCGTGGTTATTCTCTGGATTTGCGTGTAAAATCTAGTTTGTTACAAGATTTGAAACTCAACCGTAGAAATAACTGGAGAGATAGACGATAAAACCAATTTAGAAGTCTGATTTTAGAAATTAGAACTGTAAGTCCAGCGAAGCTAATTGAATGAAGTTGCAATATCGTAAAAATTGAAATTAGTAAAAACCTTATTTTTAAAACAAAAGTTATCGCTTTATCGATTCTGAAAATAGAGTTGCATTTTAATTCGTATTTGCATTTCAATTCTAAATTCTAACCTCTAAATTCTAAATTTATTCATGTTATCTCTTTGGCAAATTATTCTCGTTACTATCTTGACAGCTATTTGTATGGAAGGTGTGGCTTGGTTTACACACAAGTATATTATGCACGGTTTTTTGTGGTTTCTGCACAAATCTCATCACACCAATCATAATCATGTTTTGGAAGTAAATGATGTTTTTGCAATCGTTTTTTCTATTCAATCCATGACAATGATTGTGGTCGGAGTTGAATATCCAGAATGGAATATTTTATTCGCTTTGGGAGCAGGAATTGCTCTTTACGGAATAATGTATGCTATTTTTCATGATATTCTGACCCATAATAGAATTCCATTTCTAAAAATTAAGATAAAAAATTCATATCTCAAACGCATTGTCAGGGCGCATGGAGTTCATCATCGTTCTCATAAAAAAGATGATTCAGAAGCATTTGGTTTTTTATATGCTCCCAAAAAATATGATAAAAATAATTGATTACTTATGTATTTACTTTTTGCTCAAAATCCAATCTATAGCCTTTTCTAGGTCAGAAAAATAACTTAATTGGTATGGGTAATCCATTTTGTCAGTTGCTTTAATGGCTGTTTCTACTCCCATTCTGTGTATTGCACTAGGAGGAGGAATCATTCCTATTAGTAATTCTTGATTTAATTCTCTAAAACACCTTGGTAAAAACACAGAAACTTGCCAAGTTCTTGCTCGTAAAGAATCATACTCAAACTCTGATAAATCATAAATCCAATACCTACAATTATTATGTTTTTTAGTTTCTGTTAGAATAGTAAGAAAATAATTTTTATATTCTTCAAAACTCATAGTTCCTTTCATCTTAAAAACAAAAAAATCATTTTCTTCATTGTACTCAATCGTACTCAATTTTGGAGGCAACATATACATGGTTTTGATATTTTAGATATAAAGCAGTTCTAATTTGAAGAAAGAAGGGTGCAAATTTAGGTGCATTTTTAAAATAAGAAGCTGTTCCCATACCTACTTAATTAGCTATCCTAAATAAACCATTCAATTTATGTATAAATTTATCAAATATGTAATAAAAAACTTCTTCTATTGCACAAACAAAATAAAACACAAGCGTTGTAATAATTCAAAAAAGTCAATAGAAACCAAATAAAATTTTGCTACAACAAATAAGTACAGTATTAGATAGAATAAGTAAAATTTGATATTCTCTAAATACAATTTTTACTTACAGATGACGTTTTTAGGTTTACTTCAGCAGCCTATTATTTTTATTAATGATACTGATTATCAGCCATTTGAATTGTTTGCTACAACTATATTTTTTGATAACCAAGGTTGTATTTAAACTCCTTTTTTGTTTCTTAGCGAATAACTCTTTATTTTCGTAAGTTGATTTTTATCCTCTATCCTTAATTATTTTTAATCTTTCCATTTTCTTAAAATGATAGCAATCGTCGGCGCAGGTATTTCAGGACTTTCTCTAGCTTGGCATTTACATCAAAAAAATATTCCATATCAAATTTTTGAATCTAGTAGCGAAGTAGGAGGCTATTTGAAGACTGTACAGATGGGAAAAAATAAAGCCTACTTACTTGAAAGAGGTGCAAATTCATTATTAATGGATGATGAAATTTTTGAATTTATCAAGAATTCAGGTTTTGCAAATGAACTTATTTATGCCAATAAAGTAAGTAAAAGCCGTTTTATTGTTCGTGATGGCAAGCCAAAAAAATTACCCACTTCACCACAAGGATTATTATTTGGTTCTTTTTTTTCTACCAAAACAAAAGCAAAATTTTTTAAAGAATTATATCATAAAAAGGAAGAACTAGACCCAAAAATAACTGTTGGAGAATTTTTGGAAGACCATTTTGGAAAAGAAGTTGTAGATTACGCTGTAAGTCCTTTTGTTACAGGGATTTATGCAGCCGATGCGTATCAACTTCTATTAAAATATACGTTTCCTATCTTGACAGAATATTCTCAAAATTATGGTTCAATATTAAAAGGATTTATCAAAAATAAGTCTGGAAGTAGAAAACAGTCTGTTTCTTTCAAAAATGGAATGCAATCTTTGGCAAAACATTTATCCAAAGACTTGAATGTTCAGTTTAATCATAAAGTTGTTTCAATCAAAAATAGTGATTTTATAGAACGAAAAAACAGACGTTGGGTATTAGAAATAGAAAGCGAAAAACATGGAAACAAAAAAATTGAAAGTCTAGAATTTGATAAAGTTTTTATGACAACGCCTCCGTCAGTAACTGGGGATTTGTTAGAACCTCATTTTGAAAAGCTCGCTCATACCATTAGAGATATTCATTATCCGACTATGTGTTTGATTCATAGTGTTTTCAAAAAGGAAGATGTCAGTTTTGACTTGAATGGTTTTGGTGCTTTGCATCCAAAAGCAGAAGGACTTTTTTCGGCAGGAACAATTTGGAGCAGTAGTGTTTTTGAAGGACGTGCGCCAAAAGATGAAGTTTTGTTTACGGGTTTTGTAGGTGGAAGACAATGGCAAAAAAATGCAGAATTGCCAAAACAGGAAATTTTGAAACGCCACACAGAAGAATTAAAGCAGATTTATGGAATAAAAAATGACCCTATTACTCAGCAATTTACACGTTGGGATAAATCTGTTCCACAGTACGATGAGCAGATGCTGAAGGTAGAACGACAACTCAAACGACTCAAAAAATCAGATATTTATATTTGTGCCAACTGGTTTGGAGGCGTTTCGGTAAGTGATTGTATCAAAAAAGGACGAGATTTGGCTTTGCAATTTATTGCTGATTCTAATCTTTAGGATTTTATTTATAGTATCTTTAGAGGTAATTACAAAAAAAGAAAAAAATGATTAATTCAATTTCTATAAAAAATTTTAAAAATTTAGAAAACCTAAAAATTCCTTCTCTGAAACGTGTAAACCTTATCACAGGAAAAAATAATACAGGTAAGTCTTCTCTTTTAGAGGCTTTTAGTTTAATAGCATTTGAAGGAAACCCTTTTTTTATAGCTACTTTATTAGATGAAAGAGGAGAAGATTATTCAAAACATATTAGTGATTATGATTTGGGTAATGGTTATATGAAAGAAAAAGTGAATTATTCTGCCCAAAACTTGAATCTAAAATCTTTATATTCTTTATTTTATAAAAGAAATTTAAGTTCTGATAAAAAGGAAATAGAAATTATTTCGATAGGTGAAAATTTAAGCAAATTAAGATTGAACTTGATAAATTACGAAGAAAAGAAAGTATTTGATAAAGAAGGAAGTCCTATTGGACAGAAAAAAATTGCTTCAAAAAATACAGAAAATAATTTTGCATTGGAGATTGATTTTCAAGGTACAGAGAGACACCATAACTTAATTCCCTTAAATGAAAACCATTAGGATTTATGCTCATAGTAACGCCTATCCCAATGAAACTTAGCATTACAAAAAGATATTTAACAACAGAAGAAGCTAATTGTCAGTTATTTATAGATTGGTTAAAAGGTCTATTTAGTTAAAAAACCTAAAACAAACAAAAAAGTGAGCCTACAAATACAGTCTGTCAAAATATCTTTTTTACCTATTCTAGTATTCTCTCTTTTGAGTTTAGTAGTTTTTTCTTGTGTAAGCCCCAAAAAATACAAAGCCAAAGTAGCCGAAGTAGAGCGAAAAGAACAAGAAAACGAACGCATAAAAAGACAATTTTATGAAGCTCAAAAGTTATTATTGCTGAGTTCAGATTCTTTGAAAGAGGTGATTTTTTCTTTGCAAACAAAAGATTATCAATTAGATAGCCTTCAAAAAGTAGCTAAAAAAACTGTTGATAAAAATAATGTATTGAATAAAGAACTACAAGAAAAGGAACAACAATTAACTCAAAAAGAAACGGAAATTTTGAGTAAAGAAAAAAATATTTCTGTTTTGCGAAACAAACAATATCAACGTCAAAGGCAATCAAATGAATTACAAAAGTCTATCAAAACAGCTTTTAGTTCGCTCAATAAAGAATCTTTTTCAGTAAAAGAAAAATCAGGACGTTTGTATATTTCACTTTCTAACCAACTTCTTTTCGAAACGGCAAGTATTGATATTAATTCGGAAGGAAAAAAAGCACTTCAAAAATTAGCTTCTTTACTCAAAAGTAATGCTTCTGGACTTGATATTTGGGTAGAAGGACACACCGACAATATGCCTGTAACGGGTGCAGAACTTCCTTTCAAAGACAACTGGCAACTGAGTGCTTTACGTGCCTCTGTGGTAGTTAGGCTTTTGGTAGAAAATGGTGTTTCTCCTCAAAGTATCGTCGCAGCAGGACACGGCGAACATTTGCCTATTGCAAGTAATGCCACCCCAGAAGGAAAAAGCGAAAACCGAAGAATTGAAATCGTACTTTTGCCTAAATTAGATGAGATTTTTGAGCTTTTGGGGAAATAGGGGAATACAAATACAAGGAAATGGAAAATGGGAATTGGAAAATGGGAAATGGAAAATGGGAATTGGAAAATGGGAATTGGAAAATGGGAATTGGAAAATGGAAAATGGGAAATGGAAAATGGGAAATGGAAAATGGGAATTGGGAATTGGGAAATGGAAAATGGGAAATGGGAATTGGGAATTGGGAATTGGAAAATGGGAATTGGGAATTGGGAATTGGAAAATGGGAAATGGGAATTGGGAATTCGGAATTCGGAATTGGAAAATGGGAAATGGGAAATGGGAAATGGGAAATGGGAAATACAATTTCCTGTATTTGTATTTCCCTAATTCTCATATCCTAAACCCCATGTTCTAGTTCCTATTTGCCAGTAATTACCTCCTCTTTTATCAAAACGCCATTTCTATCTGTCATTCTGAAATAAAAAGTTTGTCCTCTTCCTAGATAATGCTTAAAAACGGTCGGAATAGTTCTGTAACCGTGATGAAGTCCACTATTTTCTAAAATATTGGCTACTTTATTTCCATATTGGTCATAAACATCAAGACTTACTCCTGAAACTGGGTCGACAAGATTTACCTCAAAATTATGACGCTGAACTAACATTTCTTTGCGTTCTATTTTGTATCCGTCTGTATAAACTCGTTCTCTTCCTACTTCTTTTCCGTTTTCATCTTTGGCAATCAAAAAATACGTTCCACTTTTAGGAATGAACGCATTATGACGAATATTTATGACGGTTTGTGCGCTTTTATTATATTCTTTATCTGTAAAATAGGTTTTGAAAAGGTGGTTTTGGTCGTCATATAAAGCTAAATTTAATTTTGTGGGTTCATCTAAAACAAAGACAAATTTATTCTCTGTTTCAATGAGTTTCATGTCTTCATTATGAGCAATGCTGTTTTTATTTATTTCTTGCTCTGCCAAAACTCTTTCCTCATTTTCTTTTGCTGGATTGATTAATCTTACTTTAAAAGTTGCCTCTTCTCCAATTTGCTGACCAAACATAAAAGAACGATAAAAAAAACCTGCTTTTGCTTCATAATTTTCTACAATCGTTTTGAAAAGTTTGTGTTCAGCATCATAAACCTCAATATTTACTTTTTGGTCTTCTTCTAAAAACGTTTGTAAATAGCCATTGAATGTAAAAGTAGGAATGTATTGTTCTTGTGCTTTAAACTCAATTTTATCAAAATCTTCTCCTTTTGCTTCACAAACTGCCTTTGCTAAATTCTCAAAAACCTCTTGCTTTGGATGTGAAATATAAGCCGTTTCTCTGTTATTCGAAACGCACCAAACACTAGATTGTGCTATATTAGGGTAAACGCACGAAAAAAAAATTGTACTCGTTTAAAGCAAATCAAGCTAGTTTTTAACTTTGTAAATTGAATTTACTCTGATAATTAAAGTCTGTTTAAACACACTGAAAGCAGTA
>Ga0100378_1004623_pt1 | contig 12791 bp, 15 predicted proteins | sample CryGeymeta201502_FD_81535 | JGI IMG/M metagenome (GOLD analysis project Ga0100378, IMG submission 81535) | Groundwater microbial communities from Crystal Geyser aquifers in Utah, USA - Crystal Geyser metaG 2015-02 | ecosystem: Environmental > Aquatic > Deep subsurface > Groundwater | place: USA...
TCATATTTTTAAATTTAGTATAATAAGTGATGCGCCTGAGAAACTATTAACTTTCAACTTTTGCATATTCTAATATAATAATATTCCTCCTTCCAAATGTTGGCATCATGCGATCCTGAAAACGTGGAGCTTGTTCCCATTAGACCCCCTATACAATCAAACTTTCAGCATATACAGTCATAGCTAGAAACACATGATTTCTTCGCTCTGCTCAATAAACAGTAAACCCCAAAAACTCTTAAAGACAAATAAATAACACTCAAAATGAGGTCCAAGCTTCTGGGATGGCTCGAAAAATTAGCTCTCGAAACATTCAACTTCTCCAAAGAAACTTTAATCACGGCCTCCATCATTATCGATACATATCTTTAAAAATCCAACTAACTGCCGAACGTTCTTCAGCTTATCGGCTGCTGTGGCCTCCTCATAGCATCAAAGCTGAAATAAGAGACCATAGTCGATCCAGAGTGCTACGTAACAGCTTCCTGCAATGTGTTCAATCGACGTCATTTGCTCGATAAGGAAAAGCAGATGTACCTGACCGTTGACTGGCGAAAAATTAGAGAAGGCCCTCTGTCAGCATCCAGAAAGGCATTGAGAGTATTTGGACTTCAGCAATGCTAAGAAAGATGTGCCTAGATACTGTGGCATAGTTTGAAGGATTAGTAGCTTAGCCTGTGGAGTAATATCAAGCTGATATATGGGATAATGTCCTTTCTGACTCTAAAACATTAGGGCTAGCTTACCAACAAAGATAGCCTTAACCTTCTAAGATTAATAGAATGAATTATTTTTAATTAAACTTTTTTATTAATAAGAGCTTAGACTTGATTTACCCTACTCAAATAGTCATTTGGCTACCATAGTAAGGATATTGACAATTTGAACAGAAATGACAAGATCACGGGTCTTCAAATGTTGATCCTTTCGCATATCTCGGCAGAAAGAAGCTTGTATATGGGGTCTTCTCCTTCTAGCTAGAGAGAAGTTGCCTTCAGGCTAAATGGAATAGATTTTACATTGAGTTAGTTTCATTTACAGTGTTGATGTATTGTAGCAACAATGGTTTAGTGAGGCCAATCTTGAAATCACTCAATTTAAGCTCAAGCCTTACAACTTCCTAAAGAATGGCTCGAAAGATCACAGTATGGTATAGGAGCTATGAGTACTCTATGATATTGTAGATCTAGTGATCCAGCAGCTGCCCCACAAGCTTCACATATACATCCTTCTTTGAGCCTTCGAATGGAAGAAGAATCATTCCCAAAACTTGAGTGATCTCCGTTTCTAGTTAGCTAAATATCAATACTTTTAATTTTGGTGTGCTGATATTTCTCCACGCATATACTCATGACTTTATCCTTGATGATTTTTTCTGATGTGGTGAGAGGATCCAAATGGGTAAAATACATGGTAAGTTCGAGTAAATATTGACTAACCTTGGTATTGTCTAACTTTTGCTTGAGAGACCTATCTCACAAAATCCTTACAGTTTTCTTTGCAGGAAAAGATATGGGTTGGTAGGCTTGATATCGAAAAGTTCATTGAGAGTATCAGACAGTACTTCATCCCATTTTGTATCAACGGCCAGTCCTCCCATCTCTACCAAGAGTCTTTCCTTCATTATCATTTCAAATATTATATTAAATCTGTATGCTTGAATCAATCACTGATATTACATCTCCTTACGAAATGGATCCATTTCTGATATTTACCCAATTAAAGCACTTTCAGGTCGTTGTGGATTGAAAGTTTTCCAAATGCTTGGTGAGGACTGTCAATTCCATCGGCTAAGCCGAACTTTACTGCTTCCTCTCCCACATAGAAGTTAGTTAAATCGACTTGACTTGTCAGTTTACTTCCTCGCATATTTCGGATTTATGCCTGAACATCTTCAGCAATTCTGCTGTTGACAGCCAGAAGCTCTTCCTTCTTAGAGGAATCGAAAGCCCCAACCTTTCTGGTCTCAGAAGCGTATGAAGGCTGTTCAGCATAGGTGACAGTTGAGATATATTCTCCGATTTTTCCTGCCAAAAATTTAGATTATCCGACCTCTGAACCTCCTACGATGGTGGTTCGATCAATAAAGACCCTGTTTCCTGAGGCAAGGAGCATGAAGCCAGCATTAAGGGCCCATTTTTAGCCGAATGTCCAGACCTATGCTTGGTTTCTTTTGGCGACTTAGGCTATTTTTTTGTTGATGATGTGAGCCTGAGAGTAGCAGCCACCTTGCGAGTTGACTAGAACTGCGATTTTGTTCTTATTCTTTGGAATTTTCTCCAACATAGCCGAGACGAAGAGTGTGCTAAATCACTTTTCAGGTACGTCTATGGGGTAATGGGTCCATTGATGCGGAGAGCGGGCACTGTTGACTTTTGGAAGTGAAGAATGGGAGGGACAAGCTTGCTCAACTTGCCGAGTACGGACATCTATCAATTATAATTGTGAATCACTATATCATAATCATGAAACCCAAGCATAATATCATCGATAAAGTCATATAGTAAGGCCAATAAAAATACCTCTTATCGTTTTGGGGTCATCACCTAACCTCAGCAGACTGGCTAACAAAGGAGGAAATCATCAGTAAATATCCAGATCACATGGATATGATTGAGGAGTACGATCGTCTGCTAGATCATAAATGTAGAAGGTTGAGAGGAATTGCAGTCAAATAAATATTAGACAGGAAGAAACAACTAAAAGCTAGCGGATAGGGTAATGAAGGAGAGAAGGGATAAAAATAAAAAGACCGCCAAAGACGACCATTACTGCGTCAAAGAAATCGCCAACAAATTTTTGAAAAAGCAAAAGCTTAGATAAGAGAAAGCAAAGGTAATTATACAATTCCAGCCAAAGATTTCATAATTTACCTCAGATCACCCTTCAAATCCGAAAGTAACTGGATCTATGGAGACACGATTAAAGATGTGATATCAAGGAAGTCAAAAGAAAACAGCTATAAGGTACTATGGGATGATGGTTCTTTGACGAGTGTTAAGTAATAACTGCTTATGGAAAAAGATGTCGATAAATACTGTGAATTTTGGGAAAAAAAATTGGATCTCTATCGGCCAAGGAAACAAAAAGATATATAAAAAATTGCAGATTAAGGTATTGAGAAATCGAACAAGAAAATTCTTGAAAAAGGAGAAGAATCAGCATCCATAGTAGACAGTTAGAATGATAATCAATAAAATATATGAGCTAATAGACCTTTGAACACAGAAGAATAGTCCAACTCTCCAAAGAACTCGACGCCGAAAGGGACAAATACGCTAAGCTCGCCAAAGACAGTAGCTATTTGAATGCCAGACTAAAATAGGCTCAAGAAGAGATCGAGCAAAGCAAATAGAAGCTGATCGAGTATCAGATCAACAACCATCGCCTGGCTTAGAATCTTAGAGAATCTGAAAGGGAAAGTCGAAGGCTGAAAGAAGAATTAGATCAGTAGCGAAAGAGTCGATCTGATGCTGATGTCGAGAATGTCAGACAAAGACAAAAGATTGATGAGCTAAGGCAGGAAATGGAGGACTATGAGAACAAAACAAAAGCTATTCTCTATGAAAGATCACAATAACTAGCAATGAAAGATAAGGAGATATACAGGCTGAAAGAGTAAAACATCGAAGTAGAAAAAATATACCTCAACTAACGGGAAAAATTGCAAAAAAGATAAGAAAAGCATTTGAGAGATCTCACCCGACTTTTTCAGGAATTAGAAGCCCTGAGAAAAGAGCTTGAATATCTCAAAAGATAGCAACTGGAAAGTTTAGATTACGAACAGAAAAGGTACCGGCAACAACTTGAATAAGTACTGGCTCACATTGAAGATATTGAAGGTCGGATAAGAAAGGAGGGAAGCTTGAATGAGTAGTTAGAAGAGCTCAAGGGTAGATTATAAGACGTAGTTAGAGAAAATTCTCAAAAAATAATAGAGTTGTATAAGTACAAATATGCTAAGTGATCAATCTAATTTCGATAGTTTTTCTAATTTCTCCATCAGAGCATCAGCTTCCTTCTGCTTGTAGGAGGTCAATGCTATAGTTAGATGCTTATCTGCTACTTCCCTGTCAAAATAAAACTCTCCGTTTTTCAGCTGCTCCAACTCAGCTACCGATAGGTAAAGAATGGTGTCAGCTCCGTCATCAGGTTCTCTCAATTTATCCTTCATCTTTTGGTAGAAATCAGGCATGGCTTCTCTGATAGCTTGAGTGTCAACCCATCCCGGGTGCATGGTGAAAAATTTGCCATTATTAGGGTATCTCTTCGCTAACTCTTCAATCATGCAGAGCTGCTGCCTCTTGTTTCTGGCATATTGAGTTGTTCCGTCGAATTTTTCTTCTTGCATATAGATGTCCCCAATCACTAATTTTTCAGTCAGGCAGCCACCAGAACTGACAACAATGGTTCTAGAGGTAGGAGTCATCATTGACATTGCCAATCTTGACAAGTAGTAGACTCCGAAGGTGTTGGTGGCGAAGTTGCTTTCTATTCCTTATTCGGTGAACTTTTGATCGTGGACCATACATCCTCCATTGTGGACCAAAATGTCAATAGTCTTGTATTGCTCCTTTAGCTAATCCACAGCTTTCCTCATAGATTCCACATTTCCTATCTAGCACAGGACAAGACTGATGCTTGGGTTTTTGGTCTCTTCCTTGAGGCTCTCAACAGCCTTCATCCCTCTTTATTTGCTCCTACACATCAAGACAACTTTTGCTCCTCTCATGGCAGCTCCCTTAGCCGCACTATATCCTATGCCACTGTTTCCTCCTGTGATGACAAAGGTCTTGCCATTCAGGGTGCCACCAAGTGGTGGAAGAGGCTAATTTCTTTTCGTGAAGTCAAGATACCCTCTGAACATGAACTGAAGTTTCCGGATGGCATTCATTTTTTGTTTTCCAACAGAAATTATATAATTTTATTCTTTTCTGTTGCCAATTAATACTATCAGGTAAATTTATCTATAGCTTGACTATTCATGGGGGCTTGTTAATATTTATCAGTACAGTTGCAAATAAAATCATCTTTTATTTAATGGACAACAGTAGAAAAATCATAATGGCCCTTGCTCTCCTCTCTGGAGCTGGTGTCACCCTCGGTATTCCTTACAATATTTAGCATTCACCCTTCAGAACAAGCAAATGGTGACCTAAGCTGGAATCACCAAACACTTCTACCACCCATACATGCAGGTTCATCATTCTTTACTCAGACTGGTCTCCGAGCTTTCTCGCAGTTTCTCTGCATCACAGTCGCTTTATCACAAAAGTCCAAACTCCAAAGTTAAGGCTACCCGAAGATCAATCCATTACTTATCCTAATTCCCTAGTTTATCGACCTCTGTACTGCATTCTGCTACTACATTGCACTGAACTTCGTGCCAGGGTCTATTTACCAGATGTTGAGGGGAGGGACAGTCCTCACCACTTATTTTTTCACGGTGACTGTGCTTAAGAACAGGCCAAAGAAGAACAAAATGGTGGGTTGTTTAGGTGTGTTACTTGGTATGATAGTGGTAGGGATTGTCAACTTGCTGCTGGGAGAGAAGAAGGACACACCTGATGAGGAGGGGCTTGTTATCGTCGGCTATGGGCTAATCATTTTGGGTATCTGTGGCTCAGGTCTGCACTTTATAGTTTAAGAACATCTTATGAAAAAATACGGTCTGAATGCACTGTGGCTTATCTCTCTCTAAGGGTCTTATGGTATCGTCCTCTCAGCTCTCAGCATCCCATTCTTGGCCTTTGCATACTGTCCTTTCAACGACAATGCCTGTGTTTTCAACGGCGAGGGCATAGCAGTGGTCTAAAATGTGGGCATATATTTCAGGGAGGTTTTTGGGAATCCTCTGATATTAGTGGCATTCTTTGCCGTCACCCTCATGCTTGCTTTCTACAATGCCACGGGGGTCCTCATCACAAAGAAGATAAGTTCACTAGCCAGAGCAGTGGTAGATGTGAGTAGAACTGTGCTGATTTGGTTGGCAGGAGTGTTGATAACTGCGACCTTTGGTTCTAGCAACCCAACTTATGTCTGGTAGTCTCTTGATGTTTGGTAATTGCTGGGCTAATCTTTTGGCTTTTTGTTGCTGATTCTTGGTAATTTAGTCTACTACTAACTACTGACGATTAAATGCTTGAATGAGCCTTCTCAGCCGAAAGATGAAAATGAGAACTTTACTTAGTCTATGTTATTACCCTAAGACTCATGATTGATAGCTGTGTATAAATTATATGAAATACTACTATTGACGATCACAAAATGGCAGCCGCATAGGTGGCAAAAGATGGTGCATTGTTGACAAAAGCCACGCACTTCCTGGTGGAACCATCGTAGTAACGTCCATTGGAGCAGTACTCGCATGTCGACGTGTCCATGTTGAATAACTGACCATTGGGGCAACTGATGCACTTTCCTCCGACCTGGTAGGGCGTCGAAAGAGGACACTGGCTCATCAAAGGTGAAGATGAAGCTCGGTAGTTGACTTTAGCTACCCAACTGCTATAGCTACCTGTTTGTGAGACCAGATATGGTGCGTTGATGTTGCTGTAAAATTGGGTCTTAGTGCACTTATAGGCAGCAGGGTCATAGGAATATCCATAAGGACAGTTGTAAATACATAAGTTGGTGGCCAAGTAGAAATAATGTCCGGCTCCGCAGTGAATGCAGTTGCCATTTTGACTGAAGGGAGCACTCAAGGGGCAGTACTGAATGCTTTGCTGAGGGTGAGCAGCTTGTAGTTGGGCGTTGACAAGAGACAACTAACTAAGGTTAGTCATTATTAAGTTGGGAGCTTGAGGATTTGTGGCATAAATGATGGGGAGACAGGCTTGTTGTGAGTTGATAAATTGCTGGCCAGTTGGACAGGCCACACATATTCCAGTTGTTGCATCATAGAGAGGGGTAGTTGAGGGACACCCGTTATTGACAGCTGCAATAACCTTAGTGTTTAGCTTTGTAACGTTTGGACCGATGCTGACGTTTTGGACTGCTGAGTTAAATGCAGAACTGGCATTAGCTGCCTTAGCAGTTGTGTTGGTGCTATTGACAGTTGCATTGACTGACACATTCGCTACAGTGTTATTAGCTGATAAATTTGATGTGATTGCTGACAAATTGGCTGATGAATTAGATGACAAGTTGGCTGATGAGTTGACTGTCAGATTAGCGGTATGGTTAAGTGGAGTCACATATGTGGTGCCATTGGTAATATTAGTGCTATTTTTGGCAGTGATGTTGACTGTTAGATTACTGACAGTTGCTGAACTGCTCAGATTAGTAACTGTAGCATTTGTGGTATTGGCAAGAACACCACTATTGGTAGCATTGCTTGAATTAGTTACGTTGATGGGGGTTACTCTAGTCACTGGCAAACTGCTGTTACTGACATTGCTTCCATTGACAGTTGAATTTGCACTAACGCTACTGTTTACACCCCCATTCATACCGATGCTACTATTTCCAGCACTAGCACTCGCATTTGTACTTAGTGAGGCATTTGCAGATGCATTTGCTGGCTGAGGAGCAGGTGGATATTTATAAGTCCCTGCAAGCATCTGATCACAAATCGATGTCTTTCCAGCAGTGCATACCTGGCACTGTCTGGTCTGCACATCGAACAGCACCTTCGCAGTCGTCACGTTTATTCCCTGGTATATGGGAGTGCAGTGGAAACATGATAAGTTTGCATCAGAGTAGTTAGCGTAGGGAATAGAAGGTGGACAGTTTTGAGCTGTTGGATTGTTACTCATGTAGCGGAAAACAGAATCATAGTAGGTAAGAACGGGTATAGAGCCGAAGTAGTAGTTTTGGTTGGATTGGGCTAGGTTGTCGGTGTAGAGAATTGAAGACGCAGTTGCTAGATGCAGTTGTAGGCAGGAGAGAGGAACTACTAGGAGGAAAAGGAAACAGAAGGTCCTCATCAAGATTATTTAAACTCTAAATTGAATATGAATAATCACAATAAAAGCAATAATATTTAAATACAGAGTAGGGAGTCACTTTTTTCCTGACCAACCACCCACTACGAATCTATAGCTTCTGATGGCCTACAAAGCCCTCTCCAACTCTTTGGCATCTTTCTCATTTACCATTAAACGTTCTATCTCTCTCAACAACTGCGCACATTTCCTGGCATATCTCACGAATTTTCCACTCATTTTGTACTTCTCCCGTAATTAATTCATGTTGTCCTCATGGCCAATGAACAGTGAAATCAGTTCAGGTCTTTTTTTTCCTTCCCCTGACTCTCTAGAATTTTTGTCCCTTGAATCCTTAGACTTGAGGCTATTGAGAACAGATTTAGGCGAATGTATTAACCTTTTCTCCTTGACCAGAGGGGACAATTTAGGCGATGTGACGATAATATTGAAAGCCCTCTAGTTTTCGTGGCCATTATCCCTGTTATTGCAATGCGGACATACTGCTTGTTTCAGCAAATCTGCTGAAAACTGTTTGACGTCTCTCTCATTGAGTTTAAGTTGTATCAAGGTAACAAAGAAGGCAGGGATCAAAGTCGTTCCCATCATGAAGACATAGAAATAGAGAAAGCAGTAAAGTACATCAGCCGCATAGCCATAGTTCTGCATTTCAGTAAAAATTTAATATGTTCCCACCTGGAACATCTGGTACATATAATCAAATAGGGCCAAAAAATAATCGCCAAAGTAAGCAGCATCACTATTTGCGTAGATCAACATTGAAAAATAGACGAAACCGTTGAGACAGAGGAGGAGAGGAAGCCAGATGCGAAGAATTAGAGGTAATGAATATCGGATGTTTTTGTTGAAGTTGTACATTTAGCCTTAGTCAGCTTACTCTGGATACTCAAAAAGAGGCAGCAGCTGAAGGAAGGCACACAGAGGAGCATATATGCTGCTGACCATGAGAACTAAGTTACAGCCTGCTAAAAATATATACCACTTCATGTAGCGACCAAGAACACCCCTTAAACTTTCCTAACTCTACTCACCTCTCCTAATACTGTCATTGATATTTCTCCTGATCGACACAGCCCTATAGACAAATATAAGTAGCAAAGTTCCAGCCACCAGTTGACTCAGCACCCGCATTCCTGATAATCTTTTCAGGATGTGACTGTTGATATTTTCATATTCGTACGAAATCTAGCAATCCAGCATAAGACTGTGGTGGACTATAAACTTTCCCATAATTTGGTAGTTGTTCGCAAATTTACTGTCTCCTAGCCGAGCTGTCAGCAACAATTTTTATAACTGAAGAAGGAACTAGCGGGTAGCGTTGGTATCGAAATTTTAGAAATAGTTCATGGCTTCATCAACTGAATAGAACTCCAGCAGGCCAATGGTGTCGTTGAGATATACAGGCTCAATTTTGATTATTGGCTTATCATTCTCCAACGAGAAGAGAACCACCCCGTCCTCAGCATATAGATTTGTGACGTTGACCATATTTCTCAGCAGAGATTGCATCTCTTCTAAACTGAAAAACTAGTTGTACATCTCATCCTGGTTGTCACTGTCTTAGTAAAGGCCATTGTTATCTAATCCGAGTAAGTTTAAGTTGAAGTACATGCCCAGTTATTTCTCGTGCTGCCGAAGAGAGCCTGTCTATGTCCATACGAGACAAACTGATAGCGCAATCAGTACTGACACCAACACTACCTGTGTCCCTGATAGCACCCCACCCACATTCAAGATACCTTTTTTCTCCTCCTCTTCCTTGTAATCTTCTAAAGCTTCTGCCTCTTCCGACAGATCCTGAGAGCTGTGAGGTGTTTAATTAATCAACATAAATATTAAATATGCAGTTGCTGAGGAGAGCCATTCAACCTTTCAGTCAACAGTGGCACCACACAACTATCCTCGCTCTCAAAAAAAACAATTAAACTGTTATCATTGGCGATGGCCAGGTCAGCCTTGGTCCCACCATCATCAAAACGAATGCCACCAAAATTAAACCTTTGACTGGTGGAATCTATTGTGGGTTTGCAGGCTCTGTGGCAGATGCCTTTACATTACTGGAAGGGTTAGAACAAGTGATGAGCAAGTACCCCAAACAGACCCTCAAGAGTTGCATCAGCTATGCTAAAGAGTGGAGAACTGGCAAGCAGCTAAGGCACTTGGAAGCCACTCTGATCGTCATCGATAAAGATTTGATCGTGGAGCTTGACGGTTCTGGTAATGTGCTGGAGATTGACGATGTTATTGGTGTTGGAAGTGGAGGTCTGTTTGCGGAATGCGCTGCTAAGGCTTTGATGAATCATACCTCAATGGGAGCTGAGGAAATTGCTCGAGCAGCAATGAAGATAGCAGCTGACAAGTGTATATACACTTCCCACGAATGGATTGTTCAAAAATTAGAGTGATGTGTTGTATACTGTTGTTATTTTACTGTCATAACATCCAAAACGGTCTTAGCATAAGCTGTTGTATTTTTTGATTCAGCGATACAATATGTATCATGATTTATCATAAAGTGTTGAGTTCAGTTATTTGTGATATAATAAATCAATAGCTCATGCTGAATACAATGGTGATATTTTTATCTGCCTAAATGATTGTAGCTGTTGATGGCCTTAAGAACAAGTGGATAGGACTATATCAGATGTTCAATTGGTGTAGTGGTTATCACGTCTGCTTAACACGCAGACGGTCCCAGGTTCGATCCCTGGATTGAACATATTTTTTATCATTATAGGCCCAATAAACATACACATCACATCTTCTTCACCAACTCGTCAGTTAGCCAGTCCAAGGCCTCGCTCACACCCGTACCCTCCAGAGCTGAACAAGCCTGTAAACGCCAACTGTGGTCTCGAATCTCCTGTAAGCTGTACTGCGTTGTGATTTGTTACTCTTTAAGTGCTCCCTTTGCGTCCTGTTTGTTGGCCAGGATTAAAATAGGAACATCCTTGAGGTTCTACATTGAGAGTGGAAGTACCTCGTTGATGACGACTTTGAAGAGCTATGTTTTGGCGATGACTTCCCCCTTTAGGTCGGTGCTGTCAATGACAAAGATGACGGCATCGGTGCGGGTATAGTAGGTTGACCAGATGCTGCGAATACGTTACTGACCTCCGAGATCCCATGCGCTAAGCTTGATGTTTTTATGTGATATTTATTCGACGTTGCTTCCGATGGTGGGGGTCGTTTCAACAGCTTTTCCCAATGACCTGGGTTAGGGAGCAGTACATCTGGTAGAGAAGGGTTGTTTTGCCAGCGTTGGCGAGTCCCAAAATGAGGATGTTGAAGGATCGGTTGCTCTTGAAGACCTTATTCCACATAGACGAGAAGAACCCTCCCATTTGACCTTAAGATAACTATTAATACAGCAATTCCACATCAAATGCATAAAATCACTTACCATAATAGCTCATAAACCAAATTGTTAATCTGAATTCAGGCGAATGAAAGTCATAAAGATCATCCTTCTTATTCTCCTTCTCCTTCGGCAGTTTCGATGCCGACTTCCTCATAGTCTTTTTCAAGAGCTGCCAAGTCTTCTCTGGCTTCTGAGAACTCTCCTTCTTCCATACCTTCTCCCACATACCAATGGACAAAGGCCCTCTTGGCATACATCAGATCAAATTTGTGGTCAAGCCTGGAAAACACCTCAGCGATGGCTGTGGTATTGCTGATCATGCAGCAGGCTCTCATGACCTTGGCCAAATCGCCTCCAGGGACGACTGTTGGAGGTTGGTAGTTGATTCCTACCTTGAATCCTGTAGGGCACCAGTCTACAAACTGAATGGTTCTTTTGGTCTTAACGGTGGCAATGGCGGCATTGACATCCTTGGGCACAACATCTCCTCTATACATCATCGAGCAAGCCATGTACTTGCCGTGTCTGGGATCACACTTGGCCATCATGTTGGCGGGCTCAAAGCAGCTGTTGGTGATCTCGGCCACTGAGAGTTGCTCATGATATGCCTTCTCAGCCGAAATAATTGGTGAGTATGAAGACAACATGAAGTGAATTCTAGGATAAGGCACCAAGTTTGTCTGGAACTCAGTGATATCGACGTTAAGGGCACCGTCGAATCTCAGAGAAGCAGTAAGAGAGGAAATCACCTGAGAGATTAATCTGTTCAAATTAGTGTAGGTAGGTCTTTCGATGTCAAGGTTTCTCCTGCAGATATCATAAATGGCTTCGTTGTCTAACATAATAGCAACGTCTGTGTGCTCCAGAAGAGAATGAGTGGATAGGATCGAGTTGTATGGTTCAACAACTGCTGTTGAAACTTGAGGAGATGGGTAAATTGTGAAACCTAGCTTTGATTTTTTGCCGTAGTCCACAGATAGTCTCTCTAACAAAAGAGAGCCGAGACCAGAGCCTGTTCCTCCTCCAACTGAGTGGAACATCAGGAATCCTTGAAGACCAGTACAGTTGTCAGCTAACTTTCTGATTCTGTCCAAAGCCAAATCGACGATCTACTTTCCAATTGTATAGTGTCCTCTGGCGAAGTTATTGGCGGCATCTTCTTTTCCTGAAATGAGTTGCTCAGGATGGAAAAGTTGACGATAAGTTCCGGTTCTGACCTCATCAATGACTGTGGGCTCCAGATCGAGGAAAACACTTCTAGGAACGTGCTTACCAGCACCTGTTTAACTGAAGAAGGTGTTGAAGGCATCATCGCCTCCTCCGATTGTTTTGTCTGAGGGCATTTGACCATCAGGCTGAATGCCGTGCTCAAGGCAGAAGAGCTCCCAGCAGGCGTTTCCGACTTGAATACCTCCTTGACCAACGTGGATGGAGATAACTTCTCTCATGTTGCGATAAAATTTAATTATCGGCTATGAAACTCA
>Ga0100378_1004627_pt1 | contig 12785 bp, 10 predicted proteins | sample CryGeymeta201502_FD_81535 | JGI IMG/M metagenome (GOLD analysis project Ga0100378, IMG submission 81535) | Groundwater microbial communities from Crystal Geyser aquifers in Utah, USA - Crystal Geyser metaG 2015-02 | ecosystem: Environmental > Aquatic > Deep subsurface > Groundwater | place: USA...
AGTGACTATCTGGCTCATCTTGTAATGCTAAAGTGACTCCTTGGTTGAGTTTGAGGTTGAAGTTAAGATTGAAATGACTTTTTTCATTCTTTTAGGAAAATTGATCAATAGCCACGCGAGTGCTGCCTATAACTTGATAGTTTTTACGTTTATTTTTCTTCTTTGTCACCAGCTCAGTTATTGGTTTCTTCCTGATATTCTGGTATAAAGTGCTGCCTGGTATATATTTAACTTCTGTTGTTTCGAGTTTGCTTCTGTCCTTGACTTTCCTACTACTGTTTATCCTCACTGCCTTTCCATCATCATTCTGGTAAAACAGTCCCTTTTACTTGTCCTTCCAAGTCAGCAACACCATCACTTTTCTTGAGGTCTGACCATTGAGTCGTTCAGTTTTGGGCCCAACTTCAAGATCTTTCTTCCTCCTCAGTAACTCCTGTATTTCCAAGCTGTTATCTTCACTGTGCCTGCTCAATTCAGGCAAGGGCAACAGCATCTTCAGCTTGCTTTCACTAATACTGCAACGAATTTTGCTCTAAAGAGGAGATAGCTCCTTTTTACTATTCGATATATTGATATTTGGCTTTACTGATTTTTTTGTTGTTTTTCTTATACTGGACCTCAGTACATTGAAATTAAGTGTGGTCTTGATACTTTAGGGCAATTTTTTAACTTAAAACACATTTCTGACTGACTATGGTTCCTCTTCACATGTGATATACTCCTGTGTAGCTTCCTAATGATCATTATTGTGCAAAAAACTATCATAAATTTCTTTCATATCTTGAATGAGTATGTTGATGTTCTGTTAAAGTGCCTACTAGAAGCTGATACATTCATCGACTCGATCTCTCATTTCTTCCAAAAACTAAGCAACCGCCAAACAGTGAGTTTCATCAGAATCTTCCACCTTCTGCCTAGGATTGAAAGAAGTGCTGCGAACTATTAGACCTCTAAGCTAAGGTACAGATGTTTTACTAGAGTTAGTCTTCCTTTTCATCGAATACAAAATAATCCTTAATTTAGTTAATACTCTGCGAATAGGTTAAATATATTTGGAAATGTCGATCTGCTTATTTGATGTTGTTTTTGATATTTAGGATATTAGGGACATCGGATATGGTCGGTAGGATTATTGGAGGTGGATAAGAAATAATCAGGCATCATTAAGATTAGACCATAATATTTACAAACAATAAGGTCTGATGAAGATCAACAAAGTCAATGAAAGGCTCATGTTCTTATCACCAACAGTGCAAGCTGGCTGGGAGCCTTAGTCATATAAAATGGATTTTGAGAACATCGCCAATCTTGGATAAGGATCTTACGGTGTTGTATGGAAAGCCAAACATAAAAAAACAGGAGCCATTTACGCTATCAAATAGATCAAAAAGAAATCGCTCAAGACTCAAAAACTTCTCAACCACGTCAGAACAGAAGTCAAAATTATGTACGAGCTCAATCACCCTAACATAACAAAATTGTACAATCACTTCGAAGATGATTTTTCCATCTACTTTGTCTTAGAGTATGCCTAAAATGGCTAACTCTTCGCTGCTTTATGCAAAAGTCCTAAAAAAAAAATGGAGGAAAGTAGAGCAGCTCATTTTATCTGGCAACTAGCTAAAGCACTTCAGTATATCCACAAGAAAAATATCATTCATCGGGATATCAAACCTGAAAATATTCTGATCGCTAAAAACGATCAGTTGAAGTTGGCAGATTTTGGATGGTCGAACTTCACATAGGGAAAGAACAAAAGAGAAACGTACTGTGGTACTTTGGATTATCTGGCACCTGAGATGGTATCAAAGGATCACCTTCACGATTATAGAGTCGATATTTGGAGCATGGGGGTTCTTATCTATGAACTGTGTACAGGTTCAAGTCCTTTCTCATCGCCTCTTTTCGCCAAAAGCAACATCAGTGAAGACGATATCAAGAAAAACATATCGACTCTCAATTACACAATTCCCAAAGAATTATCAGAGCAGTGCAGAGATCTGATCTCCAAAATTCTCATTCTTAAGCCTTAAGATCGTATCTCCCTCGATGACATTTTGAAACATCCATGGATACAAAAAGTAGCAGCTCAAGAAGATTAACAGCTGGTTTAGAATGAAAACTGGGAAACCAAGCTGAAAAATTAATACGGTAACATTCTGGACACAAATGATGAGGAAATAAAGAAGTATGAGGTATTCTCTAATGAATAAATATACAGTTACTCAAGAATATAAAGCATCATCAACGCCAACAAGAAGAAAATCCAAGAACAAAGTGATAAAAAAGTCAAAGAACTCAGGCTCAAAGTTGAAGAGCTAGAGAAAAAGACAAAAAGACAAGAAGAATAAATCAAATTTTTGAGGACCATTCAGGTTGAACATCAAAATTGCACGCTTGAGGCAACAAAAACGAAAGATTAAAATAAAAGACTCAATAAAAAAATCGAGACCATGAGCTTCCAGATGCAGGAATATGAAAGGATCATCAGAGAATACTAGAAGTCTTCAAAAAGGTGATAATCATATCCTATGTTATCAATCATATTTAGTCATTCTGAGACTCCCCAACAAGGGGATGGGATGATGAGTTGTCTCCTTATACGTTCCAGCCATCGTATTATTCTGATTTTAGTCCTCCCCTCCATCTTCCTAGAAGCTAGCACTCTCCCGATAAAATCACTAGATTCAACAAATTCTCTACATTTTTGACCTAAAGAAACATCCTTTATCAAAAGGTTATAGCTTTCGAGTTTCCCTTTACATTACACAAATCTTTTGATAATAGTGACCTGAGAGTGATTAAGCTGATTTGTGAGGGCCAAAACATCGAGGTAGGAGACAATTTCCTGAAAGAGATGTTTGCTAAGGTTGGCAGTTTAGTTTATGCCAATTTCCTTGATAGCAGAAATCTGCCTGACTAGCTCTATTGGCACCTATATCTTATTCTGAGCTTGTTTGTGCCCTTTCCCCACTCTAATCTTCATAGAGTTAGTAAATCAAAAAATGACTATTATGTGATGACTGAACACATATTGGCAATCAAATGAGTTTCCTATCCTTGAGGGTCTTCTTGGCATACTTGAAAAACACGTAGTTTATGCCCACAATGAAGATCAGACCTAATACAGCCATCCAGATAAGTTTGTGTCCTGAGGAGTTCTTCAAGTTTTGGCCGGCTTCTGATCCCTCGATTCTGTGCAAAATCTTGATCAGGTTTGATTTTTGATCTTCCATCCAGGCAATGTTCTGGTCCAGTAACTGATGATCATCCTTTGTCGGTAGGGTCTTCAACTCTCCCAACTCAAGACCAGCCATGAAGGTGACTCCTATCCTTAGAACCCCCTCATCAAGATGGGATAGACAGAACATATGAGTGGCTCGACTGCTGGCCATTTTGTTGATACCTTCAAAGGAATTAACGACTTCTTTTTTGTGAATCTGTTCCCATCTATTACCTTCTTGACGGTAGACATCGACTCTATATCTTTGTGTATTGAGACTTTTGGTGGTAAGGCTATACTTTTCTCCAGCGTCTGTATAGTTCAGTTTATACTTAGGAATTCATAGAAGCACTTGGGACCTTCTGCTCTACTAGTGTGAAGAATAAACCTGATGCTGGTGACTTGCACTGCCAAGAGAAAGATTAGAGCGATCACTAATTTCATGGATATTATTAATAACCTCTTTGGTTCAAAATAAACAAAAGAAGAAATATACGAAGGTGATGGTAATAAAATAAGCCAGCCTTTGTGTTTTATTTTTATTATGCTTCGAATCGATGAACACTCCAGCTAAAATTTTGCTATCAAAGTCCTCCTTGATTGTTCCAATACTCGCAAAACAGTCACCCCCAAGGACTCCAGATCTGTCACAGGTTATGATAATCTAGCTCCTTGGAACCATAAGTTCCTTAAAAATAGAAAAGATAAAAAACTCAAAGAATTAAACAGCCTTCTTCTCAGAAAAAAAGTCAAGTAGGCTTAACTTATGACAAGTTTGAGTACTTCTCTACCAAAAGTACGTCTTGAGAGACGGTCAGAAGCAGTTGAGAGGAAATCCCATCAAGGAAAAATAGTAGACTTGAGTTAGAGCTTTTAGCAGGAACATACGAGACGTCAGAATCTGTTCAAATTAAGAAAGACAAACCGACGCTATCATACTCTCGACAAATATTGATTAACTGTTTTTATCATTCAGGTCCTGACCTGACATTATATCGAGACCTATCTCATCCTTCTCACCTAACTTCCTTATATCAACGAAAACATTTCTTTTAGCTCATCATTGGTATGGAGGATATAGAGTTGTAAATTAAAACTCCAGTAATATTATAGAAGATTATTCCACAGCATGGAAGAACACTTTTTGAAGAAATAACTCAACACTCCCACAGGTGCACAACTTCTGCAGTCAACTTGGAAAGAGTCCAACAGCCAGAATCACGTTCCTGTCGTCCTATACGAGCGATGTATCAAAGTCGGGCAACTATATTTGGCCTTCACTTTTGAACTGAGGTTCATGGTGACAACAGACAACATCACTTTCTACCTCAGCTAACATTAGCTGACCTACTAACTTCCAAACCAAGACTCTTCTGATTGGAAAAACATCCTTAAAAAGTACTTGAATCAAGCGGGCTTCCACGAACAATTCAAGCCCATGAAGAAAATCGGTCGAGGAAACTTCGCCACAGTCTACATGGTTGAACGAATTGAAGACAAGATAAAATATGCAGTAAAGGCGTTCTCCAAGGAGGCAGCCTACAGTGAATAGAACGGCAAAGAATGCCTCATTAAATAGATAGAAATTATACGCAGTCTCAACAATTCTCACAACATGAAACTTTGTGAAGTCTTTGAATCATAACATTCCCTCTATATTGTTTTTTAGCTTCTTGATGGAGGTCAACTATACGAAAAGATCAAGGTAATATTTTCCTTATTCAGGCAAAATAAAAATTCAAAGTTCCACAAATCAAAAAAATGATGTTGGGTTTGCTTGAGGGACTCAGAGAGATGCACTCGAAGAATATCATGCATCGGGACTTGAAACCGGAGAATATATTGTTCAGAAGCAAGGATAGTTACGATTGTGTCATTGCTGATTATGGGCTTGCCTAGTTTTCAGATCTAGAATAATATCTATTCGTCAGATGTGGAACTCCTGGCTATGTGGCTCCTGAAGTCATCAACATCAAAAATATGAAGACAAAGTATAGCCCTATCTGTGATATATTCAGCTTAGGCCTCATTTTCCATCTGCTTCTCTTTGGAAAAAGTGTATTCAAGGGGAAAACTTACAATGAGGTCTTAAATGAAAATAGAAGCTGTAACTTTGATCTCTAAGCTGACTAATACAAAAAAGTTGATCCCATTGTGATGGATCTTCTCAAAAAAATGCTTAAGACTAATCCAGAAGAAAGAATAACGGCCTAGACTGCCATGATCCATCCTTATTTCGGAGATTATGAAGAATTAGAGCCAGAGGAAGAGGAAGGCGAAAAGGAAGAAAATAAGGATACAGTGACACTTCCAATGGGAGACTCGCCTCTATTGACCACAAGCAATGAGGCTAGGAAGCAGGAAAAAAATCTCAAGAGAGACAGCTGTCTGAGTTTCAAAATGGCAAAAGACAATGTTTTCACTGGCAAGACAGAGACTGTTGGTTCACTAGGAAGTAACAAATTAAGTGGATTTGGAAACGGACTGTTGAAGGGCCTGAAACCGAGCAAGTTCGTAAAACCAGAACAGAAGGAGAACACTGCCAATTGATAACTGCAACATCTTACTTTCCTATCTAATAACTATCAATCCTCATATAGTGTTATTTGTGCTCTTTTTTTCTAGAGAAGACATTTTTGTTCATTTGTTCGGGGTATTGCTAAATTAACCAGGGAAAATCAAAAGAATGAAAAAAATGGCTATCACTTTCTAATTTGTTCTCTAAACTGTTGGTTCATTTTGTTTTGCAGTTCTTTGAGTTACTTCAGCTTGTCAGCGTACATCTCATAATATCGATCAAAATCGCTGTTCAGTGCATCAATCTCTTTCTCCACCTTTTTCTTTCGCTCGACCAAATGAGTCAAATACATTTCGGCACCCTCTTCCACGGATCTTTCAGTTGTTGGAATAGGTCGCTATATCCTACGATAAGAGTTGGTGCGAGGCATGCCTCGATGATGATCCTCCTTGATCTTTTTTAGTGAAAGTTTTTCAAATCCATGAGGTGAGTAGCTTTTCTTGATCTCTGGCTCTTCCTGATCATTGCGACAGTTGCGAAAGCACAGAAAACTGCAAGATTTCGAGTCTTTTTGTTCCATCACTCCCAGAATGCAGATGTTAACTATTTATTGTAAATCAAGCAGTAAAAAAGTCACCAGTACAGCTGACCCTACGAATATAATATTAATTGACATAGAAGAACAAAGAAAGATGTGCTAATCTATTTGTTGTGATTGCTGTTGGTGCGGGTGTGGCTGGGAAGGATTCGCAATAAGTCTAGGAACATTTGGCTGCTGGATCTGTAAACATTAACAACTAGATGCTCTTAATCCCAAATGCTGCTACTGTTGGTAAAGTTCTGGCGTCGGGTTAGTGATCGGATTAGTCGGAATAATGGGTTGCATACCGAGCTGGCTACATGCATATGGCAATGGGGTTAGAGCTCCTCCAATGAATCACCACAAACACCGTAAGCTGAAGGTCTATCAGTGATAATGATGCGTTTTGGCAAATAATTGACTACCTTATCTATAATAGCTGAGCTGTAATATATTATCCTCATAAATTTATAACTATGAGCACCTCTCTAACAGTCCCTTAGATCTACTCTCTTGTCAATCACAAGACTTAATCCAAGGGTATCGAGGGTTACCACGTCTAAAAAAAATATGTTAACTGTGCACAAATCATGAAAGATAGGGAAATGTTGGCGAACCTTAAAAAAGGCATGAAGGATAGAAGACACATAACCAAAAGGGGCAACTTTTTGTAAGATTAGCAAAATGCCCATAAAGCCATTCCTGGACCTGGAAAGTACTAGCTCAAGGAAGATTGGCCCGAAAAGAGTAAACTAAAAATACACCATCCTGATAAAATGACTTACGTTGACGAAATAATGAAGCATGAAAAAAGATAGAAAAAACCTGCTCCTGGACAGTATAATGTGGTTAAGACTCAAAAGCAAATTTAGGCTGAGAAGAAAAAAATGGCACAAAAAAAAATTCCCTTCCAAGATAGGATATCATATCTTGATGAAATACAATATGAAGCCAACACAACTCCAGGAGTTGGTAACTACAATCCAAGAGTATTTTGTATATTATACAGCAAAGAGCAAAAACTGAGACTAGCGTTAAGACGAAGCCTGAAGACTGGAGGAAGAAGCACCTACTTCAGGCAAAGAAAAAACCAGAGAAAAGTCCAGAAGTGGGAACCTACAATCCTCAACCTTCAGATTACAACTTATTTGGAAGCTTGACAAAACCAAAGGCAGGAGCTATGAAAAACCTTTTGGGGAAAACAGAAAGATTCAAGACTTCTCCCTCAGGATCAGGACTTAATCCTGCAAAATACACAGTTCTTCAGGAGTGGAAAGGCAAAGACAACGGCAAAATCAACAGACACGGTCTCTAGACATTATCTACCAAAAAGACAGCCAAGAGTGTCTACTATCATTGATTTTCGCATAGCATATATTGTAATCAACAAAACTATAAAATATCATCAGTAGTTCTATCTTTCTTTGTTTAGTTGGTCCCATAGTCTATGCCCATATTTTTATCTGATTGGGTGCAAAGGAAAAGATTCTCTATGTTTTCTAGCGTTGTCTATCAGCTCATTTATGTACAATTATCCTTTTTCTGTCAAGCCAGGATCTCTTTGTTTACCGTACTTGAAATAATGCAGTACTTGTACATCTTTTGGGATGTAATTGCATTGACTGCTCCAGTGCTACAATACTCCCTTTATCTATTTGTCAGCATTTTAGCTATCTAGTCTATGAGGAGGGCAGTAGAGCATTTTTTATACGTATGAATCTGGTTTCAATATTGGCAATTTTTAGATAGGTACTGGTCTCTACTATCTTCTTGTCGTGAGTGACTCTACTGGATGATCTCGAGCCAGCAGTTTTCTTTATTGCTCCAGAGCCATAATGTTGGCCAGATGCTGCTGATGAAGAAATCTGAGCTCTATCTCTTACCTGTCCATTAATTAATCGTTAAAAATAAGTCTGCTAATTAATATGAGTAATGCAATAGCAAAAGGTCAACAATCAATATGATGGTATCCTTAAAGGTTAGCACATAATTCCGAATCTTTTGAGTACCTAAAATGGTGAGATTCTTTCTTCTGGGTCTAGGGCCAGCATCATCTTGAGGATTTATCTGATATCCTATCGTATCTCGATTCCTGAATGGTTCTAATTGAAATGAAAAATACATTCTGATCGAGATGGTAGTCCAAGTTGTTGACAACATCGATTTGTTTCTGGATTATTTTGGCAAAAACTCTGTTTTTGACAGCGAACAAGCCAGTCACTCGATTGTTGCTTTCTTCTACTCTTGTGTCAATGCTCATCCATAATGGCACTCCCGTCACAATTTCAAGCACAATACAGCCTAAACTCCATATATCGATGGTCCACGGATGTTTGTATTTTTCCATTTTGGTGAGCATTTGTTAGTCATAGTCAAGCTTGTTTTGGAAAAGGATGTAGTTGAGGATCTCTGGAGGCATGTACTAAGGTGTGGCCATTGAGAACTGCTTCAGGTTGGTGAATAAAAAACTGCTACCGAAGTCGATAAGTTTCACCCCGCGGATGTAGTTTAGTCCAGGTCGCATTTCTTCTTTTCGCCTTGTCTTGAGAAGAATGTTCTCGGTTTTAAGGTCAGAATGCACTATATTATGGCTGTTCATTAAAAACAGTGCTTTGACGACCTCCACCATAATTATCTTCAACTCTGTCTGGTCCTCTCTGATCTTGTGAATCAGATCCTTATATTCGATCTACGTCTAACAAGCAGTACCTTGTAACAACGTTCGCCATTGACGTTTTCTCCTTTGAGCTCAAAAAGAGAGCTTCCTAGAGATTCATCACATAGTTCATAGTACAACCACGAGTCTACTGTTCTGATCTCGTGTGAAAACAATCTACAAATATTGTTGATGCCAATGTGAGTCTAGAATTATTCACGAGGTTCACCTCCTTTCTCAAAGAAGTAGGATCCGAACCAAATCTCTTTCAGATGAGTCTCATGAGGATTTTTTGTCAAAATTTGCTTGATTGCTACTTTCCTCTTAGAAGAACGGTGGATGCCAAGCCAGACCACGCTAAAACCTCCTCGACCTAACAGACCTACTCTTTTAAAGTTTTAAGGAAATCTGTCTCCGAATTTGTTGTACTCATCTGCTGTCAAGTAAGCCCTCACATTGAAACCATCATCTTTGCGGTCGTTGATCTTGAGGGTCTACTCTTCGGAGTACTTGGGCTGACTAACAAAGTTATTTCTTTTTTGAAGGGTGCTGAGTTTATCTTTGGATTTTGACTCTTACTCTTTTTTCCGATCAAATAATTGTTTTAAGTCTAACTATGTATTAATATCTCACTACCATATCGCCCCGTGCTAGTGAACAACTCCTTCCCTCGACTCTAACTAGCTTTCGAAGTTCTCACCTATCTCTCAGATTGCTTTTTAGGATAATGAAAATGTTTTGGTGTCAAGCTGGCTCTAACATTGCTGCGATGAGATTCTTCTCTTAGTTGGAGAGGTCCATCATGAAACTAAGTATTATGTCGAGAGGCGAGAGGTCTATCATGAGACTTATTGCAGTTGTAGACAACTTTTTTGATTTGATGTTTGATTTGTTCCTTGCTGATAGAACGGTTAGCATTGGGTGAATATTCAGATTTGGATTTTTGCTTGGAATAGAATGATTTAAGCAGTTTATCGTTGGGCGATTTCTGCTTTTTCTTTAGAGAGTGCTCCTGCTTCATAACAGATAATATAATTTCAAAATAACCAACCTCAAACCATCATACTTTTGAGCCCTGTGCTTTGTAAAAAGTGTTCTAATTTTGTTTAAGACGACAGACATATATTGAGTTCTTATAGTGATATTATTAATGGGTAAAAAAGTACACCTTTCCATCGAGGACATCCGCTCCAAAATATAAAAACTCTAGCAGGAAAAGAACGACCCTGCCACTCAGGCCAACAAGACTAAAAGAAAACGAGTCTATATGCAGCTGGCAAAGTTATAAAAGGCGCTCAAAGATCCAGAATAGTTGGTTGTTGATCCTATCTAAGAGCAGGAAAGAATAGTAAATGCCAAGAATAAACGTATATAAAAGAAAGTGGCAAAGAAGAAGGACGAGCTTAGAGAACTCAAAAACAAGAAAAGGCATCAGAAGAAGTGTCTTAAATGTGGATCAAGATAGCATCTTTTGGGAGACTGTCCCACCAACAAAGGCACCTTCTGCTTCAAATGTGGAGCTCACGACCATAGTCATAAATAATGCACAAAGACATAGTATGCTCTAGCTGACTGTTTCTATTGTGGCAAAAAGGGACATATTGCTAGGTAGTGCCCCGATAATGAAAAAGGACTCTATGTCAAAGGAGGCTCTTGCTTCGGCTGTGGCTCAGTTAGACACATTCTCAAAGACTGCCCCAATAACCCTAGACTCAAACAACAGGCAGGAACCTTCAAGAACACTGAATAGTTTTGATTGTTGTAGTGATTTATAATACAAGAATAATGAGATCTTTAGCTAAACCTATGAAACCCAAACAGAACCAACAAAAGAAATAAGGATAAAAAAAAGAGGCTCGTCCAGTTAGCAAAAAAGTGGTAAAGACTGTCTTCAATACTCCCTTCCGCTACAAGATGTAAGCAGCTATCAAGGTAGACAGGCTCTCTCTCTGTAAGATGGAGATGATGTGAATGGTATCCTCATCAACTATGCACAAAAGTTAAGAGTAGAGGAGGGTATCAGCCAGCAGAAGATGCAAAAGGAAAAAATCATCCGCTTTGAATCCAAAGTGATCCATGATAAACCTCCTCTCACCTCCAATGCTTTGATTTTTGGAGTCAAAAACTGCACAACTGCTATTAAAAAGTGTTCAGTCTCTGAGCCTTTGTTAATTGTCATTTTTTACGAATAGAGGTAGAAATTTTTTTACATAGCATTCATGATCGATTCTAAGAACTCATGTGCAACATTCTCTACCATAAAAGACCCTACATTGTTCTGCGATAGGACAAAAAGTTAAATGCCGAGCTCGGTCTCAAAAAAATATTGGCTTTAGGGATCACCAGATCATAGTTAGAGGCTGTTTTATTGAAATATAGCAGTCGATGTTTAATTGAAATACCATGGCTGGTAGATAACACTTGGATTCCTCTAGACAGGAAGAAATGAGGCAAGAAAATCGATAACATGATGTGGATTAATAGTCAATTATATTTTTTTCTACTGAATTATCTTGTGTTATCTTGTGCTAAACATAGTATTCTATAGATTAAATTCGATAATTGTGAATGCTGAAAGACAAACTGAGAATTGTCAAAAGCCACCCCATCAAAATTATCTATGAAGTATGCTTTCTTCTATTCAGGAAAACTATTACGAGAAGAAAAAACTCATCGGTCAAGGAACTTTTGGCAAGGTGTATTCGGTACCATATCTCTTACTCAGGTTATCAATAAAAAGACACAACAACAGCTAGCATTAAAAGAGGTTGTTCAGGATAGTAAGTATAAAAACAGATAGCTTAATATCATTTCACAATTAGAACACCCGAACATCATCGAAATGAAAGATTACTTCTTCAAGTTAATTGATGGATAATGCGTTCTTCATATTCTGATGGAGTATATGGACACCAGTCTAGCTTCTCTCCTTAAAGGCCAAAGAAAACTCAAACAACCTGTTCCTCTCCACCATCGAAAACTTCTTACCTTCCAGCTCTTCAAAGGACTATATTACCAGGGTGTACCTGATTTAATCATATAGATCAACAACGTTTGTCACAGAGATCTCAAACCTCCTAACATTCTGATCAACTGCTAGACTTGTGAGCTTAAAATATGTGATTTTGGGTCGGCCAAAATCATTGAGACTAAGTAAAATAACGTCTCTTACATTTGTTCTAGATACTATCGGGCTCCCTAACTGATCCTCAATTCATCCACTTATGGCTGTGAAATCGATATGTGGTCAGCTGGTTGTATTTTAGTTGAGCTCTTGACTCTTGAACCTCTCTTTCCAGGTGATAGTTCTCTAGAACAACTGATAGAAATTATTAAGATTCTTGGCACCCCCAAGAAGAAACATATTGCCAAATTTTCAGTAGAAAACGCATAGATCCATCTACCAAAGGTGAAAGGAGCAGATCTTAATAAGATATTAGCCAGGTACAAGCCAGAATAAAATGAAATTGATCTGATAAAGAAGATCCTCACCTATGACACTGAGACCAGATTGACGCCTTACCAGGCTATGATGCATCCTTATTTCAAGGATATGATGTGTTGCTAGCAGGTTCATAAATTACCTGATCTAATCAATTTCTAGTGCTTGAAAACACCCTACAACAAGTAGGAAATCGGAGAACTGGAAAGTTTGCATCTTCAATACTAGAAATAATGCATGAAGGAGGTAGAAAATGGCTCCCTGACTGCCGACAGTATATGTAAATCCAGTGATTTATGATTATGAGTTATATTGTTTTTGAAATATTTTTTCTATGACGATATTCTTTTTGATATGATTGGACAG
>Ga0100378_1004632_pt1 | contig 12773 bp, 9 predicted proteins | sample CryGeymeta201502_FD_81535 | JGI IMG/M metagenome (GOLD analysis project Ga0100378, IMG submission 81535) | Groundwater microbial communities from Crystal Geyser aquifers in Utah, USA - Crystal Geyser metaG 2015-02 | ecosystem: Environmental > Aquatic > Deep subsurface > Groundwater | place: USA...
AAGGGCAGTTTTTCAATAAGACCATAAACAAAGTCGAATTATAGGCCAAATAAATTGAAGGAGAACTTTATGTTCAAGATAGTAGCAAGAAGAGATTCTAAAATTTTATTATCTATGAGCTAGTCAAGTTTGGAAAGGGAACAGAGATGGTGACTATTGCCTACAAAGAACTATTCAACCATTTTGACAAACTAAAAATCAGATTTGTCAATCTCATGAAGCATCCTGTGTATGTTGAAGATATAAAATTATTCAAGAAGCCTAAGATCATCGAACGGGAAATATAAAGTTTCAAAAATATTTTTAAAGAGGATACAATGATTACCTATCTCAAGGTCTATCGGACCGTCTTTATCCTTCAAGTGGAAGTCGACTAAAATATTCTCCAGAAGGAGCTTGTCAAAATTATCAACATCAATCGGCTCAGAAGTTATGCAAATGACAAAAGCAACTCAGTCAGTATGGAGTTTAGAGATGTCACTGACTAGATGGATCTGATAAAGACAAAATTCCCTCCAGCATTGTTAGCTAGTTTTAGTTAGAGGCTGACAAAGCTCTACTTGAACTTTGGCATGGTCGAAAGTTTAGGCTTTGTTTAACTATTCTCAAATATGAAAGTGCTGTATGTCAGAAACAATAGGCTAGATTCCTTGAAGGGAGTGGAAACCCTGAAGAATCTTGGTGTTATTTGTTTCGATAATAATATGGTGACTAGCATGGAACCTTTAACATAGCTGGTCAACATGACTCAAATCAGTGGAACAGGAAACCTGCTTTAAAGTCTCAATGGCATCCAAAATCTTATAAAGCTCAAAAAGGTTCATCTTTTCAACAATAAGTTCAAAAAAATATAATTCTTTGAGAACCATACAAACATTCAGGAGCTTTCACTAAATCACAACCCTATTGAGAAAATTGAAAGTATTTTACACTTGAAAACAATTTAAGAGTTAAACTTAGGAAAGACGTTAATAACTGATTTATAGCCTCTTTCCAACTTTAAAAACATAAAAAAAATAGCCTTAAATGGACTCACCCTCAAAAATATAGGCCCCATCTTCAAACAACTTGAAAATTTGCTGAGACTGAATCTATCCAATAATCAGATTGAAAAAATGTAAAACCTGGAATAGCTAACCTAACTAATCGAACTTAATCTCAGATAAAATAACATCAAAAAAATATAGGGACTGGCTAATTGTGTCAAGTTGTAAATTCTTAAACTTGGCTACAATTTTATTACTGATGTTAGTGGAATCAAAGCCCTTGACAATTTGAAAATATTAAAACGTGCCAATAACCCTCTCATTGATTGCTCAGAGGTTCATTTCATGAGCAGGAGACATTTCAAATTGATATACAGCAAAATGGGAGAGGCTGAAAACGAGACCAGACAGCCAAGTCCTGAGTTCTATGAAAGATACAATGCTGTCTTAGAGCACAGAATAAGCAGTAGTAGTGGCAGTGGGTCCAATGACTCAGATTCTGATTGATCATAACATATTATCAGCTAATTTATATTTATAAAGCAGATCTATCAGAGATAACGTAGGTTGAGGGAAGCCAGCTCTTACTTTCCAACAAGCAGATGGAAGGAATTCTTGAAATTTTGGCCTACCACTGCATCAATTACTTGCTTTCCATTAATGTTCTCTTCTATATACAAGCAAAATGAGCCCTGACTCATTTCCTTCATCTGCTCCTTAATGCTTTAGTCCTCTATGTTATCATGGACAAGTGAGTTAATCTTGATGACTGTTTTGAAAAAATCCAAACTGACCTTTATCTTTCTGGCCTTCATGAAGGGAAGCAAAAAGTGGATGCCTTCTTGACTCAGTCTGAAAAGACACTAGTGACCTGCGAAGGATTATTTTCCTTTTTAAAATACTTTACAGCCCATATTGATCAGTTTAATTCTTTTCTCAGTGTCAGCATCAAGGAAGCTTCTGACACCCTCAGAAATCAAAAGAACTTTTTTCCTGGTATTGCCCTCAATATCCCGGACGTACAGAAGATTTTTGAGAGCAGGATCTAAAACATAAAATTTGGATATTGACTCAAACTCTTCTTGATTGATGTTTTCAAAGCGTTAATATTTGAGATCTCTTGATTTTTTGGGTCTTATCCCTTTAGAAGGTTATTTTTTATTGTCCTCTTCTTTTTTAGGTTGTTCTTTAATATCCAGCTTTTAGAGGTTTTCTTCAGCTTCTATATCTTCTTCTTTATCTTCAGGCTATTTTTCCTCATTCTCTTCAGGTTTTTACTCTTCTCCTTCTTACTCATTTTATTATCCTTTCCTACCCTCACTTTCATCGAAAACTGGGTTGTCAACTTCAGGTAGATTGTGATCCACGAAATTTTATTCTTGATCTTTTTATCCTTCCTTCTCGTCCTTTGAGTCATAATTCCACTCAAAGTCTTAATTCTTTTTGATCAAGGCAAGGAAAAATCCACCACTATTCTGGTCATGAGGCAGCATTCTCATTGAATGATGCAGCTGCATTTTTTGTGCTTCTTAGAGTGGAGGTGGAAACATAGATATTTTAAGTTTGAGATTCTTTTCTTCTTCAGGGCTATTGTAAGTGATGAGCCTTCTTACTCTCTTTGGCTTTTATTAGCCTTCCACTTTCTATTCAATTGTTGCAGTTCCGCAAACCTTCCAATCAAGCATCCCTCTTCTTCCCTTGATATTGTAGGTTCCATGAATATCAATGATCTCCAATCCTTTGGAAACTTTTCTAAATAGCCCAGCTAGAACGGCCTAGTTTTATATGGGATTGAGTGAACAAGTGCTATAGACAATGAGTCCTCCTCTCTTGAGAAGATTCACCGATTTCATCAGGATAGACAGCTGTAGAGGATGAAGAGAAATTCCGTCAGAAGTATGCCATTTTGTCCACTTAATCGGAATTTTACGAGTAGCTCCATCTCCTGAACATGGAACATCACAAAGAACTTTATCGTATTGAAATTTCTGTTTAATGTGGTTGATTTTTGTTGGATAAAGTTCAGGCATGAACTGTCCTGGATGATTGATAACAGCCATACCTGCAGTGCCTGATCTGTTGATTTGATGGATCAACATTTGTGCTCTACTATAGTCAGCATCGTTTGCGATGACACACCCTTTAGCTAGATGCTTCTGCTATCCATATATCATCTACAGAAGTTGGGAAGTTTTTGATCCAGGGGCAGCGCACATGTCAAGAACAATATCCTAAGGGTGAATATCGAGAAATAGAGGAGGTAACATTGACACCAACTCCTGGCGAGCAATCAATCCAGCATCAAAAGCTTTTTGAAGATACTGGTGAAGGGCATTAAGGACTTTGCTTTTCTTAAACATCTGCTTTGAAGTATTAAGTTGATGAAGTACCTCGTGAGGATACCATTTTAGCACTTCTAGCTTAGGCATTTCTTTGGGCTAGAGCCACTATTTCTCTGGTTTTTCCTATTTCATTGAAGAATTAAGATCCACCATGGAGTTCAAAAAATTCTCATCCTGAACTTTCCGAAGGAAAGTCGAGTAGTTTGGGCAACTTGGGTTGATTCTGAACACTACTGGCAACTTTTCACGCATGAGCGTCCAGAATGTGTCAAACTACTATACAGGTAGCTGCAGCTGAAGTTCGTAATATTCTCGGAAAAGAGGATTTTCGGATGCAGCAGAGAGGTTATTCCAGTCTTCTTTAACCTTTTTGTTGGGTGCCTTCTTGGGCTTGAAGTTTTTTGACCTTTTTCCCATTGTTGATTTATAAAAGAAAGAGTAAATATCGACTATATATCAAATCAAATCAATAAATAGATAGATTATTAAGAGAATCAACTCATTTGGGACTAAAGCCTGAGTGCCTACGCATTCTGAAATTTTTAAGTTGGGAGGCTTGACGAGTGGAAAGTTTTGGCTTATCATCTCTCAATACAACGGAATGGATCATGATTGTTTAAGTTTCTTGAGTAGGAGCAGTATTAACCTTCGGGCTATAACATCTCTTGTTCTTGTTCCCACTACACTCGTAAAAGAGATCCCAATCTTTTTCTGATAAATTATTCAAAAGTTTGCTTATTTATGCCTGACATAATTATGGGTGCTTCTTTTGGAAATAAAGCAGGAGTTTGAGGGAGTTAGATCTGATGAACATTTATCGAGCGAGCTAATTCTCCCTGCTCTATCCAGGAATGAAGATAGAACGATCAAAATATCCCCCGATTACTACCAGCAATTTTACACTCGCTTAAATTACAGCATCATCAACTGGATTTATATACATCCATATACTCTGGCTTATAATTGGCATCAAATTTTTCATCAAAAAAATTCTTGCTTTGAAATTTTTGCAAGCATTAGTGAAACCAAGCAAAATACAGGCTTTTACTTTCTGAGGGTATCTATCCTGATTGATGATGTTTGTACAGAGCTCAAAAATTTTTGGCTAAAGCAAAATTTTCGCTATTCTTGATTCAGTAATCAGTTTTAGTTTTTTTATATTAACATCTATTGACTGTTGATCAGAGATTGCAGATGAGTTAAGGATTAGCTGAACAGGAGTAATGAATGGCTCCACATCGTTGAAGCAGTAATTGTCAAGAAGGTATTTGATGGTTTCAGTAGGTGTGGAGTAAACAGGTTTAGGGCCTTTTCCTTCTTTATCAATATCAATCAGTCCTACTTTTGAGCTGGCTTTCTCAAACTTTTCAGTTTTGCTCGGCTTGGTCCTTGAGAAAGAATAAGACAATTTCCGGCTTGACGTTTTATTTTAATTCGATGAAGATGCCATTCTGATAGGTTGCAGTCGAAACATCGAGACCTCTTTATGAATGAGCACAAACCTCTTTTCTTCAACTGGAGTGTAGTTCTAAGGTGGAAATTGAGTATCAAGGACGATTTCAAACATTTCATTAATCATTTTTGGTAAAATATCTTTGATGAAAGGGTTTGGCATGCCCAGATAGGGATTATTGTTGACTTACAGTAGCCAGACTCGGACATCTTCGTCTAACAGAAAATCATAGCCAAAAAGCTAAAATTATTTTCTTTTCCCTCCCCTCGAAAAATATTTTTTCGCACTCATGACAGTATCAATTATCAGCCCCTTGATATTTTCGATAACTCCTTTGAAAACAGCTTAGGCATTATCTGCAAACTACGAAAGAGACTGAAGGTATGGTATGAGGGTTGTTTCTAGCTGGAGAGTATTTCCTTCTTAATATTTGGAGTATTATCCAAAGTGCTTTTGTTGACAATTGTTCGTGAGGTGCACTTCTGAATTCAGATTGTCAGTAGTGTAGATGCTAGAGGAAGTACGCATGTACGGACAGTTGTAGTAGAATATTTATTGCTGAGGAGTCACTAAAACCCACACTCGAATGTCGAACTTTCGTCCTTGGTACAAAAGTGGCTTTTATATGGCTTTCTGAACAACCCTAGATCAGATGAGGAATACCATCCGCTATTAATCGGTTTGTTGATGAGAAACGACTCAATTTATTTGAAATTGTTGGAAAGAATTATTCCTTTTCCTTGATTGTCAGATTAAGGCTTTATGAACCAGACATTTTTCTCGCAGTGTTTCTCAGGGACTTTCTCTTTGTAGAATTTTTTCCTTTAGAGCTGATTGAATTTTTATACAAAATCTTTGTATTCCGTATCGTCTTTATTGGCCTTGATGCTATGTGAATCTTTTGGTACATGAAGGAAGTAGGAATTACGTCGTGAATGTGAACTTTCCGTCCTGATAGAGCTAGTTCATGACTGTAGTAGTACTTCAGAGTCTTCAACAGCCCTGACTTCGTGCATATCACATTATTATGTTCAAAGTGATTCAGAACTATCTGAGTCATAGGTGAATTACTGGTGACGGGCAGACGAGCTTAAGACGTTATTCGATGTCGTTAAGAGTTTTATTTGTAAAGTTCAAGTTTTTCCATATGAAGGAAGCATTGATAATTTATTTGTCGTGAGGAATAATATGCCAGACGTTTCGTGCTTTTAGTGCTTTTTCTATAACCTTTGGATTGTTTCCTGGAAAGACAGCGGCTTGATATTTTTTTTAGGAGCCTTCTATCATAATTATTATTTACAAGTAACATTTGTCATGAAATTTATATGTAATCAGAATTAATCAAAACCAGCTATGAATATCATTCTTACTATTTGGGTATCCACTTAACCTGCAGGACCATTGAACCAGAAACATCCTTCTCATACTCGCTAGCCTCCAGCTCAAATTCATTATTCACAGCCCATTTGTTAGGATCATCCAGGATATCGGCTAACTCAACTCCAAACTCACCCAAATAATTCTATTATGTGAATTACCTTGTCTTGAACACACTAACATGCATCTTCAGTTCATTTTTGTCAAGGAGCTTAAACTCGATCATCTAAAATTTGACAGCAATGCCGAGCTTAGGTAAGGAAAGATCTGCCATTTTGATGGTCTCGAATTCTTCAATGAGGAAGCGAATATATATTTTTTGTGAATCGGATTATTAGAGAGCCAAGTCCTTAATCTGAGGAACTTGCACTTTTATAGCTCCATTCAGCCTGATGATTCCAGCTTCCTCCTCAGAATCTTCCTCCTTGTATTATTCTTTGAACTATTAGGACAATAAATCGTTCTCAGATTTATGAACTTCCTCCTCTTCGTCCTCTTATTTTTGTTATTTTTCAGGTTCTTCTTGAGCCTCAGCCTAGGGCTCAGCTTCTTGCTGTTCTTCTTCTTTTTCAGGCTAAGCATCAGCTTCTTCTTCATTTTTAGGTTCCTCTTCCTCAGGTTATTATTTTTTAATGACTGAATCAAGTTAAGCCAATTTTCCGGTGGCTTCTTGTTGGAAAAGGGCTTTCATTTCTTAAAGTTCGATGGTTCCAGATTTATCAGCATCGAGAAGGTTGAAGAGGTTACTCCAGTCTGTTTGATTCATGAAGATATTGCAATCTTCGAGTCCTTTTCTTAATTATCCGGGTTAAACTGTACCACTTCCGTCGACGTCCACAATCAGAAAGAATTTTTCAAGAGTTATGCCACTACTAAGGATGATTGTTTTGATTTTGCGAATCAATTGTTTTTCCCACATAGGTCTGTTTTTATGTCTGTTTTCAAGTATAGTTTTAAATTATTCAAGGGAAAGTGTTTTCCTTCCTTGTGCAAAACCTGTGATTCTATGCATTGACATTACATCCTGGGGCAACATTGATAGCTCTTCCAACATTTTTGTAAACTCTTCTATGTTCAGCTTTCCAGCACCTCTCCTGTCAGCTCCTTTGAATCTCTTTTCAAGATTTGGAGGATTATTTCGAAGTAAATCGTAGAGGTTGATGATCGCATCGTCATCAAAAAGATTACCTTCCTCTACTGGAGCAACATATTACCCAGCTTTGGCAAGAGCCAATGATTTCAAAAATAACTGCCCACATTTTCTTCTTGCAGCTGCTTCATTAGTCTTCACAAGATGAACTTCCTTTTGCAAATCTTCATTTTTGGCCCTTAGTTACTCTACCATATTGTTGAGGATTTGTGTCTTTTATTCTCCGCTATTGAATCGATTGATTTACTCTTTGAGAGACGCGATCTAATTCATATGCTTGAGAATTTCAGTATACTGTTGAGTATTTTTTGCTCTCTCTTTTCTAAGCTCATCTTCAATTTTAGAGTAGTGGCTAAGCTATTCCTTGAAGCCCATGATGCTTCCCTCAAGTTTCTATATTTATGATCGATAGCCAAGAAGTTATGTTTGTAGATCTTCATTTTAGCGAACTTTTTGCTATAGTTAAGTTCTGATTTTTGCTTGAGAATGCATGTTCCTGACTTTTTCGACAGGGTCGGTACTAAACCAATTTTCTCCGAAAAAGCTCTGAAAGGCCTATTCTGATCTCCCAAGTACTGAAGGGAGGGCTTTTTCGAAAGGACACAGAATATTGAAAGTTCTCATGGCTGCTTAAGGACCACTGACATTCAAGAAGCATTCATATAGATCTTAAAGGCCGTCAACATCTTAGGCCCAGCTACCTGTGTAAATATAGGGTCTTTTGATATGCCACAATGATTTTACTCCTGACTCTTGCAGCTTTTTCATTAAAACAAAGAATTTTTCTCTGACCCATGTTGAAACTTGGTTCACCTATTTTGTAAATATTTGGAGGTTGGCCTTTGACGGAGAGTCACTGTTCTATTTTGGTGCTTTTGATTGGTTCAGTTTGCTCATACCTGATATTTTAGAGAATTCTGTTCGCTTAACTTTTTCTTAGACCTGGGATGGAATGCCTCTTGACTCACGATATGCAGCAAAAAGTCTAATGATTTTTTCATTTGGGCAAAGTTCAAGTGGAGTTTTAGATGATTTGTCTTTGATGTCGACACTGGCTCCTTTCTGAAGAAGGAAAGGAATGCATCTCGTCTTAGCTAGCTCAGCCGCATAATGTAGTGGTGTTCTACCCTGAAGATCCTGATGGTTTACTTTGGCTCCATTTTCGAGTAGGACTCTCATAACATTTATTTGCTCATCAGATCCGTTATAAATGGCATAGAATAGAGGAGTTTTGAGAGTAGCGTCAACTTAGTTAGCGACATTAGTCTTTTGCAAAATCAACTATAAGACTTTGTACTAAGGTCCAGAAGCTGCATAGTGAGCAACTGTGCAGTTTTTATTATCTTTTAATACTACATTGGCCCCTTTTTTAAGAAGAAGCTGACAAACGAGCTAACTTTTACAATAGTGAAGAGGAGTTTTGAGCTAACGATCTCTGGCGTTCAAGGAAAAACCTTCAGTGATGAGGTACTCAGCAAGTACATCGAATCCCTATCTAACTGCGAGATGCAAAGCTGTTCTTTTAAAATTGTCAGTGGTGGCTATTAGCTCTGGCTTTCCTTTCTTACCAACTGTGAATAAAAATTATTTGACCTAGGTAAGGCATATCATACTTTTTCTATGTCCCCTCTTGCACAGAGCTGCAGGAAAGGAACATTGTGAGGGTTATTAGTCTTTCCGTACCAAGATAGATCGTATTACGAGTTTGCTAACTGTTGTAAAGCATAGCTTTATTGTGATGTTCCCCAAGTTGCTCCGAATTCCTTTGAAACTTATTTGAAACCGATGGTTGTCAGAGCCACCGCTAGATCGTGGTGGGTAAGGGTTTATAGTCCTTGATTTTTGAGCCGCTTGACGACTTCTTTCACAGTATCAATAGAGACTTCAGGTTTATGTTCTTTTGAATTCATCGATAGTTAGGTATAATTATAACTATTACTCCAATCAGCATATTATTGGACTGTAATTAATTATGAAAAAAGGTGCATATAAGTTTGACGAAAAGTGTAACTTCCTTGCTATTCAGTCACCAAAAAGGCTAGTGATCCACTCAAAGGAAATCCTGCTCCAGCTCATTTTCCTATAAACAATCAATCAGCAACCCACCTCAGACCTCATCTGGCAAGATAGGCTGACTCTCCCTCAAAAGTTGGCTTGCCTCAGAGGGGAACTCGCAAGCCAGAATTTTTCAGGAATAAGGCTGACGTGACTTAACAAGAAGAGAAAAAAAATATGGATGAAAGAAGAAGCTATAAAGATGTATATCCTAATCGAGATACTTTTATTGGGAGTGAAGGTAAAGGAAAATAAACTCAACTCAGACTCAAGACGGGCAAAGGGAAATAATTGAGAGAAACTGTCAAGTCAGATGGATCTTAGTACCAGAGACTCAATGAAAAACTCAACACCATCCAAGCAAAAATAGATGAAATGAGCAAAAACATCGACATTAAACGAGAGTAAAAAAGGATTTTTATGTAAGAAGAAAAGAAGGAGAGATAAAAGAGGTTTTAGAAATATCAAAAACCCCAGCAGAATAAACTCAAATAATCGCTGCAAAAATTTGTGACACAAGTTAATGAAGGGAAGGATTATGTGAGTTCAAATTTTAACCCTTATTCTCCCAGACACAACACATACTATGTGTCTGAGATTGTAAAATTTTACAAAGATGAACGCTCTCTTGCGAGATAGCATGTCACGATGAGTGCTCAATATCTACGAATTTTCTAAAATATCAAAGCTCCAACTTAAGAGCAAGTTCAACCTAAATTACTGAAGCTAGCCAAGAAGCCTTCACATGCAGGTAATGAGGAGGGTATATAGATAAAAAAACTGTGGTGTTTGATCTGGACGAGACTCTAATTCATTGCAATGACTCTTTAGAACTCCCACATGATGTCAAGCTTAAGATAAAATTCCCAACCGGATAAGAAATAGAAGCAGGTATTAACATTCGCCCTCATGCTGTTGAAATACTGAAGGCCTTATCTCGAAATTTTGAGGTTATCATCTTCACTGCCAGTCATTCCTGTTATGCTAATGTGGTGCTTGATTATATGGACCCTCAAGGCGAATATGTTCACCACCGTCTCTATAGGGAGCATTGTTATGTTACTCCTGAAAGTGTATACGTTAAAGATCTAAGGATTATCAATCGGGACCCATCACAGTTGATACTTGTCGACAATGCTGCATATTCATATGCCTTTCAACTTGATAACGCGATTCCTATTCTTCCTTACTACAAGGGCAGAAATGACTTTTAGCTGAGAGCACTTCAGTCCTACATCGAAAGCATGCTGTTTGCAAAGGACGTCAGAGATACTAATCGAAAAACCTTTAAGCTTCACCGATATCGATAATATGACAACATCGATAATTTAGTAAAATAGCTCTATGGTTAATTCAATTGATTTAATACTATTCCTTTTGGTAAGACTTAATACTTTTTCAAGAGATGTCTATATCAGAGATTTGATAATTTCGTAAGTTCATTGTTGGTGGCGTTTTGTGATGTTTCCATTATCATTCCTTTGCTTTCATTGAATTTTTTTAACTATCGCTCTTTGTCTTCCTTTTTTGGCTCAACTTTATTGATACAGTGAGGGAAAAATTATTTGCCTTCTGGATTCCATGGCCCGATGTTCGGAGAAAGGCAATCTCCACCTTCACACTTGCAAGTACCTCCTTCCAAAAAATCGGGTAAATTTTATGGATCAATATACCTTAGAAGTTCTTTCTTGTAACTGCTGCCGAATATTTGAATTTTTTATTTTGTTTTGTCGTCGATCCACATTTTGACGACTGCCCAGACTCCTGTAAAGAGCATCGGAGCATTGATTACAAACATGCTGACTAGATAGTTAAGTACTTTCCTAAAATTTATGGGTAATTGTCTTGAGCCATCTGGGAAGCTGGCTTTGCGAATCGATAAGCATCACCTGCCTTACTTAACTTTATGCCCTTGAGATCCAGAATAGTACAGGTTTGCATCACTCGAGTGCCCTCCCCAGTCTCCAGCTTCTTTTGACGTGTGCAGGCATCAAAGATAGTACTGAGGAGTGTCTCATAGCTCATCGCGTAATAGTTCAGAAGCTGCTTTTCATCTGCCAGTTTAAAAACTTCCTCTGGCTCTGTCAGTCCCAGTCTTTCAATGTATATTGGCCGATACTGTATACGATTGGGCTTACTTTTCGATCGTGTTTGTGGTAACCATGAGGATATATTTTACGCAGTTGAGTGACTTGAGGAAAATAATAGTTTCCCTGAATAATTAGTAATGCACCTTGAGGTTATCAACATCGTTTGCTTTTCGCCAGTTGATAAAATTTACCCACATTTTCTCCATGGCTTCTAGATCGAATTTTCTAGCTCTGCAGAAACGTAATAGATATGGGTCATCCCACTATTCCTTTAGAGTTCCTCCATTGTGTTTCTTGACAATCTACTTAAATATTTAAAGAGTTTCTAATTGCTAGGGCGAACAGTCACCTGGAAAGCTGCATATAGGGAAAGTTACCCTGTGTATTTCCTCTTGTCCTTATTGAGCTTTAACATTTAATTATTATGAATATCACGAAGACTATGAGTATGATAATAGGATAAGCTACCGTAGAAATCCATCAAACTCGTGTAAACTGTCAGCATGTTGTAGATTCAGAGCAACCCAGTTGAGTTGCTATTGCTGCCATCTGCCTGCGTATTGCTGCCTTTCTAGAACGACCCACAACAATTGTACATTCCTACGCTAATCGATCAAATTAACTTTTGAGGGCATTCTATTTCTCTCCTTCTTACAAAGGATCAGCTCCTAATTAGGAAGGTTGAGGGGTCACTACCAGCAGCTCAGAAAGAGTAGACCTTTATCCATGTGTTAGTTTTTTAACAGAGGTGAGAGTTTTTGGTGGGCCGATTGGAGACAGAGAAACGAGTTGATCATATGGGCTATCGTATGAAGGCAAATCAGGAAGATGAATGCTACTGGGTTGTTGTAATTTTTCAAGAGCTGCTTCTGCTTCAGTAGCTCTAAGTTAAAGCACTTCAAGTTTATCCCTGAGTGCTTAGTTTGTTTATTGAAGGGTCTTCATCTCCTGATGATGGAGAGAAATTAGTTGTCGGAAGGACTATTCTTGCTCCTTCAATCGTAATCTGAGATGCAAACACTGACTGCATTTATGAATAATGTGATTCTGTGAACCTTTACCCTAACTCTTTGACTTCGACTTCGACTCTTTTGTATGAACTCTTTCGATACGCTGTTTCCATCCTTGCTGATATTAGTGAGGCAGGAATGAAGATTTTTACTGACTTATAATATGCTTGGACGTTGAACTTCTCTTTTTAGAGCGCTTGATGAACTTATCGGAAGGATCGTTGAGCTGTGATAATTATTTATGTTGTCGACGAGAAGGTGGTGGCATTTCTTCCACTAAATTCCAAGATAGATTATAAAGGTTAAGCCA
>Ga0100378_1004645_pt1 | contig 12750 bp, 9 predicted proteins | sample CryGeymeta201502_FD_81535 | JGI IMG/M metagenome (GOLD analysis project Ga0100378, IMG submission 81535) | Groundwater microbial communities from Crystal Geyser aquifers in Utah, USA - Crystal Geyser metaG 2015-02 | ecosystem: Environmental > Aquatic > Deep subsurface > Groundwater | place: USA...
CCAACCCCAACCCCAACCCCAACCCCAACCCCAACCCCTGGCCATTGTATGTATATGAAACCAAAAGACAAGCATATAAATACAATATGTGTTTCATCAAATTGATGATGCTAATATTATTTTTTTGAAGTCAATGCCCAAATGATTGATATTTCAATATATCCCCCGAGAGCTTGTAGTTTGGATCTTACCTATTGATTTCTGGTGATAGAAAAAGAACGGCAAAAATATAGTACTTTTTATCACATCTATTTGTTGTTATCTTCAAGAAAAATAGCAAATAAATATGGTTTTATCTCGAACTGTGATCATAATTGAGTATTAGTATTGCCTGTACCTCAGATATATTTCAGCTTGACCATTTCTCAAAAACAATAATGGTAAACCAGCGATAGGATAATATAGAAATCGCACAACCTTCACAATATCGCTTAAGGAAAATAAATGTTTGACTTTCGTCGTCTTTTGATATTATTAACGTTTCCTAACCCCTCTATCAAGCTAGTTTGAATTTTTTATCTTATCATTGTTTTCTATCTAAACTGTTTCTGATAACAGAAATATGTCACCAAAGTCACAGGGCCGGTTAAGAAATCAACTGGCTTGACGATGACTCCAAATAGACAAAAAAAATGAGTTAAGTCCAGGGCAGATTATTAGAGTAGTATAATCATAACATGAGTACAAGTTGCAGGCAACAAGACAGCTCTATCAGAAAGCAGAAATTTCTTGCTATTCGAGACACCCTCAAGACGATGCCTTGCATAAAAAAGAAGTCATCGTAGCTTTAGAAAAAAGCAGAAATGATCAAGTTGAGTTCCAACAATACTGAAGACCTTTCAGAGTCGTCGCAGAGATCTTGTGCTTCTTCCCCCAAGGGAGAGGGCAATTAATCGATCCAAGAGGACGAATTTTTCTAAAACTATGAGCTTTTGGAGAAAGTTGGTGAAGGTTGCAATGCTACCGTTTTCAAGAGCATATATAAGCCTACTGATAAGATTTATGCTGTAAAAAAAATAAAAGTGGAAGAAGAGCATATTCTTAACATCAAAAAAGATTTCATCACCCTCAAGGAACTCAACCATCCCTCTATCTGCCAATACAAAGCTCTATACATAAAACGCTAACAGAGAGTAGCTTACCTAGTCATGGAGTATCTACCCTTCCCTACCCTTGACAAATATTAATTTGATAGCTAATAAGAATTGAGGACTATTGTCAGGTTGCTTCTTTAAGCCATTAAATATATCCACAGTCGGAATATTTGCCATCGGGATATCAAACCATAAAATATCCTCTATGACAAAAAAGCTCAAAGGATCAAATTAATCGACTTCGGAATATCCAAAAAGACCTTCCTGAGAGGACAGAGAAGATAAATGCTTACAGTCATTGGAACACCATACTTCATGGCTCCGTAAATATTCTTAGGAGGAGGATATGACTAGCGATCGGATCTTTGGTCACTAGGAGTCACTATCTATAAAATGATTGCTGGGAAAACTCCCTTTGAATCTGAATACAGGGCTGAGTCCATCAAGATGATTCAAAAGGGATAGATATAGTTTGATGAATAACAGTGGTAAAGCAAGAGTTCGAGTTTGAAAAATTTCATTGCTTCTTTTCTCGAAAATGTTGACAAAAGAATGACTATTAGACAAGCAGAGAAACATTTATGGATGTTGGAGTCTGAGAAAAAGGGTAAGGTTCGAAGACTATCTTCTTTTATTCCTCAGATAAACGAAAACTACCACGAGGAAATGATAAGACAAACCAATGCAAGCTCAAAAGAAGAGGGCAGCACAACTGAAGAGAGAACACTGTTCAAAAATATCAACCTTTTGAGCAACAATACCTTTGATCTTCTAGATTCTGATAACGAGTAAAATATTGTTCCTTCTCCTTCTGATCTGAAGACTCGCTCTTGCCCTGCTGATTTCAAAAGCATGAAGGCCAGACCAAGAAGAAGCACTTGCATGACTAAATCATTCTGCTGATGCTTATCCTTGATTTTGTATCTATTTTGGAATCATCCTTCGATTGTATCAAAAATAAATTACTTATTAGCACTGAGTTATTTGAGGCATTTAGTCTGATTATTATTGATATGCATCGATATTTAGCAGTATTTTTTTTATATCTTCGTATCAATTTAATATTTTAAGTCTTGGGTTTAGCTATTTTCTTCATAGAGTCATACTGATAAAATTGAGCACAGAAACAAAGATCCAGAAATGCACTAGCTTGCTAATTAATATTCCCAGTATTTTTACAAATCAACGGTCATTGTCCCTGTAAATTCTGATTACTTCAATATAGATAAAATAGTAACTTTATATGTATTCACACGATCTACACATCGATTCCCATATTCTTCAGCAAAGGGGCAAACAAGCTCAGGACACAGCTTTCCTTAGGCGTTTACTTAACAATCCCAAATCTATCAAGCTTTTGTACAGAGCCTCCTAAAATAATTTCAGCGCAAAAGCCTTCCACAATAAATGTGATCATATCGAGAACACTCTCATTTTGGTCAAGACTTAATTTGGTAAGACCTGTGGAGGGTTTACCCATTATAAGTGGAATTAAGATCATAGTGGCACCTATGTCCATGATGAAGGCCGAAAAGCTTTTATGTTCCAATTGGATCTCCAGCAGCATCTGCCTGCCTCAGGAAAAGAGTACCTGATCCGAAACTAAAGAGAGATGGGTCCTATATTTGGCTATGGGTATGACTTGGCTCTTTTTGACAACTACTATAATAAAAACTGCTGTGGAGCCTATGCAAGAATCGGATGGGGTTACAATGTTCGTGACCCTGAGGTCAAGTACGATTATATGGATCAATAAAGTGTTCAAAATTTTTCTGGAGCCCCAAAAGGAGTACACTTTCAGGTAGTTGAGTATGAAGTTTTTTATGTGATCTATTAGTGAAACTATAATCGCTATTTCTTTAATTTAAAACTATTTTTATTCAAGCCACATTAAAAATGATAGGTCAAGCATTTGCTTGCATATCCAAAGGCATTCAGATAAAATGATGAATCAATAATCATAACCTCCGTTATGCTTATGGCTGGAATAGGAAAGTACCTTACTGGCACTTCCCTTAACCCCGCTGCCTTTTATGCTGCTTCCTCCTATTCTCCTCACCGCTGAGTTTGTTGATTTCTTCCCACTTGTGATCCTAAATCATGACAAAAAATACTCTATATTTCTACCCGTATTGAGTGAGGGCTAATCTTGAATGTACTCCACAGATACTGCTCTTTAGCAGAATCCTTCCATTTCTTTAGCGGTATCTTCAAGATTGAGGGATATGTAAAGTCCACCTGCTTTTCGATTTCTTTCAATATATTAGCTGACCTCTGCCAGCTCTTCATCGAGAGTGTTATTCTCAGATTCGTAGTATTTTATCAAAGAAGCTAAGCATTGCTCTCCTTTGAGTTGAGTAATTTTATCATAAAGGACCTCTATCTGATTGCTGATGAACTATTTGACATCTTCGCATTATTTTCGACTGTAAACTCCTTCCTCTGCATATTTGCCACGAATATCGTCTATGAGTTTTGTTTCATATTGTTGGAACTGTTCCTCAATAAGCAGGAACAACTTTTCCTTGCATTCACCCAATTGCTTACGAATGTACTCAGGCAATCCATGAATGTAATTTCCCAAATCAGTCTATAAATAGACCAAAACTTACATTACGACGATCGTACTCCTCCAATTTTACAATTGAGCTGTAACAATATTGACGGGCATCATGAAGTGCTTCGTGAAGGTTGACATATGAAGGTTTTTGCCCTCTTTAGTAATGCTATTCAGTGTGCTCGACAACGCACGTTGGACACAGGGGCATCAAACACTCCTCTACTTTATGGTATATATACTGTCGATACAGAAGTTTGTGAGAAATTCTGTTGAATGATAAGCACAGAATATTTTCTTGTAGTCTGACGGTTGAGCTCTTTTGTCACTGCTGTAAGAGCCAACTCCGAATTGTCCAGTTCCGAAAGATGTATTAAAGCTGGGCCCTGACATTACTATTAAAATTTATAATTTTCGAGTATCAGATGAAATGGTCCAGGTTCTTGGTCACATTCTTCTTAAGAGTTTATAGCAGCTTACTGGGAACTCTCATACTTTTTTTAATTGCTAAAACCGTCTATTCCTTCAGCTCAAATTCTGCCTCTTGAGTGAGTGGAATCACTCCACTGAATTCCATCCAGCCGTAGCAAGTCTTGCCCTCTCCAAATTCCCTCAAAATGATATAAATTTTGTTGCCTTTGTCAGTGAAGAGAATGTTATGAGGGATACACAACTCAATGAGCTCGTTGACGATTATTCCAAACACAAAAGAAAGAGAACTTGCCACCTCAGAAGAATCGAGATTTTAACCGTTGGGGCGTAAGAGGAAACCTTGAGAGATGGGGCCGTCAAATTATTCAATGGTCACTCCAACATTGTACTAGGTATTATTGAAAGCATACCAAATTAATTTATTCTGTAGGGTTAACAAGACTGGTCTTTTTCCACAGAGTAGCATTCTGTTTTTCAATAGGAAGCAAAGGTGCTCCGACTAAATCTTCTCCAAAGACCAGATGGAAGTGCAAGTGGTTGGAGTGTGCTCCAGCTCCTATAGAATTGTATCCTATTCTACATCATAGTGAAGATACTTGAGGTTGGGGAATATTTTGAAGAGATTCAGCAACAAAAGCACTATGTCTTGACCGATAATTTGTGGCAATTATTCGTCAGGGTACATCACCAGAATGCTGTGATTGGGGCATAGCGGTGTGGTGTTAATGATAACGGGATGTGCATGTCCCTCAATCTCGTCTTGCTCTCCATCTTTGTCAAAGAAGTTCTCCGTGATTTTATATGTCTGAGTAGCGAACTGCCTACATTTTATTTGGTGATAATTTCTTCTTCGTCAAGGTTGACATGGAATAGTGTCTATTTTCCTGTCACATTGCCGTAGTTAGGGAGGTTTGTATCAAATGCTAAAAATACAGTTTTTCCTTGACGAGCCTTTTGAGACAAGATACCTTCTTTTGGAGCTGGGTAGCTTTTATTGAGAACTAGAATGTGACTACCTTCCTGTCTGTGTTTGTAGCCTTCCACGTTTCCTAACATCACAAACTTGGCATCCTTTGATGAGTAAACGTTGGCCCACTAACGATTTAGAACTGACTTGCTTTCCTCCATATCAATATTCAAATTATATCCAAAAAGGTCCAAAAGAACCTTCTGAAACAGATAGGCTCTTTTTCATGAGACTATGCTGTTTGAGATGTGAAGAAAAGATCAATTGAATTTAGTGATTCAAGTTGGTAAAAATTGATTTAATTAATATTTTTGTGATCATAATGGAACTCTCCCAGGAATAGATTCAGGCTAACATTCAGAAGCTCAGAGACCGTGTCGGTGATGCCAGAACTGGAGGTAAGGGCAGCCAGCGTCGTAAAGTCAAGGTTGTGAGCAAGACTACTGTATGTCTCTTATTACTTAGGGAAGCGGCGATAAGGTCGTCAAGAGCATCGTCAAGAAAGTCGGAGCTCACCCTCTCGGAGTTGATGAAATCAACTTCTTCAGAGATGACAACACAATCCTTCACTTCAAGAACCCCGAAGCTTATGCCTCCATCCAGAACAACACTTTCATCGTGAGCGGTGAACCTGAAACCAAGACCATCAAAGACCTCCTTCCTGATATTATCCAACAGCTTGGCCCCAAGCAGAGCAAGTTACTTGAATCCTTGGTCTCCAACTCTGGTGAAGGAGCTGAGGATGTTCCCGATCTTGTTGAGGACAAGCCTGCTAGCACCCCACAAAACCTCGACTCAGTGGAATGATCTTCAGCTACCACTGCTGTCTATCCCATTAATATTATCACTCTCACTGTAAGATGTTCTAGCTTTGTCCTTTGTTTTGAAACTAGTTTTTAAAATGGATAGATAATAAGGACAGTCTGCGAAAAGATCACTGGAGTGAAGAGATGCTTCTTTCTAGTAGTCTATCTTCCATGGTCAACTTCGGAAACTCTCTGAGGTTTGATCTAACTGCTCTTGGATAGTAGCTTATTATGTTGAAGTTTCTGTCTTGCCTCTTGAATATCTCTTCCTGTTCGTAGCGACTGCTCCCTAGCAAATTTCTCCCATAATTTGCCATAGAGTTGTTTACTAGCTAATTAGATCTTTACTTTTTTAACTTGATCCTATCGAACCTCGTGAGTAGTTGGATGTCAATATGTCAGTCTTGCTGCTTTTTGAGTTGATATCAGTCGAATTAGCTCGTTTCCTTCATATTTCAAGAGTTACAGTTCAGGGTTTTGAGATGAATAAACAGGTGAGGCTGGTTTTTATGCGTGTTTGGCTTGCTGTTGGAGTCGATCGGTAAGTTCCCTTGAGAGACTTGATAACAATAGATCTACTATGTAGGGTTGGCTAGTCGAGGTCTTCTGTAGTCGAAGTGATAAGGCCTGGGGTCCATGGGTTGTCTATGTGATAATTATATTTATCGCCCTTAATAAAATGGCTCTACTACTACCATCAGAACATCTATGCCATAGTATTGAACTTTCCTCTGAAAAACTAAATGAGAGCTTAGATTCTATATTTATTCTTTATCAAAATGTTTTCCTGGGGGGAATCATTGTTCACAATCTCAAACGAGCAAGATCATGAAACTCAGCATGCCATCCCCAAGCAACTTGGCCCTCTGACCATTAGCTCACCAGGGAGATACACTATCAACTTGACTCGTACACCTGTTCAACAATCTCATCAACATATTATGCAGTAGATACTTGAGGGGCTTGGATTGGAAGAGGAACAGTTCTAGCCTGAAACTGAACTTCTTTCTCAGGCCAATCAACTTAATGATTTGAGCTATGTGTTCGGAATGTCAAATATAGGTTTGTCAGGTGATATATCAGCTTTCAAGGCAGAGAAGGGAATTGGCGCATTGGCGGGTGTTCGATGTTGTATAAATGACGGCAACACAATAGTTCATCATTTCTGGGACAACGCATTTCACTACATCCTATTCCACTAGATCAAATACTGACTGTAATTACTCATTCGTATATCTTTATAAATCTTTCCTTTAATACTTGTCTGAATGCTTATCAGCCATATATCGATCACATTTATGCTGCCTTTTTGTGCCTTCTCAGAGACCAGATGCATAGAATAAGAGTTACAGCGTAGGTGGCCATAGTCACGGTTTGGGTATCTGAAATTTTACCTGAAAACATTTATTTGTGCCCTCTGTCAAATAAAAGATCCTCCTCCACCTCAAATTGCCCAGCTCCACATTAGACACTGATCCTATCGTTAGGATGAAGTCCAACAGTCACAAAGTAGTCGTCTCCTGGGGGGGGATACCTCACCTTCATTGGGTAGCTGAAGCTGTATTTTCCTGAGGCAAGTTTGGTGAATTTGCTGAGAGGTACAGTATATCTAAAGAAGAATTGTTTGGAGAAATGAGCAGGAAGTTCGATCTCGAACACTTCAAACCGATCAACAGTGTGAAGATCATCCTCACTGATGAAGAACCATTCGGGGATAATCTCCTCGATTACTATCGAACATGACTCACTAGTCTCTAAAATGTTGGTGTCTTTCACTGACAACTAAAGGGTAATGTTGACAGGTTGGCTGTCTCCTCTGCCGTCCATGAATCTTTTGGCAAGAGATTTCTCCCCTTGATTGCTATTTGCCATGGATTGTTCATGCTTAGAGATGGCAGATATGTCAGTCTCAGCAACTGGAGTGTGATAGTCTGCTCTCAGGTGTCTCAATTTCCATCCATCATTATTTTGGTCGTATTGCAACTATAATTGATATCTCTCATCGAAAGGTAGGCTTAAGTTTGCCAGATCGAGTAGCTCTATTAATTATTGAAAAGCAATATGGTATGTCTCGAAGTTGTAGTATTGGTAGAAATAGTTGAGAGGATCTTTCAGGTATCGATAGCCTCTGATTTCACTTCCATCTTATCTGAAATAGTATGCCTTTTTGTCAGGAATCAGTTGAAGCAATCTGTTTAGCCCAGGAGCTTCAGTATAATTTCCTAACTTGCAATCTGTTCTCAAGTCTAGCATCTGCTCTGTGTTTCTAATTGACAACCAACAACCAAAAACAGAATCTAGTCCTCCTTGAATGGATACTCTGTTGACTTGTGGTCTGGCTTCTGCTAAGAGAGATGTGACAAGAAGTGCGACTAGCACCAACCTGAAAAACATGGAGTTGTATTAAATATAAACATCAATTCAAATGTTGTCAAAAGGACATTCCCAAATACCTGTCTTTTAGTCGAGAGTAGACCTCGTCCACCATCGTGAGGCACCATCTTCTTGGTTCAACCCTCCCTAACAACAATTGCTGAAGGCGGTTTTCTATTTCCTTCTCCGACATGTATCTTCTAAGCAATTCATATGAGCTTATCTTTTATGTTTGGTACAATATTTCACGTCTATTGTGCTCATACCATTGCCTTGTTTATGGTGAAAGTTCGCTTATCCTAAATTTTCTTGAAGAAAATAAAAGGTGAGGTTTTTCATTATCTGGAGATGGTTGTCTGTTTTTTTGCTTTTATTGTTATTTGCTTTTGAAAATTTTAACGCGGTCTCCTATTAGCTTTCCCTTTAAGCTATCAAAATCAATGTGCTTATGTCTTGACTGTCTCTTGATCTCAGACGATATTTATCTTTTTTCGTTTAAGGCTCTTAATATTCGACCAGCTGTTGAATTTGATCTTACGTCTTTGGGACCAGGAGTCAAAAAACCTGGCTTTTGGAAGGCTTCCTCAACCTTCTTCAGCTGAGACTGAGGATCTGACATTTGATTTTTATCGAATATTTTTTTGCGACTTCTAGAGCCATCATCTTGTTGTGATTTAATCTTTTGAGGTGTTGTTAGAACTGCTCCTAATTTTACTAACTCTTAGCTTATCTTAACTCTCCTATCTTCCATTGCTTTCAAGAACTATTGCTTAAGCCTTCCTTCTTGAATGTAATCTTCGCTTGGTTCATGCAATAGACACATTCTGAAATTATGTTTTTCTTCTGAACGAAGGTATCTCTAGGCATTTCTTGATGGACTTTGGTTGATATATTTGACTCGTGGTTCTGTAGAGGTCACCCACATATCTTCCTCCCACCTGTCCTCAATTCCAGTATTGCGAGATTTGTTCTTAAACAGCTATGATTTTCTTTGCTATCGGAGTCTCTACAACATGATTTATGTACTTATGAGAGATAGCCTTCTTCTCGCTTGGGGCTGCTATGTTGTTCGATGAGCTAATTTTGCCCTAACTGTCTTTGAACCAAAGCAGGAGGATCACCTCCTTCAAAAGGGTCCTTCATTTTATCAGGAGTATGATTACTCTTTTGGGAAGGTACTGAAAAACAGATGTTATGCTTTAACTGCTGTTGTCTTTATGGCTATTTTTTCAGCTATGAGGATATTTTTTAATAATCTTTTGCAGGACTGAGTGCATTTGGAAATCGAGTTTGTCCTTGACGTTATTTTTATTTTTCTGCTGGAGAAAGAGACTTTCTAACAATGGGGAGGCTTGAAACCATAGGATTGCTGATGTGGATAGTGGACTTGTTTGGAAATATTTTCTATCTTTCTTGCTGTATAAAAGGTGGAGACCGATTTGTTTACACCTGATTCGCTCTGCTTCTATCATCAGAAACGAATCTGCTCCAAAAAATTCCTCGACTATCATCAGGAGAATCATTTCTTTTCCCTTTAATCTAGCTTCTAGTCACTCTAATCTCATCATAAATGACATCCTCGATTTCCTTGCGATTGTTCTTTGCGAAATTCCGTTTTTATGAAGGCTCAGGGACAGAATTATACAGTTGAGGGTCCACATTTTTTTATTGCTATATGGAAGAATATTTCTCTTTTTGGTAGCTGAGAGGAAGTTCGATTTATTCCTCGTCAGGTAGGCGTTGAAGTGCTTGTATGGGGGTGCTGTTGAGCGGATGATGAAGATGTGGAGTGCTGCTGGGTGCTATTTGAATGCTGATATGAGGTCTTTTGCTTTGGACGGTGATGCGAGAAGGGTCGACAAGCTCATATTATCCTTTCGCGATACTACTGAAGTGTTACTCTTCATCTTTTTGTTCTGCCATCTATAATTAAAAATTATTAGTCATCTAAAGTCACTCTAAAAACAAACAGCTATAAATATATTCATTTTTTCTTAAAGAATAACTATTTTTGTGGTCGTTTCGCCCAATTTATAATTGTTATCATGTAAAATTCTTTATCTAAATGTTTCGAGTGTGGGTCCATCAAAGATCTGATCCCCTATGACGAAACCGACTCTATCTGCAAAAAATGTCAAGAAGAGCAACTTAAATTAATGCAACAGTTCAAACAAGCTCGGACTCATAAGTTTCCAGAAATTGACATAATTCAAGATGGGCTATACCTGGGAAATTAAGACTCAGCTACCAGCATTTCTCTCCTTGAGGAGCGCAACATCACTGCTATTTGTGTTTGTGGATCCCATCTTGATACTCCATTCTTAGACAACCCAAAGTACAAATATCAATTGTACCCGATTCAAGATTTCCCCAAACAAAAAATAATCCAATATTTCGACGAGACTCATGAATGGATCAACAAAATGTATCAAGAAGGCAGGAATATCCTCATACATTGTGCAGCTGGAGTCTCAAGAAGTACCAGTTTTGTGATAGCCTACATAATGAAAGAAAAGAAGATGCCATACCATGAGGCGTATCAGTTAGTCAAAGAGAAAAGAAAGTGGGCTAATCCGAATTCAGGTTTCAGAGAGCAACTCATTGAGTATAATGCCAAATTAGAACTGACTCCTCCTCCCCTTGAGTATCAGCCACCTTCATACTGGATTAACTGATATAATACAGTTCCTATTGATTAATTTATTATTATCAATGACAAAATCCTAAAGAGGCTAGCCTTAAAGATAACAGTCAGTATCACAGAGGAGGCAGGATACTCAGCGCAGAAAGAAGAAGCATCAGAGCAGATAAATCACACATTATTTTGCTCCGATGGGGCAAAGAGCCTCACAGGCATCTAATTCTATGCCACCTCAGCCTACTTCCGTCAACCGAAAGGACCGTCTTCTTGAGTAGAAGAGATAAGAGGCACTCATGAGGAGTACTTCCCAGAAGGCCCAGCATCAGGCAACACTTTTGGCCATCAGAAATGGCATTGTTAAATAGCTTCGGAAGGGAGCCTAAATCGACCGGGTCTTGTCTGAACAGCAGGAGTTTGTTTTGGCAGATAAGCTCAATACGATTCAGACCTTGTCTGACAAATTGGCGCTTAAAAAGTCAATGATGCTGGGTCAACAATTACCCGCAAATCAACTCTACTTTCTAGAAAAATAGCTGAAAATAGTCGAATCAACCCTCAAAAAGCATCAACTCGAGCTTGAGGAACTCCAGTAACAAAAAAGGCTCAGAACTGAATAAGAAGGATGCTATCTTTCGAAGTAAAATTGGCCAACAGTTCATAAAAGATACCAACCTTTGAGATTAATCGGTAAAGGAGGGTTCAGCTAGGTCTATTTAGCTTACGACCTGGACATTCACTCAACCGTAGCTTTGAAACTAAGCGATGTTGAGCACTTATTAGGAGGTAGAGGTAATAAGGCGGACTATCTAAGACATATAAGGCGGGAGTATGAGGTTCACAAGGGACTCAATCATCCGAACATAGTTCAACTAATTGATGTGGCAGAAATCGATAATGCTATCTGCATCGTTCTTGAGTATTGCTAAGGACCCACTCTGGCTGATTTTCTGAGAAGGCATGGGACTCTTTCCTAATTGTAAGCCAAAGCCATCATTGAACAATTGCTGTCTGTAATTTTTTATCTTTCATGCCAGAAAGTTGTGCATTACGACCTCAAGCCTCATAACATCATATTCGACAATGGAATAGCTAAAGTGTTAGACTTCGGAATATGCAAAACATTCGACTCTGAACATTCCAAAATGGCACTTACATCTCAAGGAATGGGTACATACTGCTACCTACCTCCATAAACATTCACTAATAATCCTGTTCTATCTCCAAAGGTCGATATATGGTCTTTGGGAGTAATTTTCTATGAAATGATTTATGGGGAACGGCCTCCTTTGTCATAACTAGGTTCTTCTGAGCAATTAACCTTTCCGCAGAATATCGGAATTAGCCCACAGGCAATATAATTTATCAAAGGCTGTCTCTAAGCACAGGTAGATAGAAGGCTAAGTCCATAATCTGCCAAAAGACATTCTTATTTCAATGATGTTTGAGCAACTATATTATCATTAAAATCATTCTTATTAATCATTCTGTTCCTGCCTTTGTTTATTTTATTTTTTACTGCTTTTCCTTAAGTGATACTCAATTTTCGACAGTTATTCAGGTTGAAAGTACAATCGATGTTTTACTTTCGTCTTGCTGAAATACTTGTTCATCATAAAATCTTCCATTCTATCGGCCATCAGCTCCACTTATTTCACAGAACATGTGAAAACCTTCAGCAACTAACTATCGATTTGTTGATAATGTTGAAAGATGCAATTTATTGCCTTACGGAGATATTCGTAGAGGCAGTTGAGCTACCGCCACAGTACATCGTAAAGAGCGCGGTAAGTTTTAAGAGAACTTTGATAGTACCTTCCGATTGTGTTAAATGCTAGGTTTAAAGTGTCCTTGAAGAGGCCCACCTGATTTATTATTCGAAA
>Ga0100378_1004647_pt1 | contig 12746 bp, 10 predicted proteins | sample CryGeymeta201502_FD_81535 | JGI IMG/M metagenome (GOLD analysis project Ga0100378, IMG submission 81535) | Groundwater microbial communities from Crystal Geyser aquifers in Utah, USA - Crystal Geyser metaG 2015-02 | ecosystem: Environmental > Aquatic > Deep subsurface > Groundwater | place: USA...
AATATTTGAAAGAAGCGGATCCTTGATCGATCTATGCTTACATGGAGACGTTGAGGAAGTTAGGGATGGTGACGAGCCCAACTATCATGAAGGCCAAGTTAACTATAATAACATACCATGAGCGGGATGGGAAGTAGTCTGTGATTAATTGCGGATTAGCAATGTATGGATTTCGATTTACGATGGCTAAATAATCAGGTTTGTACCAAAACTGCCCAACGAGCAGAAAAAGAATATAGCTGGTCCAAAAATAAATGAATATTTGACTACACTTTGATACTGATCTTTTTCTTTGACCTTCAGTATATTTTGTGCCAAAAAATCGTGAATTTCGAGGTTTGAGATCAAAGCAGCGGCTAATATAGCCGGAGAACCTGTCGCTGGAACAGTGTGAGGACCTGAAGGAGCAGTAATTTGAGCCCATATGAGAAAAATAAGGTACGAAAAGAATGCCACCAATCCAAAAGCCATGGTTTCCTATGCAAAATGAGTGATTCTAGCCAATATAGTAATTGCGATCATAGATAATGAGAAGATGATACCCAGTTCCCATGAATTCCAGCCAAAATACTGCTGAAGTTCAAGGCAAATGATCCGAGTTGACAAGAATATGAAAGGAACGAAGCTAAACCATATGATGATTCCATAGGCCGAGAGGTATTTGTAGTTGTTGTTGAAGTGCGCAAGGATACTGTCCCTCATACCCTTACCTATTCCAAGATGAGTAATGATGAGTGAGGCTGTGTAGTAAAGAAAAAATGCCACGACTATGTTGACCCAGATTGTAGTGAGCCATCCTGTTGTAAGATCGACGATGGGAATGACCATACAGCTGGTGCCCACCATTCCACTGACCATTACAAACACCATAGTAGGACTGCTGACATGCCGACCAGCGTTGAAGTCCTCTTTTTCTTCCTTCTCGACTTGTTCCTCAATGATCGGCTACTCAGTTAATTTAATCATATTTTACAGCAATATAATTTAATATCCATTAATAACTGATATTATTCAGTAAGACAAATGAAGATGTTGTCAAAATGATACGTATGTAATAGTTAATTTACTCAGATCAAGGTTTGCTCGACGCTTTGGCAGTAGGGTGGACGTTCGCCATTGTGAATACCATCAGGGTTAATCCCAATAAAATTACGAATATTAGGAAGGCAGTTTAGAGGTATAGGGTCCACTTGGAACGATATCGGATGTCGCATTCGCAGTTATTCAGTGTTAGTTATCTGTTCCACTCTGGATCATTTTCGATCACTCCACTGCTGCGGTCGTACCAGACACATTTGAAGTGCAACCAAATGGGAATGACGATGACGTAGAAAAAGGCTATCACTGAGCCATTGACGGCATACATCATCTGGAAATTTACACCCGACTCAAAAATGGCCAGGCTAAGACCCACTACAACGACAATATAAACCACTTCTTTCAAGGTTATTCGTGCTTTCAGGTCTACTTTAAAAATCTGGAAAAATCGGATCCTGAATAAAAATAAGGTGTACTTAGAGATGAGGAGAAAGTTAGGGAAAGAGGTGAAAGGCACAATGATAAATGACAGCTCAATAATTGTGATTTGCCACTGCCCTGTGGCAAAGTAGTCACTGACAACCTGAGGATTCTTCGCATAAGATGGTCGGTTGATGATGGCAAAGCTACCTTCAGTGGCAAATATATAGACTAGAGTTCCGATGAAGAAGGACCATTGGACGATGCGATTATATTATTTTTTGTTGGGGTTTTTGAGAATGTTCTGAGCCAAGAAATCATGAATTTAGAGGGAGGAAATCAAAGCTGCAGCCAAGAAAAATGGAGGCCCTGTTTAGGGAACGGTATTAGTGCCTGAAGGAGCAGTCACGAAAGCCCATGAGAGGAACATACAGAACATAACGTAGCTGATGATGCCTATCGCCATTGTTTATTCTGCAAAATGACTGATTCTGATGATAATAGTCAAAAGAATCAAAAAAATAGCAACGATAGGCCCCACCCAAGGAGAGCTATAGCCTAGAAGTCCCTCGATTTAGAGACAAGTCACTTTGAACCGAAGGAAAAGATAAGGGATGAAGCTGATCCAGATGACAGAGCCGTATCCTGACATGTAAAAGTAATCATTTTGAAAGTGTGCAAGTATGCAGCTTTTCATACCTTTGGATCTCCCGAGATGAGCAATGATCAGATAGGCTGTATAGTAGAGGCAATAGCCCACCAAGATGCTGACCCATATAGTAGTCAATGATCCAGCTTTTATACCCATGATAGGAACTACAAGAAGGCTTGTGCCTAGCATGCCACTAACTATTGCGACAATGGTCGTAGTACTGCCAACGTGCCTTCCTCCATTGTAGTCATCCTTGTCTTAATCCCATGGTAGTAACTAGCTAATGTCACCCATTTGCTTCTAAATATCTCTATATAATCATATGTAAGAGGTTTGTTTGAAAAAAACTAATAAACCTCCCCTGAATTAAGCTACCTGAAGTGAAGAATCCTAGTAATTGACTTTTCTAAGAAATCGGATATGATCCTCTTGAAAATTGCGGGAATCAGATTGAATGGAAACTTAGAATAGATTTTTCAAATAGGGAGAATATTACATATTTATTGCAAAAATGATCAATATTCTCGTTGTTCTGCTGTTCCTTGTGGGACTCATCTCTAGTCAGAGCTGTCTCAATCCGATCGGAGAACCAGTAGCTTGGTGGATAATCATCAAGGTGCCACCTAAGACCGGTCACAGCGGATATGGTTACTATGATGAGCACATGAGAACAGGGCAGTTCATCTATAACTTTTTATAGGTAGACAAAGGATCCACACCTCTCACTCATACATTCAACATGATCAATAGTCAAAAAATGCAATTAGCTGCTTGGAACGATGAGAAACCAACAGGTGAGGTCAACTCATCATGTGCACATTCCAAAGGATTAATGGCTTACAACTTGCCAGCTCAAAAAGGACTACTTCTTACTCATTCTATCCCTAAATTTCCATCCATTGTAAATGGACATGTGGATCCAACCATCTCAGCTTCTCAGAACATCTATGGTCAGAATCTAGCGTGTTTTAGCATGACCATAAAATAACTTGACGACATTGCTCAGATGATGCTGATAACGATGCCGTTTATGTATGGAGGAACAGCCACCGACACTTCTGCTACCAGAAATATATACAAATTATCCACCAGTCAATTCATTACTAGTTCTGTTGCCTTTAACAAGCATGAGTTCAGATCACCTTTCGGGTACAATCTCAAGACGATCTATAAGAATGATAAGGTCAACTCGAGCATATTTGAAGATGGACTGACTTAGTACCTTGTTGTGAGTCCTCTGATTGCTGAAACATGGGGCAGGCCAATTCAGGCCCCATGGTGCTCGGGTAGATATAAGGTTTACAACGTGCAAACTTTGTTGTTAGGAGGGATCAGCTGGAGCGAGCAAGATGATCATGCCAAATGGGTCATTGCCAACAACGAGTATGGATGTATGGGGGACATGAATAGGATGACATCTCAATGGAAGCGAGGAGGTTCCTTCTTCTGTCTTTCCGATTCGAACTTAGTTTCTGCCTTAAAGAGAATCATAACAACTCATGATAGTTGCTGATCTATTCTTTGCTCAAATCAATTTTTTGACCTTTTATTGTCATAACCTTTCTTCACATAAGGTCCATAAATGCAAAGTTAGAACCAGTTGAATAAATTAGGTATAATGTGTCATGGTGAACATAATCAAAGATCATTTTAAAAATTTAGCACTTCAGCTATCTCTTCAATACTCTTTCGAGAAATCAGTTTTATTTTCTAAGGGGCGACCATCGGAGGAGGAAGTTAGAGAGGTGGGGCGGCAGCTGAAGAGATGGAAACTGGAGGACAGGGAGCGGGAACAGCTGTAGCACTACCTTCAAAATCTTTTTCCATCGGTTTAATTGCTTTAAATATAAATATAGCGAAAACAATAAGCAGGTTATATTAATGCTGCAAAGTAAAATAAACAAAAATATAGATTCTTTTAATGAGTTATTGCTGCTATTATGACTGTATTCTAATAACTTTAATTCAGAATTTCATGCAGAGAAAGAACAGAATTTTTAGTGTCCCCGAACAACATGCCTTCAGAGTGACCATTAACACCACTTCTTTCAACCATCAAAAAAATCCACTCAAAGAACGCACGCAAAAATAGTATCTGCCAAAATACTGGAAGAAATGCCGCATGGATCAGAAAAAAATATCGGAAAGTAGAGAGGATCGACTCAGTCAGTTGACGACCACGCAAATAGATAGGATCATTGATATGGAAAAAATCAGAAGCTTACTCTATGATAAAAAGAGGAAAATAAAAGACAAGTACTTCTAGTATGACCAACTTGACTCCACTACTCACTCGAACATCTACCAAGCTAACTTTTTGTCCAGAATCAACGAAATTGCAATCAAGAGAAACATCAAACACGAGTCATCAGGCTTTGATGAGTTTAAGCAGGTAAACTCAAGCAATAGTAATGAAAAAGACTCAATGGCGGTACCATACAAATACATCAAAGATTATGTATCTGACCGGAGGAAGACTGAAAGAAAGAAGAGCTAAAAACATGAAGAAGAGGAAGTTAAATCAATTTAATCAATTGAAGCTGATATTGATGATTTCGAGGTCAAGCTGTAGCAAAGGCGAAGAAGCACCCTCAAAGTTAACGAAAGAAAATCATAAAGAAAATAATACAAACTTCTGCCCTCAAATAGATGGTTCTACGGGATGTCGACCTACTACATCCAGAAAGGAATATAGATACCGACCTAGAGGAAAAGTGAATACTATCGCAGCAGTTACGACATATAAAGTGAGAGCAGAGATGTTTCAACTCGAAAGCCTTCTCGTCAAGGTTTCAGGACAACCCAACATTCCTCTCATTCCTGTCGTGATAGGGGTCCTTTCCAGCATACATAGCCAATGGGTCAGTTTAAGACAAGTAGGGTGGTGACGCTCGAGTGATGGAGGATAGATATATCTTCGACTAAGAAATAGAATACTCTTCTAAGCTCCAAATAAGCTATATAACATTTTATTAATAATTTTAATGCAGAATAACTGTAGAATCTAGAATGAGGATCTTCTTAATCAATAAAATTCATGGAAACATTTGAGTAGAGATTTGAATGTATATGTTTGGAGAGCTGTTAGTATAGAATAAAAGAATAAGTAGTAATATGGATCACTTAGAGAAGTGGTGCCTGCAGAGAGGGCACTCAGTGGATTTTTTCATCCAGCCTTTCAAGCAACACCTATGGTAAATGTGTCCGCAGGGTAGTTTCATGATAAGTTCCTATTCCTTGAAGCCGTCAATGCATATGGCACATGTTCGAGAACTCTTCTTCATAATGAGAGTTTTAACCCGATTGACTTTGGGTAAGTTGACGGTGTTCTGCTGAAGGCAAGGAAGCAAGGCGATCTATGACATCTATGACTGTTTATTATTTATCAACTAACAAATGATTCCAAGCATTAAACACCACTCAAACACCAACCGACCAATTCCGACCATAAAACGTATACTACAAAACACTCTGTAAGCAATCAACTACCTTTTAATAATAAAGCATATCTTCTCATCTATTATACTGTTTGTTCTCACTAAATTAATATTTTCGTAACAGATGAATAAAAATAAGGACATCATCTTGGAAAACCCTTTCCATCCGCTTGATCTCACCCCTCACGATTTGCTGGCTATCTACAAAAGATTCGAATAATCAAGGCTTATCAATAGAAATCCCAAACAGTAGCTTCCAATTTAGGTAATTGCTCAACTCATATCATCGCTCAAAGGATGTCCACCTTCATATGTCCAAAAATGCATATCGCAAGCTCTTATCAAGTAGACAATATCTTGGAATGAGTTTTTGACTTTTTTGGATCAGGAGAGCTAGGTCAGAGAGAAAATATTAGAATGGTTGATGTACTAAAAAACCCTGATAAAATACAAAGAAGAGAAGGAGTGGCCTATTCGCTCCAAAATCAACACATTTTTCGAGGAAATCAATTTTTTGAAATTCATTGAGCTCAACTAAAATGAGAGGTATATACTCTGTAGTATTGATAATGTGGGTTTCTATCTGTTTTCAGAAATGAACGGAAAATTGGGGATCATTGATTGCTACAAAAACAAGTCTGAAAGGATATATGAGTAAAAACCAAGGCAACAAGAGGAAGGGGTCAAAATGGAGAGCAAAATATTTATGAAAAACTAATCGAAAATGAAGAAACAAGTTCATAGCTATGTCTCTAAAAGCAGTAACAAATCGGAAAGAAAAGACGTGGATAAAACCATGAAGTCGATCCTAAGCTCAGCGCCAAGAATGGCCCCTTCAATCAGAGATGAATAAGATGAATAAGTATACTTTAAGAAAGAAAGGAAAAATATCAACTCACTCTTCAATATCTGGAAGGAACTAAATCTAGACGGAAGCATTGCATACTCCAAAGCTGTAGCTTCTAAGCTCAGCGAAAAAAACATTAATCAGAACCAAGTTGGTCAAATACGATAGCTTTATAGTGGAATGAATGAGGAAAAAGGAAAGGAGAAGAAAGTAACAACAGGCTCCTATGGTATAAAACCTATATAAAAAGCTCATATATTGCTTAAAGATCTTCATAGACAAAAAAGAGTCCTCAGCTACAACCCATACGCTTCATACAAAAGCAACGGGTAATCAGATGTTGAGATGAAATTCCGAAAGGCAACAAAATAACGCAAAGCTAGAGACTATACTCATGAATCAAGCAAATAGGCCTACAGTTCTGAACTAAGATGCTTAGCAGTGATTTACTTCAACATGGAGGTCTCATTGGTTAAGTTAGTGAAAGAGTTCAACAAAGTGAGCCTTGAGGAGCAAGATAAGATCAGAATTTTGACTGAAAGTGAGCATAAAAAAAATGAAATTATTGAGGGAGTAGATTTTTATCATCACTCGATTGTTGACAAATGGTTTCTTATTGTTTTGGTTAGAGTTGAATACAAGAATTAGATGAGAAATGAAAATGAGTCATACATCAGAGGATACCAGATAGACCTCGTTGAAAACAAGAGAAGAAATGACAAAGACTACAAATTCAATTCAAAAAAATAAACATTCTCTTTCTCACTTTGTAATCCCAATGGAAGACGGGATGAAATATCAAAAAACTAAGTTTTCAGAATGTAGATGCAGAAATAATACGGTATTCATTTTATAACTGTCAATGGCAAGTACATATCAATCAAAGAGGACTACATATAAAAGACAGGTTGTTCAATGTTTCCTGCAAAAAACTAAAGTACTTACTTTACTTTCAGATATTAATAAAGGTTCAAAAATGCAGGTTTGTCTCTCAGCTGTTTATCTGTTGGAATTGAGCTCAACAAAATAGTTTTTGGCACTATTAGAGGCATGATAATTATTTATGATATGTTCAGTCACTATTTCAAAATCAAAAAAGTGACGAATTGCCAAATAGTCCAGCTGAAGGTGATAGAGTCTCTGGTGTATATTTTAACTCTTGATGAGAAATTGTTCATAATGGATTTGGTCAAGTTAGAAGAGGTGCAGCATTTGAGCGTCAAAAATGATAATAAATTGCATGAAAAGATAAAACATTTTGAGATGTTCAGAAATGTGCTGTATTTGTATGGAACTGAGATGAGAAGTTATGTTCGGTTTGTCAATGAAGAAATACAGCATGAACGAAGAAAAATGCAGACCATTTACAAATGGAGACTGGATCGATTATTCAAGGAGGAAGCTAGCTATACTAAAGCTCATAAATACGATGAAAAAGCAATAAGTAAATATATGCCTCACAATACTGTCAAAAATAGCTCAGCCACAAATATATAGATTGTCCTCACTTCCGAAACCTATTTCTTGGTTTTGACTGATATCCTGGAACTAATTGTGATTGAAAAAGCTACTCTCAAGATTAAGTTCACTATAATTATGGCAATTCCTCACGATAGCAAAGTGATGAAGATGGTGTTGGGACCTAACGAAAAACTACTTGCTTTGCTACTGTTCAATCAGAATATCTATGTTTTCAATATTCACACCCAGGATCAATATCAGCTGATCAAACCTACCCCCTTCCATAAATATACAGCTTTGACATTTTTGGATGTTAAAAATTAATATTTGTTGGCAAATGGCACCGAATGCGGTAAAATAATCCTCACTCCTTATAGTTCTATTCCTGAAAAAAAAGAAAAAATGTTACCATTTCATAAGAAAAATATCAGCTCAATGGTGGTAGTAAGGAAGGAGTGCCTTGTGTGTTCGGGTTAAGATAATAAAATTAGCATATGGCTGCTTCCTTTCAATATTCTCAAACATTAAATCAAGATTAAACCTCAACTGGGGTGCCCAGTTACCTAAGTAGGCATCTTCAAAGAATGCGTCTACCTGAAAACTCTTTAAGGTATTATTCTCGAAGTGAATTCACATTAGGGCAAATTATCTCAGGTCATATAGAAAGGCAGCAGCTGGACCTGCTCCAGAGTTGATTCATGTACAGGTTAGATGTTCGGAGTCAATAGAACAAAAAGGCTTGAGAGGTTCGTTGAGAGCAAGAAAGAATGGGAAAAGAAAGGATAATTCAAGATAGATGTCATGAGAAGTGAAGTTAAGGAGGTAACTGTAATTGAGAGCTAAAAAGTAATATTGTTTTTGCAAAGTGGTGTGATGCTTCCTTGGTCATACCAAAACTAAAAATTCGGCAAAACTATAGCTCTGTATCAATAGTGATATTAATCTTATCAATGACTCATATTGATTTTAATAAAAGAAGATGAACAAAGAACTTCAGCAATTGCTAACAAATGGCTGTCGACTCTACTACCGTATTCTTAAGCTCCACAGAAAGACCCTACCTCCTAAAATGCGTTAGATGGGAGACTACTACGTCAGACAGGAATTCAAACATCATCATGATAGTCCTCAGTTGGAGTTCTATTTGAAGTTTTATACGAAGTGGAATGATTACTATGAACAAATGAGAGATCAAGGAGTACATAATGCTGCCAGACATATTTCAGAAAAGGAAGAAAGTATGTTGACTAATGATCAGAAATAAGCTTTGAGGTTGCTGAAGGATGGAATTGAAAATAAATGATGTATCGATATTCTATTCTATAATAAGGATGAAAATTAAAAAGGTTCTTTTAAAATAAAGAGATCCTACTTCTGGGCTCTGGTATATTATATTAGATTGATGAGTTTATAAAAACTTCCCAGGTTTAGTTGTTAACTCATGAAATAAAGCTCTCTCCCATCCATCCATAAACTAAAGGCCATATAGAATAACAGCAACTATTTAGCCACTGATCGATACAATCAATACATGAGTACCAAGCTTGATAAAGCTATGAACCCTCAGAACATATTTTAAACAAGTAGGCAAAGACAAAAAGCCAGCGTCATGCTGATTTCTGATAGATAAACTAAACCATAGAGTAAAATATAGCTTTCACATGTCAAGATGCAAGCTGCAAGATCAATGCCAAAGCTTAGCATAAACAAGAGTCCATAGAAAAGAAGATAAACTTAGCGATTCAGAGCCAATGAACGTCTGTCAATTCAGTTGAATATACCAAAAGCAAGAGCTCGAAAGGAGAGTGTAGACTCAGACGATAGTTACATCAAAGAAAAATTACTAAATGACGAAAAGTAAAGCAAAGTAGAACCGATTGTATACGTTCTGAAGAAAAACACTGACTACAATCAGATCAAAGAACGGTAGGAGAGCAAGATGGTTCTGACCTAAACTAAACTGGATGGTTCACGTATGTCAATCAGATAAAACACATCAACTTTCCCCATGATGCCCAACATTCCATCCAGACAACAACCTCTCTACACCTTACCCAAACATGAGAAGTACATTCGTGAAAAATTTGTTGGTCAATAGGCCATAAATAGATTTTATAATCGTTACAAAAATATCGAGAAAGTAAGATAGATGGAACATTTCAAGTTGGAGTTCAATCCACTAACGATTATTCTGACCATTTTGTAGAGTTACAACATACCTCCCAAAAAGATGGAAGTAGGTTGATTTTTATGCAGATTATCAAGCTCAAAGGAGAGGAGGCTATCCTAGATCTAAAAAATTGTGCCCTCGGGGGTAGTGTGTCGATCAAGGCGATATCCGAAATTATTGAGAAGGTTAGCATCTTTTAATAAATCGATCTCAGTTATAACCAGATTACTCCTGACCTGACAGACATAATTATTCCCAATTTATCAAAAATGAAGGTGATCAACCTTGCTTACAATAAAATAGGAAGAAGAGGAGTCGAGCTCCTAACAGAAATGTTTTTCAACGAGGAAATTGATGAGGATTGTTAATTGTAGCAACTTAATTTAGAATCGAATAACATTACAGATGGTTCCTTTGGTAATTTCTTTGTGAATTTGAGCAATATGAATGAACTTCTGGTTCTAAATTTATCCAAAAATTATCTGGGAAATACTGCTGCTCAGAAAATAAAACAATTCTTAATTCAGGATCATAGCCTTACTGAGTTATATCTTCACTGGTGTGAGTTGGGCACAAAAGCGACAAAAACTATCTTTGAGGGGCTTGTCCACAACTTAGGACTAAAAGTATTAGATTTGAGTTGGAATCAGGTGGGTATAGATGGAGTTCCAGCTTTCTGCAAATGTATTTCTTCCATTACTTAGTTTTAAGAACCAACAAATGCCTGGCTCATTTGGATGTATCATACTGTGACATAGACTAAACCGACACAGTTCAAATAGCACAAGCTCTTAAGCATAATCAAAGTATTTATGGAATTCACTACCAAGGTAATGCTGGCTTTGTGGATTACAAAGGGCATCTGCATGTTATCAAAAAAGATTAACTACAAAATCCACTGTCGATTAGAACAGATCTGATTCAACGAATAAATTCAATCAACATAATACCGAATTATTATCACAGACAGATACAAGGCAATACTGGTAATATTTGCTGGATTTGCGAGGGGTGGTCTTAAAAATATTTCAAAATTAACAAGGAACCTAACTAAAAAGGATGCTTCTTGCACCTTGATTTTGAATTGTACAATGGAGTGTTGATGCATGATCAGGGAACTTATTATGAAATTCTTAGAATGTGTCCTCCCGCACCTATTTGCTTATTTTATACCAAAGTTATGGAGAAGAAATTAGTTCATTGTTGTAATCCTGTCATTGTAGGATAAATCAAAGCAGCCCAAGGAAGCACCTTACCTGATTTCAGAATAGAGAAAAATATATTCAAGGAAATCAAATTAGAAACAGTGAATTTTATTGAGCAACCTCGATATTTTGGCAATATTTTCAATTAGGATTACCTCACGCAGGTGCACTGTCAGCCGAGAACTGATGACATGCGTGGCGAACATTTGCTTGTATTCCCAGTTTAACAATAGGTCGTAAAGCCTCCAAAAAAGAAGATTAAACCTCCCAAACCGATAGTCAAAAAGCCTGTGCTAACAAAGTAGATTGAAGTCAAAACTATTCCTGACAATTTCGAGAGTGTTTTTGACAAAGATTCAGGAAAAGGTGACTACGATGTAATTTCGTTTTAATTTAGAATTTCATTAGAAAATGTGTTGACTTTGACATGAGTCATTCGAAAGTTCCCAAAATTATAAAAAATCCTCAACAGCTACAAGAAGTGAGAACTTTGCTTGAGAAAAATTATGACCTTTTCCAGAAAATATATTATTATCTGGCCAACAACAATCCCACTTCGCATGGAGTTTACTCTATCAACTAAACCAGATTTTAGAAGTTTGTTTAGGAGCAAAGATACGAGACAAAGAAGACAACAATGGCGAAAATTAGATTGAAATTGATCAGCTGTTTAGCCACTGGCAGTACGGAGGGATAAATTAGGTGGTTTTATCGTCCACAATTCTTTTAGTTTTTGTTAAGGTTGGCTATTGAAAAATGGGCAACTACAGTTCCTGCAAGAGGGAAATAGTCCGAAGCTGAAAGACTTCAGAGATAAAAATATTGTCTTTCAATTAGTGAAGCCTTCGAAAATATGTTAAAAACGCTCAAAAAATATGAACAAAGAGCAGATTCTAAAAGATGGAAGGACTAAAACCTCACATCCTACGACTTGTCAATTGTAATCAAGAGTTACAATAATTTATTCGAGCAAATTTATGAGAAATACGCAGGAATGACTCAAAGGAATATGAACACCCAAATGAAGAAAAATATACTGTTGGATGAGCTCAAGAGTATGTTTTTGTAAGCCGGCATCAGAAAATCAAAAGAAGCTCTTAAAGATCTGGAGATTGCTTATAGAACTGCCAAAAAATTATAAATCGAAGATGGAGTATCAGATACTGGGCTAGATTTCACATAATTTCTTGAGGCATTTTGCCGATTTGCTGAAGGTCTGTATCTGATCCCGATTGGTTCAGAAAGCGATCACTTATGGTAAAAATAATTAGTAAAATCATCATAGATTCCTTTGTTCCTAAAGGTTTAAAAATTGCTGAAATAGCTCTATCTGACAAATTATGACCTTCACAATAAAAAATATGATTTGCTTTTCTCACATGGTCTATTTTCTGAAGAAGTGGCGATGTTGATACAGTACTATAAGAAAGAGCATTAAAGCAAGGAAGTCACAGCCAAGAAGTTCTTGCCGTTGCATGCACGAATGAACAGTATTGATGGAGGACCAAAGAAAATT
>Ga0100378_1004657_pt1 | contig 12733 bp, 16 predicted proteins | sample CryGeymeta201502_FD_81535 | JGI IMG/M metagenome (GOLD analysis project Ga0100378, IMG submission 81535) | Groundwater microbial communities from Crystal Geyser aquifers in Utah, USA - Crystal Geyser metaG 2015-02 | ecosystem: Environmental > Aquatic > Deep subsurface > Groundwater | place: USA...
ATTATTAATAAGTATTTAATAATACATTTATAGTTTTTATACTTAAAATCTTTATAAATATTGTAATATTTAAAACAATTAAAACAATTACAATTTGTATATACATAATATAAATGGTTAGTATAAGTAAAAGGGGATTGGGGATTGGGGATTGGGGATTGGGCCCAATCCCCAATCCCCAATCCCCAATCCCCAATCCCCAATCCCCAAAATAAAACATATTAATAAACAAAAAATATATATAATTAATATTAGTTTATTTTTAAGTCTATTAATATAATTGCTATTAATATTTAAATGAATCATATAATAAATCCATATGAGACATCGTCGATAAATTCACATTCTTCTTATCCAAATTCAAACAATACTCGCACAAATTTGTAATAACCTTTGTAGTTTTAAACTTATTCTTAACGAAATTTATCTCACTAACAATATTTGATTGTTTTGAATTAGATAACGTAGGATCATTGATCTTTGAATTAAAAAAGTCATCTTCGCCGTTTTCGTACTCACTCTCAGCTAATGATTGTACTGCAGGATATTTATCAAAGATTTTTCTAATTAAAAGAAGAAAGGCTGGGACAGCTTTAATCTCTAAACTTTTAACTAAAATTGCAATTCTCTTGACATAGCTAGCAACAATATCAACTGAAAATTGTCTATATTTCAATACAATAGAGTCGATCAAATCTATTAAGTCAGCAAGATCATCTCTTGTTAGTGCAACGTTATTGATATTAGTATTCTTATTCTTACTATCATTATTATGGTTATTAATATATGGTAACAGCTCTGATAAAAGAGTATAACATAAATTAGTTAAGTTTGTATCTTCAACACTAATAATATCTTTTGTTAGTTTCTCTGTTATTGTTAAACATGTTTTTAAAGCTGTGATTGCAAATATTTTATTCTTTTTTGGATTCTGAATGATATAAGTAATAAACTTATAAATATTTTTCTGAATATCAAGTAAGATCTCAACGTTGATATTTTCACTTAGTACACCTATTCCAGATAATACTTGTTTAATATAAGGGGCGTCTTTTCTATTTCGTAATACATCTAAATAAATCAATAGGATCTTCTTTAATATTTTTATATTGTAGTTAAATATAGCTTCGTAATCGATATTTTCTTCATACTCGCTCATTTCTTGTTTAACACTTTTAACTACTTTCTCTTCTAAGGTTAGTTTACTATTGTTGTTAATTCTATTCTTTTTGTTTTTCTTAGAGACTTTTTGATTATACTCTCTACTTTTGGCAACACTTTCTCTGTCAGGAAACTCAATTTTATGAGCAATAAGAAGATCTAAAACACAGCTATCAAATTTGTTTTTAGTATTAAAGATGATATGAGTTACTAGCTTCATTATTCTTAGCTTAAGTTCTAAATAATTTGTTGAATTATCATTTTTTGATAGGATCTTCTGTAGACATTCAAAAGCGACCTCTCTTACTAAAGGATTATGATGTGTTAAACGATTTGCAATAAGTTTGAAAAGTATATCATTATGATTAAAGTAATAATATTTTTGAAATAGTTTTGATGCTAGTGAGATGCAATATACTTGTAAATCGTAAACTTTTTGCTTTCTTTCTTTGGTTTTAAGGAATAAATCAAAAATAGTAAGAAGTTTATTATAAGTCTGGAGTAAGGTTTTCTCAAAGTTATTTAGGTTATCAATTTCCTTTGATTTTGTAACTTGTTTCTCAACTTCTGTTTGGACACGAATCTTATATGCTGGTAATATATCCATAAATAAATTTGTTAAGAATTTAAGTGCTTTAATAATGACTTTAATGTTTTTGTCCTCGCAGAATATTAATAATAAATGGATCTTTTCATAATTTTGATTTGGGTATGATAAGATTAAGTTATAGAGTTGTTTCATAAGGGATTTCTTTTCTTCGAAATTTAATGTATCAATATTTTCTCTTGTGATTAAAGTTTTGAATTCTTCATCAGTTCGCTTCTTCTGGTTTGCTTTTAGCTTATGTGTCATTCTTTGCTCTCTTTCCTTTTTTAGTTTTGATCTTGATCCAAGAACTTTTTTCCTTTTAATAGTCTTCACCATATATTAAAAAATATATATAGTAATAGTAATATTAAAATATTTATTTATATTTATGTTCTTAATATTAATTAATTTATTAATTTTTTAATGAGCTATTGAAAGTAATAATTTATTTTATATTATACATGTTATTTGTTAATTAGTTGAGATTTTAGAACATTATAAATAAATGAATATCAATAATACATTTTTATGTCCGAATTGTAAAAAGAATATATTGTCATCAAGCAAATTCTTGCATGAAACACAATGTAAACCAAGACCACAAATAAATTATATGAGTGATATGAGTATATTTCCAAATGAAAATATGAATCAAATAAATGGAGTTAATCTTGAAAATAACCTTAACATTAATACAAATAATGCAAACAATACAAACAACACGATCAATACAAACAACAACATGAATATAATAAGTCAAAATATAGCTAACAATACTAATTCAAATTCAACAAATACAACAAATACAAATTTAAGAAATTTAACAAGTTTAACAAGTTCTCATATAATTCCTCAACAAAATGAAGAAATTAAAGAGGATGAAGAGTTTAAATATTGTGATAAATGTGATACTTATATGAATGCTTCTGAGTTTATAGATCATAGTTTATCACATGAATTATTTAATGGCAGTACTCCTACTGGTAATAGTAATAATATAATAATTAATGGAACAAATAATAACAATGGAAATAGTATAAACAATCAAAGGAATAACCAAAACAATAACCAAAGAAATAACCAAAACAATAACCAAAACAATAACATAAATAATGGAATTAATGTAAACGATAATAATATGACTATTGATCAAGAAGAAGATATTTCTATTAGTAATGATAGTAACAGTAACAGTAATAATGGAATAGACAATGATACTAATATAGACAATAATGGAATGAACATGATCATCAATGGAGTAAATTATAGTATGAACAATAATGGTATGGAAAATAATATTATAAATAACGGATTTAATATAGGGAACAGTATACCTAATAATATTCACAGAAATGTAAACAATTTTAATAGAAGTAATAGTAATAATAACATTCCGAGTAATCAATCTAATTTCAGTAGTAATGGAAATTTCTTTAATTTTAACAATCAAAATAGTCAAAATAGTCAAATGAGTGAAGCTGATATGAATACCTTTAATATGAGTATGAATCAAATGAACAATCAGATGTTTAATATGAATAACCAGATGATAAGAATGAATAACCATATGAATAATAATTTTGCTAGAAATATGAGTCGAATTAGTCGTTCAAATTATATAAATAATAATAACTTTACAAACAGTAATTCAAATATTCCATCAAATGGCTTTAACCAAAATAGAAATATTACCATTAACAACAGTAATAGTAATTATGTATTAATTTTATATAGATAATGGATTTGTAGAAAGGACTGTAATTGTAAATAATCATGTAATACATCATAGTAGCAGTAACAATAATCAAAATAATATGTCTGATATAAATATTAATAATGGAATTCCTCCGATTAATAACGGAATATTTTTCTTTAGTAATTTACAACGTAAGAATTATCTATTTATTATAATATATATAATTAGCAATAAGTAGAGGACTAGATAATCGAATACTAGATCAAATAGTACATAGCAAAATAGGTGATGTTAACAAACTACCTTCTGAAAAAAAGGAATGTGTAGTATGCTTAGAAATATTCAAAACAAATGATGATATAATTACACTTCCATGTACTCATATTTACCATTCAAAATGTATAAAAGATTGGTTAGTAAGAGATAAAACTTGTCCAATATGTAAATTTACCATTACATTAGAAAGTTTAGGTTTATGATATAAATAATTAAACTTTAATTAACAATAATTATATAATATTGTATTAATAATAAGATTTTATAAGCTATGTTATGTAAAAATATAAATAAATATAAAAATATAAAAATATGTTATTTATTAAAATTAACTGAAATTAATTTTAATAGCGAATTAATATATATAATTAAATTAATGTCAAATGTAAAAAAAGTAGGGGAATACACACTGAAAGAAAAAATAGGAGTTGGATCTTTCGGAACAGTTTATAGAGCGATTAAGAAATGTAAGTATGTTTAAATTTAAAAATAGCTGATAAACAAATATATGTATTAAAACAAATTTCCTTATTTAATTTAAACAACAAAGAAATAGAAGAATGTGAAAATGAAGGTAAAGTTATGCTCTCAATTGATTCAATATATATTGTAAAATGCTATGAATGTTTCAAAGAAAATAACAATTTTAATATTGTTATGGAATATTGTGATGCAGGAGATTTATCTCAGTTTTTAAATATAAATCAGCAGCTAGGGAAAAATTTACCCGAAGAGAAAATATGGAAATATTTTATACAAATTTGTTTAGGGCTTTCTCATATTCATACTAAGAAAATACTACATAGAGATATCAAAAGCATGAATATGTTTATGACAAAGGATGATAAAATAAAAATAGGAGATCTCGGAGTTGCTAAAGTACTAATGCAAACTCAGTTTGCAAAAACATTTGTGGGAACTCCTTACTATCTTAGTCCAGAAATATGTGAAGAAAAACCATATAATGAAAAATCTGATATATGGGCACTAGGCTGTATTCTGTATGAAATGTGTACTTTCAAACATCCGTTTAATGCTACAAACCAAGCTGCATTGATCCTAAAAATATTAAAAGGCAAGTTTGACCCGATTCCAAAAGAGTTCTCAAATGAATTAAAAATAGTAATAGGTCTAATACTACAAAAGAATCATTTTAAGAGACCGAATGTTATACAATTACTAACAAATCCAAGTAAATATATAATATTAATATCATTATAGTAATTATGACAAAGGCTAAAGAACTTAAAATGTACGAGCTAATTTCAAATGATCCTTGTATTAATTCTGAAACTAACTTTTTTATTAAAGAAAATGAAAAAATCGAAAAAAACAATAATATGTTCAAAAAGAAAGAATCAGCTAGAATAAGTAATGTCTCATTAGAGTTCAATAAATCAGAAATGAATACAGATAGAATAAGAAGTATATAATAATTTTAAAGAAAGAGTTAAGCGCAGTTGATCGACTAAACTATCAAAATATACATAAAAACATGAGAATAAAGCCAATGAAGAAAATAGAAGTTAAAGACAACTTTAGTAAAGATCTTAAAAAACTTTTCATTGGAGGACAATATCCTATTCCGATGGCTCAAGGGCAACAAGTATGTCCGATTAATGGTAAAGACCCAAATGCATTATCACCTGAAAAGAAACAAGAATTAATACAAAAGGTAAACAACCAAGAAAATAGTGGAAGCAAAGAGAAAAAAGTATCAAAAGAGAAGATTGGCTCAATAAGCTCATATGATCAAAACTTTGGTGGGAAGAAAAAACTACAAGCTGCAAATAATTCAGAGGGCTTTAATGTTATTGCTGATAGTAAAGAGGATAAGAAAATACAAAAGGCTTCTAAACATAAAATACAAGAGGTCATAGATAATAATATAAAGAATATTATAAGAATTAATAATAAAAGTACTGAAAAGGATATATTAGAAAAAATTCAAGAGGATGATAAAGAACTGGAGAAGCTTGATAAAAATAACGACGAAAAAGAAAATAATAACACTATTCGTCAGTCAAATTTAAGCTCAGGTGATACAGTTAAAAAACGAAAGAAGAAAAATAAAACAACTACTTTTCAGGAGACAAAAGAAAATATTATTGATTTACAAGTTCTTAAAGTAGATTCTAATATTAATAATCCTGAGTATAAGAAAAACTTGTTAAATAAGAATAAAATTGAAGACTTTTTAAACGAAGAGCTAACTGCCTCTAAATTTTTTAAACAAGTAATATAATTATATATTTTATATATTATTTATCTTACTTATTATAGAATCTAAAAGCTGACTATTCTGGAATATCAAACATTTTAGATAACGAACTAAAGAGTAGAAAATCAGAAATAACTGATAATCTTCGTAAAAAGAAAATATACGAAGACGATTTCGAAATAGAGGAAAAATCTAAAGATCTTGCCAAAGTAATTAAAACACAGTCAGAACCTGACATAATATCAAAAACAAAAAATGAGTTAAAAAGCCCAAAAAAGAGTCCCAAAAAGAGTCCCAAAAAAAGCCCTAAAAAGAAGAAAATAGCTGAGCCATGTGAGCCTAATCTATCAACAACTGTGACCGAAGCTAAAACAGAGAATAACTCACAAAATATATCTAAAATTGACATTATTCATACTGAAAACATTTCAAAAAACGCTAGTGATCCTGGATATTCAACTGTCCCAACAATCCCATTATGTAGAGAGAAAAATCCTGATGTACAATTTGATGTCGAAGAAACATTTTTAGTCAAAAGACCTAGACCAATGCATAAGAAAAAAGATGTAATTCATAAATTAGAAGAGTCAGGAGAGGAAGAAGAGTATAATAATCGCATAAGTACTATAGTTACAGAGGAAAATATAGAAGCGTCTAAAGATTATAATACAGAAAATAGTGAAGAAAATATAAAAGAAATTAAAATAAATAACATTGAAGAAAATATTGACGAAGAGGATGAAGATGATGATGAAGGTTGCCTACACGAAAATGAAAATATTATATTTTCAAAAGAAACAAATGATTCTAATATACATATAGACAAAGAAGAGAAGGAAACGAATAAGAAAAACTTAGAAAAAGATTGTGCTATTGAGAGAATAAACATAGAACAAATTAAACGATCAATAATAAGTCTGGTTGGTATACAGAAGTTTAATGAGATATATAATTTTTATAGAAATCATATTGATGTAAGTTAAATTATTTAATTATTACTTATTGACTTAATTATATTTATTTAGACTGAAAATTGCATGAATGATGATGATATTAACGAAGTTATGTCATATTTAAATACAAATGTACCTTCAGAATATAAAGAAAATGTATGATAATATTTTAATTATTTAATATTTAGTGTACAAGATTGTTTGTAAGTTTAATTGCATATGAATTAAGTCTAGAAAATACTGAAAATGAATTAGATAAACTTGAAGTTTAAATTTTTAGTAGTTATAAATAAAATATAATATGTGTATTATTTAATTAATAAAATTATAATTTTAAATTATTGTTTATTATGTTAAATTATATTAATATAAAAACTATTTTAAATCTATTTATAGTTATAATTTTACTCTAAATTTACTCGATACTCGATATATAGAGAGAATTAATTATATTATAATATTTTCAATATTGTTAAATTGACTCTGAAGCTTTTTTGACATATTTATAACTTCTTCAAATTTATTTTTCTAAATAAGTAATTAAATTGTAATAGAATAAAACTAAATAGTAATTACAATTTTTTCCAATGTTTGTGGATGAAGCAAAAAACTCTTTTGTAAAAAATCAATTTCTGATCCATATTTAAGATGTACTATGATAATTTTTAATAATCTTCTGAAGTCATTTTTATGACTATTTTTTATTTTAATTGTTGTGTTTTCGCTCAACTGCATATTGTGTAAAGTATTCGTAATCTTAATTTTATTTATATCAATTTTCTTCAGTGTTTCGAAGATGTCATTGAGTTTTTCTAATATATCGTCTATATAGTTGTATTATTAAAATATTGTTTATAATGTTATTTTCTTATCATTATTTACCTTGTTTTTCTTTAGAAATTATATATTCAAATCTATATCGTTCGTATGTATCTTCAAGAAGGATTAATTTCTAACTTTATAAAATTAAGAAACAAATATAAATATAAATGAAAATATAAATGTATTTATAATATATATGAATTTTATTTTATTAAAGTCACTTATTACCTCATAATATAATTTTGAAATACTATTCAATGATTCAAATAATTTTATTTCTTCGCATGATGAATTATTTTCAGGATTTTCATCAGATTTCTTTTCTTCTTGATTTATTATATTTGTATTATTTGTATCGTTATTTGTATTAGTAATATTATTTCGTTCAAGAAAATCAATAAAATTTGGTAACGATCCTGTTTCTTGAATGAAAGTTTTAGTATTTTCCCAAGGGTTATATTTTTTCATTCCAATATTTAATTGTTATTATTAATATATAATACAACAATACAATTTTATATAAAATTACTTAATTAACTAATTAATTTCAATACAATTATTATTATTAATAATTAATTATAATTAAATAGTTTTAAAATCAACCAAAAAGTTCTCTATGACCTTCATTACATCACCATTGTTTTTAATTAGTAAAGATTTGGCTTCTTCGAATGTTATTTCCTTTATATAATGTTATAAATTTAAGTTTACTAATTCGCTTTTTAGAGTTTCAATATCTTTTTCTTTTATTTTAATTACATCACTATAAATAATAAGTATTACTCAAATATAAAATTACACTTTTTTAGTATTTAATTGATTCATTTCTTCCATTTCTTTATTAAAGTTTTTATTTTCAACACTTTTATCATTATTCTCTTCTTCTGATATTTTATTTCCAATTTTGTTTAAAGCTTTATCTTCTTCATTTTTAGCCATTAAATATAAAATAAAAGCATAATAATGTATAATATATAATTATAATGTATTATACATAATAAAAACTTATAATAAGAATAAAGTTATTGTTACTTATACAAAAATATAAATAATATAAAAGCATTATTTATATATTATTTCTTGCAATTACATCATCTATTTCTCGTAACCTTTTTTTAAACTTCTTAGAGCTTTCTAACATATCTTTACTTGCAAATAAGAAAGCCTCCGAGTCGTAAACTAAACATTAATAAAGATGTTAATGAAATATATTAGTTATAACTATATAGCTATAATATTAATATAATCGTTTTTTAATTACAATTTTCAGCAATTTTAACTTTCGAATCCTCTTCTGTTAATTTAGTATCATTAATTGACTGTATTTCTTTTGAATGCAAGTCAGAAAGATTAATTTCAAAATATACAATAAGAAACTTTTCTAATTCTAATAATTTATTTTCTGATACTATAACTTTAAATGAATCGCTCGACTTCAATTTTAAATAGAAGTTATTTAATAGCTTGAAGATAAAGGAATAGTTAACCTTTTTCTGAAGCGTAACACTAAATATAAGTTAATATTATATAATTTTATTACTTTGTATAGTCTATTATTTCTTCAAATTTGATGCTACTTGTAATAAAGTTTGTTAGTGATTCATTTTCGATTATCAATGGAATGTATTCTTTATAAGTTTCGTTATTAAGAGTTAAATCAAGTATTTTAAGTATTCTGCATTGCAAAAAGGTATTGTTGGTATATAATAAAAAATTATTTAATAGATTGTTGAATAGGAATTCTTCTCGTGTTTTAATAGTTGATAAGAATGTTTTATTTTGATTAATAAAGGAAATAAGTAACATATCTAAGTAATACAAATAAGCTGAGGAAACTGGGATTGTGTTCGCTCCGTCTGTATTTTTGATTACTTTATTTTCTCTATAGTAATTTAAGACATTAGTTGCAACAGTTGTAAATATATCAAAATTCTCAATAAAAATTGAAGCAATAAGCTCCTTTGTTTCTGAAGAAAGTAATTCATATAAGCTTTTAGTGTTTTGATTATTATTTTTATCAATATTATTAGTATCATTATCTTTTTCTTTATTAATCTCAATAAGTGTTTCTACCTCTGTAACAATTTTATCGCTATCCTTAACTAGTTTGTCACTATCAATTTGATCTATTTTATCTATTTCCATCAGATCCTTTTGTACTACATTCATATTTATTTGACTGTATGATGAACTTGATTCATACGCCTCGTAATTAATTTCCTTAATAAAATTATTATAATAAATATATTACTTCAATTTTGATAATCAAAGTATTCTTGTATAATAAGAAAGAAATGCAAATATTGTTTCTACCAATTTTAACTCCCATTCTTCTTTGCTCGATTTTAGTTCTGACAGTTGATTCAATAGATTATTGACGAATTCTTTGTTTATAATAAGATTTATTAGTTTATCTATGTTTGAACATTGAGACTTGTTTAAGTTGTTTATTAATTTAGTAAGTATTGAGTAGCAATTATCAACCTTTTCTTTTATATCGTATAGTTTTAATATAGATTCATTACTACTTATGTTTTCTTTATTTGTTTCAATATACTTAGTATATAATTTTGTATTTTTTTCTAGACAAGCGTTTAATTCAAAAATAATAAGCGATTTTAAATCCTATTGATTGTTAATATAAATTTACATCATGTGTAGTATCCTTATTCAAATTTGGATTACTCTCAAGGTTTAGTAATTCGTATAGAATGTTAGATACAGAGTCATTTTCGATATTATTAAATAAGTTAGCTATAATGACTTTAACGGATAAAAGTAGATCAATTATTAGGTTTGGAAACAATTGAATATATTTAATGAATATTTTCTCTAAATACCCTGGAAGAATTGAATGGTCAGGAATATCATGATCGAAATATGAGAATAATTGCGATATTAAACTATTTTTTGAATCATTAGTTTGTTTAAACATCTCATCCTTAAACAAATCTGCACAATTTATCAATGTTTCACAAGAAATATATGGATATCTATTACAATTAAATTAATTATAATGAATAACTTACTTATACGTTCTTTTATAATCCGAATCTAGACCAGGCTCTTCAAGCACATATTTAAGCAATTGACTTAATCGTTGAGAAATGCTTAATTTATTGTTAAATATATACTTACTAATTTAGGAGAATTGAGTCTTTTATTTTTATTTCATCAATAAACTCTTCATCATTTAATACTTCTTCTAAATTAATATCAGGTGTTTCTTCTATTGTCTTTCGTAACAAGCCTAGTGAAGACATTTTTTAATATTAATTCTTTTATTAAGTTTTTAAACTTTTTAATATAATACTTAATAAAGTCACATAGTATAAAGCTTAGTATTATAATATTATTTATAATTATTAAACCATAAAAAAGTATATTTTAAAATAATGGTTTATAAGCAATCAAATGTATATGGTTGGGGCTAGGAAGGTTTTCCTTCTGTATAGTAATTAGTTTCAAAACTATTGTGGAGCGAATATGATAAATTGAGTCCTATTAGAATGCCACACTGACGACCTGCCTTTATCAAATTAGGGGTTGATGTAGGTAGTTTCTGTACGGAAGCTATCTATGTCGTTAAAGAACGGTAAAACGCCTCAGGCTGGGTAACAGAGCAGGGAAAAGCCGTCGCCTTTAATAGTGATGAGAAAACGGGTTTGAGTGGCATTTGGGAAGATCGGATTGTATTCGTATTCGTGATAGTCTACCCCCAACAACTTTTGCATTTTCATTTGCATTGATTAAGTAATAGTTAATGTTGATTAGTTGTTTAATGATTATTTTATATTTATTAAGTTTATATTATTTAATATATTTATTATTATTTAGTTGCTAATTGCAAATTGTATTTAATTTAGTTAAACATATATTAAATAATGTTAGTTTTTACTATATGTGATTTAGAATTAAGATTTAATTTAACTAATTTGACTTTCTTATTTTTTATAAATTATCTTCTCAATGATATGGTCAGGTCTAATTACCAAAAATTCCACGTTATTAAATAATTCGGCGTATTCATTTAGCATAATATAAATTGAATTACCAATTATATTTTCACTTATGTCTTTATCATTATTATTACTATTAAATATCATTATGCTAACCATTGGAAATGTCTTATAGGACATCCCAAATATTTTCATACTTTTAATATTTTTATAATAACTCTCTAAGCTAATATTATTCAAATTAACTATATTGAAGAACTTAGAATCTTTATTTTTATCATTTATATAATCATTTTCATAAAAAAATTCTCGAAAATTTATTGTTTTATCGGTCTCAATTAAATGGATACTTAAATTTGGAATAATATTTCCTTCCTCAAGTTTTAAATTGTTATAAGATTTGTCTTCGTATTGTTTTATATAATTCTTATCTTCATTCTTTACTGAAATTCCATAATCAATATAAGGAAACAATAATTGTAGATGATTTCGCACTTTATTTAAGTATTCTCGAATATAATAAGAACGTCTATAGATTCATATTACAAATTAAATGTTAATTAAAGTTACTTAAATGTTATTTTAAAGTTATTTTAAAGTTATTTTAAGGTTATTTTAAGGTTATTTAATCGTATTAATTACCTAAATTTTATTGAATAAATTCCTATCGACATCAAATTATTAAAGCTAAATTTTTGCAACGATTCCGGAATATAATTTTTAACAATATTCTCTAAAAGCTGTGAGTTTTTGTTATCTAGACCTACTTCTTTGCATATATTTAGAAACTTATTAAAGTTTATATTAGCACATTTTGAAATAAACTATAGAGTAAATTAATAAATAATTCTTACTCCGTTATAAATTTTTCTTTCTGTATCGAATGATTTTTTTACTTCACTTCCTTCTTCATTTTTATATTTATTTGATTTTATTAAGTAAACTAATCTCCAAAATAAAGAAAAAGCATCGGAAATTCCTGAATTTAAGCCATATCCCCCAGATGGTGGAAACTGGTGGGCGGCATCGCCAACGATAAAAACATTGTCCTTATAA
>Ga0100378_1004661_pt1 | contig 12715 bp, 15 predicted proteins | sample CryGeymeta201502_FD_81535 | JGI IMG/M metagenome (GOLD analysis project Ga0100378, IMG submission 81535) | Groundwater microbial communities from Crystal Geyser aquifers in Utah, USA - Crystal Geyser metaG 2015-02 | ecosystem: Environmental > Aquatic > Deep subsurface > Groundwater | place: USA...
TATAAGGTCTTAAGCAACTATTACTGCTATGATAATCTCCATATTATCATAAAATGATCTAATTACTGTATAATACTCTAATGTCATGTTTGCATCCTTTAATAAATCAGGATCATTACTGTTAGGTAGATAAGTCTCAGCCACGTAAAGAAGAACTGCAAGTAAAGAAATAAACGCTTGAAATATTGAAGAGGTTAATTTTAGTATAAGTTTGTTAGATAGAGAGCGACATACTCGACAGCAGACTATACTATCGTTTGCCTTTTGAGTTTGAATTGAATCTTTCATAAGTTTAGTGTATTTTTTCCGAATGAGGCATGAAAGTTTAGACTTATTCCTATTTTTTAAATCTGATGATGACGCCTGCTTTTTCTCTGGTTCTATTTGTTTTTTGAGTTTGGGGAATTTTAATCGAGGATCTAGAGTTTCAGTATTCATTTATTTATAATTATTAATAATTATGATTTCAACGTTTAATAATTTAAATATTAAGTTTATTGATTAATACTTTTTATTATTGTTTATTGTTTAAATATAATGTAATAATAAAATTAACCTAACTTCAAAGCAAATTAAATACATAATATTAAATTACATAAAATATAAAAAAATAATTTGAAAAATGAAAGTAAATAAGAATAATCCAGACTACCCATGTCTGAATACAACTGAGGACATACCGAAAAAACACATAAAATGTCATGTTGATAAAAATCACAACACCATTGGTCAATTTATAATCGGTAAATCCATCGGTGAGGGGACGTTTGGAAATGTCAAAATAGGAACACATATATTAACAGGTGAAAAAGTAACAATAATATACTAAATTCATTATTACATAATAAGGTTGCTGTAAAAATCCTAGAAAAAAGAAAAATAATGGAAGAAGCTGATAAAGTAAGAGTCAATAGAGAAATTAAAATATTAAAATCAATTAAACATCATAACCTTATACAATTATATTCGGTAATTGAAAACCCTACAACAATATTCTTAATGATGGAATTTGCAAACGGAGGAGAACTCTTTGAATATATAGTAAATAAAAAAAGGTTAAGTGAACCGGAAGCATGTAAATTCTTCCAGCAAATTTTATCGGGAGTTGAATACCTTCATAAATTAGGAATTGTTCATAGAGATTTAAAACCAGAAAATTTATTGCTTGATCATAAGAAGGATATAAAATTAGTCGATTTTGGCTTATCTAATATATATTCTAATGCAAAAGGAGAATTGTTATCAACACCGTGCGGGTCTCCATGTTATGCAGCGCCTGAGATGCTTTTGTCAAAAAATTATTCAGGGTTAATGGTTGATATATGGAGTTCAGGAATTATTTTGTTTGCGATGATATGTGGATTTCTCCCATTTGATGTATAATTTATTATAAAGATGTTATTAGGATCCAAATAATGATATTTTATATAAAAAGATAATTGATGGAAAATTCGCAATACCAGGATTTGTTTCAGACTACGCTAAAGATTTAATAAAGTGTATTCTAACAAAAGATCCAGTGAAAAGATATACCTTAAACCAAATTAAAAACCATCCTTGGTTTAGTCTTGTAACTCCAAAAATTAACGAAGGATTACTTATAGGAATTAACACAATCCCAGTAATAAATAAGTCTTATAATATTACTTTATATTTAATAATATTAATACATATATAATTTTTTACATTTCTCATATCGTAACCCTTACAGATTGACGAAAACATAATTACTCATATGGAAGAATGCGATTTTAAGGCAGATGAAGTACGAACAGCAATATTAACTAATAAACACAATCATATCACAACAACATATTACTTATTACTCAAAAAGTTTATTCGCCAAGGGGGTAATTCTATTGCGGATTTATCATCTCCAGAATTTATGAGATATATGATAATGATGAATAAAATGAATCACAATATGGTAAAAGTAAGTAAACCAAAGCAAATCAAAAGATTAAAATCAAGCGATGAAGACTTTCTTACAGAGAACTTATTAGACGAGTCACTTAATTCATCTAAATTCTCTGTTATAAAACCTGAAGAGTATTATATCGAAAATCATACACAAGGGAATCATATTCAAGGAGGAATTTCACAAGGAAATAATAATATGCAAGGAAATATTGTGTTTAATCAAAATAATATAATTATAGGAAAGCCAAAACTACAAGCAATTCAAGTTTTATCAGATTTTAATCCCAATGATAACTTTAAAATAATTAATAAGAATGCAGCATTAAAGATACTAAAGAAATTAAACAAAAATAAAGTAAATAGTATAGAAGAATTAACAACTAATGCAACAAAAGATTTTACAGTTTTGAATACACAAATGAACTATCCTCCTCCAAATCAAACTGAAATATTAAACTCACCTCAGCATGGTTATGATTCTTTACAAACATGTCAAAATGACAAGAAAACAAAAGATAATAAGGAAGATATAAATCAGAATCTATTTATAAAGAAAATAATTAAAAAGATAAGAGATAACACACCGAAAAAGGAACGTAAAGTTAATGAGAAAGGAATTGAAAAAATTAAGGAATATAATGATAAAGAAAATAAAGTAGATAAAGATAATAAAGATAATAAAGCCGATAAAGATAATAAGGAAAATAAAGAAAATAAAGAAAGCATAGGAGATAAAAAGATTGCAGCTAAGAAAAACGCTAAATACACTGTAAAGAACTTTATTAATACTTCTATGAGTTACTGCACAAATGATATACGAAATGCTACTTATGATGGTACTGAAGATGTTAATAAAAAGCCAATACAACCTAAAAAATTAAAAGTTAGAAAGAATAAGATGATAATATCTCACTCAAGTCCTAACCTTATTGATGAAGATAAAATAAACCAAATCTTTTTTGAAAATTTACAGTTAGACTATTCAAGAATAGAGGATAAAATAAACCTTAGTAAATTCATTCCTAGTAATAATACAAAAGAAAATATTAAACACCATGATGAAAAGGTTGATTTTGTAATAAAAGAAACTAAAATATATAATAAGAATAAATATAAGAAAGCTGAAAAGATTAATATAAGCGCACATCCAAAAGAGCATACGATTAAACTATCACCAATTAATTTTGTACCAAGTATAGTAAAGAATGAAAAGATTGAAAAAAACGAAAAGAAAAGTGAAAAAATGGAAAAGTATCATACAAATCATACCCATGTTAATAATCTAAGTATTGCTGGTCAGGAATCACAAGAGACTTATTCGAATGATACTCTTTCGAATTTTACCGGAACAACTGCATCGAATTTTAAAACCACTTTTGATCAAAATAAATTAAATAAGTAAATAAAAAAATATTTTAAAATTACTAATATTAATTTATTATTTTAATCATTTAGAAATCTTCATATTGGTTCCACAAACGCAAATTGCTTCAACAAACATACTAATTTTATAAACACAATAAAAAATATTTCAGGAATAGCTGACCTTGAACGTAATATTAATTCTATTAATTCACTAAATACTAATATAATATAACTCATATAATATTATTTATTAGTTAACCTACGAAAGAAAAGTAGTAAGAAAAGTACTAAAAGCAATCACAATCATACAAGAACAGTTTCTGATCCAAACGCGGGAGCTATATTTAGTACACGAAACACACCAACTGATTATTTAATAAGTATTCCAAAATTACATCAAAGAAAGGAATCTGCGGGCTCCCACCACTATATTCGTGGGGAATCTTCAAAAAGGAGAGAAATGAACGTAATGACAGAATATAGCAAAGGGGATATATCCAGAAAAGATATTAATCCAATTAAAGTAAATTACACAAAAAAAGATGAATTTGATATACCTGATTATATAAGTACTGAGATTAACATGCAAAAACCAACCAGCAAATTGAAAATTAAAACTTTAAAAGGAAAAGAAAGGTCAGAAAGGTCAGCAACACCAAAATCACAGAAAAAACGTGAGAAATCAATTGATATAACTAGTCAAAATAAAAATGTAATTAATAAAGGTAAGTATTTTGATTATTATTTCAAATTAGATGATGAAGTAAGTAGTTTTAAAGGTCCGATTGATTTATCTAATATGTTTTTTAAACCCGTTAATGTAATTAATGATTTGTTGATAAAAGCGTTCAATAAGCATAAGATAATTATTTTCCCATTAAAAGTAAATAAAGATTAATATAAATTGATATATTTATTATTTGTTTGTTAACATGCTAAATAGGAAAAGTTTTGCTATAATTGTAAGAAAGGAATGATAAATTTCGAAATAGAAATAAAGAGACTAGATAAAGAACTAAATATATTAAAGTTTAAAAAAATAGAAGGAAATCCTCTTTCCTATAGAGACATATGTAGTTTATTAATCTCAGAAATCAAACAATAATATAAAAGAATATATATGAAATGTTTATAAAATAAAATATAAAACTAAACTCACTATTTATTATACAGATTAAATTATATGCTAAATTAAATAATTCAATATTTAAATATAAACATTTATTAATACATATTTATTATTAACTATATTTAATTATATAAGATATATTAATTAACTATACTCTATACTCATCATAATAACATTTTATCATATCATTTACTTTATTAGTATTCCGTCAAGCAAGTTCACTAACCTATTTTGCTCCTTTTCCACTGTACAAAACTCAAACCTTAGCAAGTTTAACTTCCTTCTAATCTCATTATTAAACATGTGTACTTTAGGTCCTACAACTAATAACACATCTTTATAAAGAAATTGGTTTGATATCTCATTAAGTCTATTCGTATCCCCATCTAAAACAAGTTGTCTATATTCATTACAGTTCATTCCAAATAACTTTTCAGCTACAGAACTAAAAATATCTACAAAAAACTCAGAAGAAGAGTCTCTAACTCTAACACTCAATACATAAGTATATATAGGTTCAGAATTTTTATTTTGACATGCTCCGCATACTAATCCTGTTTCGTCTGTTACCTTCTTTTTGCATGATTTACACGATAAGTACCAGTTCTTTTCTGAATGGAATATATTGGTTATAACAGCTTTAATTTTGAATAGTGGTATCTTAATGTCGTCTGAGTAAATATTAAAAGAGTTTACTGCTTTGTCTAGAAAGTTGATCTTCTCTACGTCGTAGTTTGATTCACCTACAAGCGTATTAAAGTTTTTTGACTCGTTCATGTTGAAGAATATTTCGAGTTCTGCCTTTTCTGGAATTGCTGGGTCAACTACGATTATTGAGGAGTCTGAGAAGTAAAGACTTTTAGATCCTTGGTACTCGTTTACTTTTACACCTTTAAAAACTACATAATCTCCATTTATAAAGTTAATCTCAGCATATTTCCCCCAAAGCGAAATTTCAATTTTCGTATTCGAGTCATCAGCAATATAAACTCTTCTTAAATCTTTATCACCAAATTTAGTACTAATAGTATTTTTTTCTCCAATATCTATAACCTTACCATATACATCAACTAATGTCTCAGCACCTAAGTCTTTAATATCAGAAATTTTGGTAAAATCAAAATTATAAGTCTTAATAGAGTTATCATCTTCTAGTAAAGTAAGTTTTACCTGATCACTACAATTTAATTGATAATCTGATTTCACACTTGAAAATTTCTTATTGTTAATTTTAACGTAGAGACCTTCTAATTGATAGCATTTCCCCTCTTCGATTTCTCCGTAGATTCTAGTTGCAGTTTGTCCGAAAGACAATACTTCCATCTCAGTGTTTTCATGATCGATTACTAAGAAACTAAATAAATTTCCTGGTCCTTTAGCGTTATTGTACGTTTTCATAGGATTTTTTTTCGAGCATCTAACGACTAAAGTGAAGTCTTTACTAAAAGTAGTAATTGCACTGAGAGGAAAGCCAGTCCTCTTATCACTATTTCCATTTTTAAAGCCATTGTTATTGTTATTATTACTAACTTTATTTTTATTATTAGTATTATTATTCACATTTTGATTACTTGAGTTATTCTGATTATTCTGATTACTTGGTTTCTGCTTTTTATTTTCTTGATCATTCAGATAACAAGTCTCTGGGTTTAATTGTACTAATGATTCACTCAAAGCCTTTCCTGGATTTCCTACCTTTGTTGCATTCGCAAAGTTTATCATAAATACTATGTTTGTTTTGTCTCCTTTCGTTTTAACACTCACTGATATCTTCTTAATTTTAATTATGTCGAAGTTGGTATACTCATCAGCTTTGTTAGTTTGAAGGAGAAAAAATCTACATTGGTTATCAGAATCAGCAAGAGTTATTTGATAAGTAAATATTTTATTTTCTCCCTGAGGTACGTGTTTAATGTTAACTATTTGAAAAGTGAAATCTACCTCTAAATTCTTCTCGGAGTAATTCATTTTCATTAAGTTTTGAAGCCCGCCTGTAGTTAGTTTTTGATTTTTGTTGCTCATGTTTTAATAATTAAAATTTAAATAAAAATGATCTTAAATAATGATAAAGTTATTTGAATTTAAATTAATAAATAAAATTTAAATAAAAAATAAATTACTTAAAAAAAATAAATATTATATTATAAATAATATAAACTTTAATAAACTTTAATAAACTTTAATTAACCATTAATAAAATATAATCAATAATATTATATCAAACTATAAGCAAAATTCATTTATTACTGTCTTTAAATCACTTAACTTAATCGGTTTTGATACTATCTGTTTGACTCCCATTGCTAACATATTATCAATTGTTTCTTTGTCTTGCTGAGATGATGTAGAGATAATTTCAATTTTATTAAGTTCCTTATTTGATATAAGTAAATTTAAATTCTTTATACAAACATTTCCATTCATAACAGGCATATTCTCATCAATAAATAATATATCAAAAAACTCGCCTGATGAGTAATCCTTATAAATTTTATATAAACACTCAAGACCATTTGAAGCATCTACACATACAAGTTCTATATTTGGGTTATTTACTTTTTTAATCATATTATTAAAGCTTTTTAGTATAAATTGATCATCATCACATATCATTACTCTAACTTTTTTCTTTGATGTTGCTATAGTTGTTTTCTTATCGAATTTTTCTTTGTCAACAATTTTTTCAATATTAATATTATAACTTTCATTTGTTGTATTATTTTTCTTGAAATTTCTAGACTCTACAATTAATTCTACTGAAGCTGATAGATCTTTCCCATTCTCATCTACACCACTTCCACTATTAATTGAATCTAAGTTTACATTAGTAGGAGAAAATCCATTTCCTGTTAGTTTAGTAGGAGAGAACACCGAATTATTTTTATTTTTGATTAACCTTGGTGCTGGACCTAAGTGATTTTGAATCAAGCTATCTACAAATTATAATAATAAATTTGGTTATTATATTAATATTTATACTCAAATTTTTGGTACTTCCTTTACTTATTACACTTCCTTTACTATCTAACTTTTTAAATACAAAAGGTTTCTTATTTAATAACAACTTGCTTGATTGAGAAATACTTTTCCCGCGTACACTTCCACCACCGGTACTAAAAACTTCATGATTTGTATCAATATTGTAATTACCCATGTTCTTATCTAAGTCTATATCTTCATCAACGTCAAATTCGTCTAATGTATGATATTATTAATAAGTAACAAGTAATAATTTTACTTCCGCTGTCATTTAGGTTATACATTTCTGCATCGCTTAAATTATTTAAACGGTCAGTTATTGGAGTAGATGCTGACGGATTGTTTTTCGATTTATCTGTTTAAAATGTATATAAATGTTATATATATATAATATTGCAAATTCTTACTTGAATTCTTTTGTTTAAGTCTGTCACTTAGTAGATTTTGAGCTAGTAAATTGAAACTTGTATTTTTATCAATACTTCTGTCAATGAATTTTTCTTCAACTGATATATTAGATACATTATCATTTTCGTTTTTAATATCACAATTATATTCCGCATCATCAATAGCCTTAAATTTTGAAAACTTTTTACTCTCTTTTTTCAGAATTGATGATCTTTTTATTACAATATCTGACATATGTTCTTCGTCTTTTTCTTCTATTTGGAATATTTCTAAATTTTATTATTTATAAGTATAAGAATAATAATTGTGTATTAATTAATTTTACCGTCTTTTTGAGCAAAACTAGATTTAGTAATAAATCTTGGATGATAAGTCTTTGCTCTTGTAAACAAGTCATCTATATAACTTATGGGACTTTTTAGTATTTCGATTGAAGTGTTTGTTGTAAAAATACCCTTCGATCTAAATCTTCTGAATTTTGTAAAGGTTTCAAGTTTTTTATCGTAAGGAATATCGAAGTAAAATGTTGTTCCTACATTAATAATAGAGTTGATTTTAATATCAAATTTAAGTTGTTTAGAAATTTCTTTGACTATTGTTAGCCCAAGTCCTGATCCATGAAAGTTTAAATTTTGATTCTTTTTAATCTGCTTAAATGGTTGAAATAGACTATTCTGTTCTTCTTTTGTTAATCCACACCCAGAATCAGAAACTGAGACTCTGACAATATTTGTATCTTTATCTTCACTGATTATCTTAGCTATTAAAGTTATGTCTCCTTTAACTGTAAATTTATAAGCGTTAGACAATAAATTTATAAGTAATTGCTTTAGTTTAATCTCGTTAGTTTTGACTTTTAATTCTGTTACATCTTCATCGTATATAATATTTACTTTTAATTTTTGTTTATTATTATCAAACTTTTGTTTAGTATAAAATATCAAATAGCAAAAGTTTAAAGTATCGACTAAATGAATTTTCTGCATTGGGACATTATTATTAGAAGGACTATTATATTCTTTATTATTTAGCTTTACAAAAGCATTTAAATCCTCAATTAAAATCATTAGATAATTGCAAAGGTTATAAATTATAGTTACTGATTGATCGTCTTGCTCTTCAAAACCATCATCCTTTATTGGTGATAGTCCATCTATATTACTGCTTGAACTATTTAACTTATTTAATTGTTTAGAAGATCTTCTTTCGATATTTCTATTATTAATCTCATCTGTAATTAAACCTATTGTAGATATTGGGTTTTTTAGTTCATGAGCAAGTTTGGCCATTGTAATTTCTCTCTTCTTAATTTTATTTATTGATTTATTGAATCTATAATCTCCTGTTATATCTTTAAATATAATCAAAACTGGATTTTTAGTATTCATTGACTTTTGAACTACAATTTCATAGTAACTTTTATTTAAATCGCTGTCTTTTATTTTAACTACTCCAATTTTTGTTGACTCTTCATTAAATTCATTCAACTCTACTAATAAATCTTCAATCGAATCTATTGTATTATTCATAATTTTTTGCTTAATATTATCTGATATATCATCATTAAATGTACAGTTCTTTATAATTTCAAATAGAAAGTTTTTTAATAAGTCATCTAAAATTTATTATTAAGTTAGTAATACTTACTTTCTATTTCTTTTTCTGACAAACATGTCTTTTTGTCTTTTTTCAATAAAGAAGACTTTAAAGGAGAACTTATATTCACTTCGCTAAAAATACTGTTTTTAGAAGTTTTACTAGTAACAGCTACCGGTTCTTCAATTTGGACACTGTTAAACAGTTTAATTTGAGTAAATATATTTCCGGTGAGTCTTTTAGACTCTGACCTTTTGAAGTGGTTTTGATTTTGATAGTTAGTATATTCACTATAAATTCTTAAAATAACCTTATTAAAGAAATAATTATTGTTATGACGAATGCAAACTCCACTTCCTAAATCACTATAGTTTTTTAAAGTTAAATTAATATTATCGCTTAGGTTATTAGAAATGTCGTAAATATAGAACTCAAGTGAGTTTTTCATATAGTCATCACTTTTAAATCTTAGTATTAACTCATAGTTTTTAAACTCAACTAAGTTGATACTTACAAGAGATGTACCTATGTTAAAAGCTTTGTTATTAAATTCTTGTGACTTTATTTCAGAATATAGATTTTGAAGATTTACTTGGCAGCAACCATTTTCATTAATATTTTCCTTCGCAGTTTCAAAAGCTTTAATTAAATTACTATCTAAATCCTTGTTTAGAATACATTTAGGTAGTAAAATATTCTCTAATAAGTAAATTGCAGTATCTTCACCTAATTTTAAATAATTAGTATATATAAGTACTTGTATGCTCTAAATTTTCTTGTGGAATAAGATTTACAAGTTCTTCTGAAAACATTTGTATTGTTTGATTAAAATATAAACACTGGTCATTAAACATAAATAATCCAATTTTATTAGTAAGGTAATTAAACATATCGAGATGTCTTAATTGTTTACTATTTAATTCCTTATTAAGTTTATTTGAAGGAGTCTTCGCTACTTTAACTTCCATTAATTGATTAATTGATTAAATAAGGAAATATATTAATTTCTATACCGTAATATTTTAATTTTACTTAGAGGTACTTATAAACTAAATAGAATAACTCTTACAAATATTATGATATATAATAAATATAAATTTATAAGTAAGTTATTAATATTTAACTTAATTCGATAATAAACTTTAATAATATTATATTAAACTATAAACTATATTCATTTACTATAGTTCTTAAATCACTTAACTTTATCGGTTTTGATACAATCTTTTTTACTCCCATTGCTAACATATTATCAATTGTTTCTTTATCTTGCTGGGATGAAGTAGATATAATATCAATTTTATTTAGTTCCTTGTTTGAAATAAGTAAATTCAAATTCTTTATGCAAACATTTCCATTCATAACAGGCATATTCTCATCAAGAAAAATTACATCAAAAAACTCACCTGATGAATAATCTTTATAAATTTTATACAAACACTCAAGACCATTTGAAGCATCTACACATACAAGATCTATATTTGAATTATTTACTTTTTTAATCATATTATAAAAGCTCTTGATTATAAATTGATCATCATCACATATCATTACTCTTACTTTTTTCTTTATAAGGATATCTGTATTAGATTTTGTATCTTTATTTTCAATAATAATCAACTTAGAATTTTTATTTGTTGAGTAATTTTTATAACTAGACTGTACATCATTTTTTTTATCATCTTGTAATTTAGTAATTGATTTTCCAATAATATTCTCACTCTCATAAATAATTTTATTGCTTATTTCATCTAAAGAAAAGCTACCTTCTTTTTTAGTTTTAATAGGTGAGAATAATAAATTATCATTATTTTTTATTAGAGTTAAACCTTTGTAATTTTGAATTAAATTTGCTATACATTAAATTAAAATGATTAATAAGATTTAATTTTACTTAAATTTTTTGAACTTCTTTTGCTTGTCATTGCAGCATTATCATTTATTTCCAATTTGTTTATAATTAAGATATTATTTGATTTACTTGATATCCTACCACTACCAACTTCTTGAGTAGTCTTATTATTAATACTTAAAATATTATGATTAGTATCGACATTATAATTGTATTTATTAAGATTTTTGTGAGCGATTACAATATCATCAATATCATACTCATCTATAAGTTTAAAATATATATTTACTTCCACTGTCACTTAAATTATATATTTCTGATTGATCAGTTATTGGAGCAGAATTTTTTTTTAAGTTCGCTAAATTTGGTAAACCTGAAGTTTCTATAATAATTAATATAACAAATATACTTGAAATGTTTTTTATATTATCATCATAGCATAAATTTTGAGCTATTAACTTGAAACTCATCTTTTTATCTTTATTCCTTTCAATTATTCTCTCATCATTATCATCTTTATTATAATGATCTTTTTTAATATCACAATTGTAATTATTATCAATATCTGTCTTGAATTTTGAATTTATTTTACTGTCTCTTTTCAAAACAGATGATCTTTTTATAAGATTATCAGGAATTTGCTCCTCTTCTCTTTCTTCTATTTGATATATGTCTTAGATTTATTATAATAAAAATTACCAGTTTTAGAATCAAAAATTGATTTACAAATAAATTTTGGATGATAAGTTTTAGCTCTGGAATATAAGTCATCGATATAACTAATAGGATTCTTTAAAATTTCAATTGATGTGTTTGAATTATTATTTACTTTTGATTTAAATTTTTTAAACTTTGAAAAGATCTCTTGATTTTTATCGTAAGGAATATCAAAGTAAAAAGTTGTTCCTGCATTAATAATAGAATTGATTTTAACATCAAATTTAAGTTGTTGAGAGATTTCTTTGACAATAGTTAACCCTAGACCAGATCCATAAAAGTTTAAATTTTGATTCTTTTTAATCATCTTAAAAGGTTTAAATAAATTATTCTGTTCTTCTTTTGTTAATCCACAACCAGAATCAGAAACTGAGACTCTAACAATATTCTTATCTTTTTCTTCACTTATAATTTCAGCTATTAAAGTTATATCTCCTTTGACAGTGAATTTATAAGCATTAGATAATAAATTTATAAGTAATTGTTTGAGTTTAATTTCATTTGTTTTGACTTTTAGTTTTGAAACCTCTTCATCATATATTATTTTAACTTTTAATTTTTGCTTATTACTATCAAACTTTTGTTTAGTATAAAATATCAGATAGCAAAAGTTTAAAGTATCGACTAGATGAATTTTCTTCATTGGAATATTATTGTAAGATGGACTGCTATATTCCTTATTATTTAGCTTTACAAAAGCGTTTAAATCTTCAATTAGAATCATTAGATAATTGCAAAGGTTATAGATA
>Ga0100378_1004668_pt1 | contig 12707 bp, 17 predicted proteins | sample CryGeymeta201502_FD_81535 | JGI IMG/M metagenome (GOLD analysis project Ga0100378, IMG submission 81535) | Groundwater microbial communities from Crystal Geyser aquifers in Utah, USA - Crystal Geyser metaG 2015-02 | ecosystem: Environmental > Aquatic > Deep subsurface > Groundwater | place: USA...
ATGCTAGAAACCGGCAAATAAGTTACAGGTGGGCTCACTTTATAGTAATCATTTCAAGAAAAATATATAAATAATATAGCCACCTCATGCATCCGAACTATCACATCCACCAGACACCCCAAAGGAAAACAATATGCAAATAGAACCTCACTAATAACTCTCTCCATATGGTTGACTACGTCAAGCCGAGCTTTAGAAACTCTTGTGACACCACCAAAACTGCTCACACCTTCTTCACTCTCTTAGAAGGCAGCTCCAGAGATTCTTTTAGTAGCCATCCTATGGAGCCCTTCCGCAAGGAAACTAAGGAGATGCTGACAACCAGCAAAGACATCAGATCTCTGCTGAACAACATCAGTAGTCTGAATTCAAAATTGCAGGAAGCCAAAAATTATTTGAGCCACGGGTCGTCAAGAGGTGCTAGATCAGCTGTAGGGAGGCAGGATATGGCAAAGAAGGAAATTTAACGATCAGGATAGGATCTGCTATAAAGATAGGTCGAAACTGTAATTCACCAATCAAACAGCAAATGCAAGGAGCTTTCCGACAATAAATACAAGAGTAAGCTTCAATACTACTACCTGAAGCATCTGCTGGCCTAAAAAAGCCACAATTGCCACTAACATTTGGAATAATCCCACTACCTCCTTAGCACTTTTTGCTTGGAGGCTCCAGAAGAGTACTAGGTGCTCAATTTACCATGTAGGTCGGCAGACAAGAAAAAAAAGATACTGGTGCTCGATCTAGACGAAACTCTTGTTCATTGTCAGGTTGATAACCAGGAATAGGCCGATTTTGAGCTGTGTCTAGACGATGAAAATATTTTTGTGACTATCCGTCCTTATGCCTTAAGTTTCATCAAAACAATGAGCTAATTCTTCTAAATCGTTGTATTCACAGTAAGTGAGCAAGATTACGCAGATGCTGTGCTGGATTAGCTGGACCCTGACAACCTCATCAGCCACAGATTGTATCGCCAGCATTGTCTCAAACTGTCTAACAACATCTACACTAAAGACCTTAGGATAATCAACAGAGATCCCTCTCAGATGGTCCTCATTGACAACTCTGCAGCTTCCTTTCTCTGCCAGCCTGAAAACTCTATTCCAATTTTACCCTTTGAGGGTGGCGGGGACTGCGAATTGGTGGATTTGGAGAGGTATTTAATGCAGTTGGTTCATGAGAATGACGTGAGAGCGATAAACAGGAAGATGTTTAAGTTGGAGCAATACCGGCTGTTCGAATCAGCAGAGGAGCTGGTGCCAAAGTTGTACAACATATTCAGCACAACAATTGATTTTCAATAGTAGTGCTGATACCATGATACACCACCTTTTATTGTGTTGTGATTCGTATATCTCCAGATAAAAAGAAGGAAGGAAATACTGAATGGATCAGGGGGATCAATATTTTTATTTTCTGAGACCTTTCTCAATGTACTTTAGAGTGCCGAAGTAGTAGGCTGAAAAATCGTGGTCTTCGTAGTCTTTCAGAATTCTTTGCATCACTTCCATCAACTGACGCTCACCTGTGTAGTTGACCTTCCTCACCCTTGTCTTCACCTCGTGGAACCACATCTCAATCGGGTTCAACTGGGGTGAGTAAGCAGGTAGAAACATGACATTTACTCCCCATTCTTTGGCCATTTTGAAGGTTTGTTCTTTGTCGTGGATGGCACAGTTGTCCATAACCAACCATTTCTCCCGGTCGACTTCTTCATTCAATTCGTAAATTCTCTTGAATATCTCCAGGAGAAACTCAAGGTACTCGTACTTTCGGTAAGTGCCTTAAATGATACGCCAGTTGGCCACTCCTTCTTAGCCGATAATGGCGATGAGGGAGAAGCGCTTTCCTTTGGAGATGGGGCAGTTGACTGTTATCTACTGGTTAGGTCGAGCCCAGGCCTTCTCTCTCGTCATGTATAAGTTGAAGCCTGACTCATCAAGGAAATATATTTTGGCTTTGCGGTCGATCAGCTGTTTGTATCTGACACAGTAGTCGTACCTGATTTACAGAGATTTTGTGGTATTCTTTTCCTTGGGGATGCATCTTACTCTTTTCTTTCTGAATTTGCCCACCTTCAGCAGTCGGGCCACTGTCGATTTGCATATCTCCTGCTTCTGCCCATCTTTGTAGCTCTTCAGGTCATCAATTCTGTTTAGCTCCACTGTTATTTCATTTTGAGTCAGGAAGGGATTTTCTTTTATGAGGCGGGCGATGTGCTACAGACGTTAGAGGGTGAGCTTCCTTTAAGGGATCCTTCTGTTGAGATCGAAGTGGACGATCCTATCGTAGAAGGTGGGGTCGTCCATCCATTCTGTGTATAGCTTGTGAATTGTGTTGGGTCCAATGTCGAAGGTTAAACCGATCTACCTGAGAGACATCTTTGGGCCCTTGTAGTCAGGGTTCTGCTCATAGGAATAAAATTCGTCAAATTTCTTGGCCAGCAGCTCTAGAGTTCTCTTGCTTACTACTTTTTGCCTTTTTTGCATTTTTTGAGTGTGTCTTCTGGCTGGCTACAGTTGAAGCAGTTATTTCATGTCTTGTTTCTCCTTCTTCATTCTTTCAATGTCCAGTCTTTGTTATCGTCTTATCTATCGTTTTATGAGGTCGACATTGAGAGAGGGTGCTTAGAATTTTGAATTTTCGGTGAAAATGTTGGTTTATTCGTCCACGTCGATGGCCTTTTCATCAATGGAGGTTCTTTCTTTCAGTTCGGGAAATAGCTGACTTTTCATCTCTTCGACCTCGAAATCTGAGACTTCAGATTATTCTTGGTTGTTCTGTTTACAATATGAAACTGTCAGCTAGCTGACCTTTGTCGTTGGTTTTTCATCCTTGTCTGACTTAACTTTTTAGGCTTTTTAGGCTTTACCAAGGATGCCAAACGGATCACCAGCATCAAAGGAGAGATCTTGGACCCAGATCTGACTGCTCATGTCCTCTTTCTGCTAAGCTTATTGAACTTCTTTTTCTCCTTATTAGTCATCAATATCCACCCACTAGAGATTGCTGTAAGGTTGAGACATTGAGGGAGGCAGTTCGGATATATCGCTATTGAAGGCTTCCAGACCAAAGGATTCTTTGTTAGGAACTTTTAGGCTCATAAGGGATGTAACGAAGGTCAGCCGTAGTGCTGTTTATCAGGTAAAGTGGTAGATAGAAGTGTATTTAAAGCTGGCAATATACTCAATATAAACATAAGTAATCACTCTAGTTCTGATCTGAGCACTTCTACCCTCGAGTTGTTGTCCTTTAAGAGCATCCACTTGAAAATGTGCTTGACGAATAGACTGGTATCGTATATATTTTTTTTGAGGTAGAAGATGAGGAAGGTGAATAGGGCCACGAAGTAGACCAGGTAGAGGTACAGTTGGTAGACGGTCCAGGTGCTCTTGAACTAGATATCCCCATTCTTCATAAAGGATAGCTTGTTGTTACCCTTTATAGCCTTATAGCCCACGTAGGTCATCCTCTCTTTGTTCTTCAGAGCAGGAATATAATACAGGATGGGCCCTTTTAGCTCTAACTTGAAAATGGAGCCATTGTAGGCGAGGGTCAAATGTGGCAAATTTTACAAATGACCTATCAAATGGATTTCCTCTCGATTGGGGTGAAATTTGAAGTTTATGTTGTTTTGCTTCTGCATCCTGTGAAGAACCTCTCTGATTAGAAACTCCTAGAAGTATACAAGACTGCCACTTGTCAGAGTCATGGGCTTGTTGGTTATCACAATTCCATTCCCATAATTATAGCTGACGTCGACGCTGAAAGAACCGCCGTTTTTCCAGATATCGATGCTTTCCATCAAGTTACCGTCAAAGAGAATGACCTCCAGGAAGGGGAGCAGACCTATTTAAACCTTCTGGTAGCTTACCCCATAATTTTTAGACAAAGCGATGATGAAGTCAGAGGGGAACTTGAGGCCGATCTCGACTTTGCTCTTGTTGGGAGGAATGAGGAAGCTCCTGATAGTCACAGGAATTGTGTAGTTGAGGAGCAGCAGCTCTGGTGTGGGTGAGGTGGAATATACATAGGAATGATTGAAGCTCAGTTCTATTGGCAATTTATTTTTCTGATTGTAGTCGAAGGCATAGGTGAGGGGTATCTTTATTTCGGGTGTGAACATTTTCACGACTGTCGTTGTTAGCAGTAGCAGTAGGAGGGTACTACTGAGCATGGTAGGTTGTGAATAAATGATAATAAAGATGGTGAGCTGTATAACTGAGCTATTATCTGGTGCAGAAAAAAGGGTTAATTGAAATTATAACAGGAATGAAATGTTTGGCCAGGATAGAGTCATAATGAATGTGCATTGTAAATACGTCGCTTAATAACAATTAGTAATTCTTTCAAAATACAACCGAATGGAGCCAGAACCAACAGACCCTCAATAACCGCTCGAATAAGATGACTACGATCTATAGGAACTGGGTCTCTTTCATTCATCCTCGCTCAGGGAACCGGTCGACCCTCCTCTCGAACCACAAGCCATCTAAACTTGGTAGCTAAAAAAGACCTACGGCAAGTAGGACAACAGTTAGTTTTACAATCAGTATCAGGTCATCAAGAATTTGGGGAGAGGAGCCTTCGGGTAGGTAGTCCAGGTGCGAGCAGATGGTAAAGATTACGCAATGAAGATCAACTCTGTAATAGGTCTTGAGAAACAGCGTTTCTTTGCTGCTGATGGTGAATTTGCGAGCAGTCTAGACGTTCTAAAAAATTAGCTGAACATTAGCAAACGCCTAAGACATCAAAATATCGCCTCTTGTCTGTAGATCATTCACGGTAGTGATAAAATATGCACGATAAACTAGTTAGGCAACTTGGGGCAGATCATGTAGTGGCGGTAGCTGTAGGAGGGTTACGTGCGAAATGCCAAAGTGATGCAGTATCTGATCGGAAAGTACAAGACCAACAGATTGGGGGATATCACCCGTATAATTTTTCTGGAGGTATGTCAGGCAGTCGACTACTTGCACCAGCACAACATCACCAATAGGGATATCAAGGTTGACAACATCATAGCCCGAGAGACAGAGCAGCAGGGCAATTAGATCATGGTCATCGATTTCACAACAGTCAGGTACAAAAAAGAAGACGACATCTCTTACTTCCCAACAGGAACGCCTGGCTTCAGAGCACCCGAGCACCAGTTTGCTGGCTCAGATGGTTACTCATGTAAGGCCACCGATGTGTGGTCAGTGGGAATAGCCATGTGGGCGTTCTACCATCAAAAAGTGCCCTTCCCGGGATAAGACGACTACGAAAGAGACGCAAATTCCAAGAATATGGAGTTGACCTTCGACAGCGACTGCCCACCAGTTCTGGTGTAGGCTATCAGCAAAATGACCAGAAAAGAGTGGAAGGAGAGAATCACCATTGAGCAAGCTTTGGCACTTTTGCAGAAAGAGTGATTGCAGTTTTAGTCATATCATTTCTGTTCACTATCCAACTAGCTCTTCAACTTGTTCAGGTAGCCTAAACGCCACTTCAGCTATTTTATCTCGAGCTACAGCTCACGGATGCGGTTTATGCCAGATACCGTTGAGGGCTGTCTCTTGAGGTCCCCTTCCAATCTGTCTAGCTTGAAACCCATCCCCCTTAAATATAATGCTCTGTTGCTAGTGCCTAGATCTCTAACATGTTGGTTTTCCCACTTAAAGATAGCCCCGAATATTCTGAGATCTCTCCTCTTCCGGCAGCTCTCAAATCGGGAGGCCTACAAGTTGCACATTTTATCTTTTTCATGGGCCTGTACATTGTACAACAGTAGGCACTAGCTGAGCCCTATGAGTTATGGCTAGCAGAGGTTGGCTGAGTAGAGTCGGCTAATTACAGGGAAGGTATTTTTTATCGAAGTGCAATGGCAGAGTGGGGGACCTTTGTTTGAGGTCTTCTACTTTGAAGGGGAAGTTGATATTATAGGGGAGGCTGCCGTAGATCAATTAGTCGTCTTAGGGGTATATCATCAATTATAGAGTGGTTCAATCACACCACAGTTAAAAATAGTCCAATCACATCTCTTCGGAAGGTCGACTGCTCTTACCCTTTTAGAGGGAGTGAGATTTGGGGTGCATCTTACGCTGTGATTTTTTCTCGAGCTGCAGGACATCCTCTAGTGAAGTGCGGGTTGGATCATCGTTGTGTTTACCTTTCTCGTGGCTGGCGACATAAGCTGTGCTTCCGCAGACTCCCATTGATTGTCTCTTATATGAAATTATTCGTAATTGGAAGAAATTTACAATGGAAATAGTATAATTTGGGGGGGTTATCTAGCAACTTTCCAATGCCCAGGTAAAAATGTTTTCTCTTCGCAAAGGGTCGGTCAGATCACTATGGGGAGGGCTAATTAGTAAGTCTAGACATATCATTTGATCAGCTCTGCTCCTGGCAGGACTGGGATAGTTTCCGCTATCTGTACTCCTCATCCAGCATCATTTCCTGCAACTCTATCTCTTGCTGACCAGAACCCTCAGTTTGATTAGTCTCTGAACTCCTACGGTCCTAAAATTTTCCATGGCATTTCCAGAAAAAATGAAGACTGGTCAATGACATTCCCCACATATGCCCAAACCTCAACACTCTCAACCAAGGATTTTGGTAGAGCTAAAGGCACTCAGCCAACTTGTCACATTGGGCATACACGAGAAGATGGTAGAGAAGGACAATACTGTTGATGACTATATCCCAAAGTACCTTGTATTGCATAAGGTATTGTTTGTAAAGGCGGAGGGTTTACTTATCGTATTTTATGAGAAAAAGACATGAGTAGAGGGCCAGACACAGCCAAATGAGCCAGATGGCATAAATAGTGGACCAATCGAGAAGGAGACAGTTCCAGCCAGCAATGAGACTGACAAAAGTGCCACCACCAAGGTCAAAAGTAAGGCTTTTTAGGGAGATGGCCCTGATACCGATCCAAAAATAGGTCAGATATACAATGAGTTTGAACTCGTTTTCGCTTAGAATAAAAAATTTCTCAGTCAGTTTGCTGAACTTACAAGGTTGAGTGCTTCTCCTGAACAATTAGGTGCCTCTTGCGATCTCCAGCACGAGCAGGTTATGCATACCGTAGTAGAGCAGCACTGCTAGGGTGGACAGCCATGCTCCAATGAAGAAGGCTAGTACGACTGCAGCCAGAAAGATAGTGTTGAGGATAATGAGAGCTTTCTCGTTTTAGCTGAGGTACCAGCGATTGTAGAGGAGGTGAATGAATACTGGGAGCATCAGAGCTGCACCCAGTGATTACAACCCTGACCACATTATTATTAACTTATACAGTCTTTTGACCAATCATGCTGATAGTGATAATAGCAAGTACAGCGAAAATAATCACAGGTCAGCTCTCACTTACAATGCTGCTGCTCTAAGAAAACTCGTCCTCCTCCCTTATCACATCTCGCCTCCCTACGGCGTACTTCCGCCGTCTTCGAGAACTGGCACTCAACTTGAAGCCTCGCTCAACTCCCAGCTCTTCATCACAGCTCAATAGGTCCTAGAGTTAGTCTCTGGCTGACATTTGTGGCTCTGACAGTGTAAAAATGAGGTCTGTTTGGGTGCCTCTTTCCTCCAAGCTTTTACTGGTGCCTCTTTCTTATGTGCCTTTGCTCGAGCCGGGAGTGTCATCTGGTGTTGGCTCTTATTTAAAGGATGGCATAATGACATATTTTTTGAAATCTTCCTTAAACAGCTCGATATCTTGGAGTTCAATCTATGCGATTTCAATGGCGACATGACCGTTTTCCTCAAGCTGATCGACCATATTATCGATTTTTTGCAGTTTTCCTTTATTTTTCATAAGGTTAATGATTGAGAGCAAGTCATTCTCCTTGTACTCGATGTCTTTGAGCATCTAGTTGATACATGCATCAAGTGTTAGCAGTCCCTTATAATATTCATGATGAACAATTGCGAATATTTACTCGTAGTAGTTGACATATCTCTGTCTCTGAATATTCATCAGTCCATTGTAATACAATTTATGGTTCTGAAGGTTCTACAGTTGTTTGTTGAGGACTGCCAGGTTGTCATTGAGACTTTGCTGCCTATATCTGGAGTTGATTGTTTAAGCAGGGTTGACTGAATAGTTGAAGGGGTTACTGGTGGCAATCAGAGGTCGGCCGTGACTTTTATCGGTGGGAACATGATAATTATTAATGCTGTTGCCCAGCTTCTTCTCTATCGTCATCACCTGTCTTTTCTTATTCTTCATATCAATAATAACGAATCAATTCTATAGGCACGCACATACTATCCCATACCCTCAATGATAAACACTAGATACACAGCACAGACTATATCAGGAATAAAATATGTTTTTGAACTACTTAGTGGCGAGATTCAGCATCTGGTTGTAACTGGCCAGGTCTGTATAAGCATAAAGGTACCGAATTAGGGGCCAAAGCAAGTCCAACCTGCCACCTATACCTCACGGCCACTTCTGCATATGCCTCGGAGCTAGTAGTATTGACCCAACTCGAAAGAAGACAGTTGCTCGGCTTCGGTCAGCAGCCCTTCCACTGCCATCTTGGCTGAATGAGAAGTAAATTACCTTAGGTGTCAGTCTACAGCATGATCGAATGACGCTTATCGTTGATTTGGACGAGTTTACCAACTACGGAAGCAGATAGGTGAGTGCGCAACTGATGGGCCATGTAGCGAGGGTAGAGCTCGACTTCTTGCATGGGCGGGCAGTTATTATATTATATTGGCAAGACAGCAGGCATAAGGTCAGTCATAGGGGAAGTATCCATTTTAATACATGCTCATGAAAAATATCATTGAGAGATAGTAAGCTCATCTGGACTACAATCCAACTCCTCTAACACGCTTGCGGATGTTAGAGCTTCCCGAACGAGCTGGGACCCTGTTGCTGGCATTGCTGGTGTGATTTCTCTGGGTGGATGGCAATGAATTCTCCAAATCTTTATCGCAGGACAGGCACTTGAAGGGTAATCTCCTTCCAGCTCCCTATTTCTAATGCTGAGCATCGTCGGCCATCAGCATCACGATTTCTTTTATTTTATCCTCAATGAACTGGAAGGCTCTTCTGATCTCATCCTTGTCAGCTTTTTAGGCCATATTTTGGGAGAGGAAATTCAACCTTTAGCTGACCTTTGTGGCTTCCTTTTCCCAGATAGCCTTTTGTAGTTTTTACTATAGCTGTTCTTCTAAATTTTGAACGTTTTTCCTGATCATTAGGGCCAGACTGTCAATGACCCTGTCGTCGATTCTTCTCTCCTCCATCTTCTTCAGCTGCAGAGAAATGTCCACTGCCTTGTTCCTTTCCTTCTAGAATTTTCGGAGAGCAATGTCGACCTGATCAGCCAAAATGTCAATTTTATTCTTTAACCTGTCTGTCTCTTTGTCGCAATCCTCCAGCTTCTTCTGAATGATCTATTAGATGTGCTCTAGCTTCTAGGTTATGTTAGACTAGAGATTTTTCCTCTCAAGCTCGATCCTGTCCATGGACATGGACATGGACATGGGAATGCCTTGCTGACTGGACTATGAAGTAACTCTTCCACCATTCTTGCTGGCATAGACCACCTTATTAAGGCTCTCGTTCTCCTTCTCAGTTAGTCGATGCTCGAGCTTGTCAATCTTGGCAGATATCGAGGCATACTGTAAGTTTTGTTGTTCGCACTTCTCCTGAGCTTTTTTCTTACGGCGCTCTTGAGCCTACTTGAATGTCGCCTGCTCGAGGTTTAAGCTTTTCTCCTGAACATTCTGAACATTGTCAGATACTGGCAATGGAATGGCCGAGTGATGGTGGTTATTGTTAATTTTATATTTTTCGGTCTTTTTCCCTGTGCTGGGCATCATTTACTTTTGCTCATGCTTGGTCTCAGTTGGACTCTCATTCTTTAATTGTGACTAATAGGCATCGATGACGTTTTTTAGCAGAAAATCTTGAGTGTTGACACTTTTCTTCAGATCTTTCTCCAACTACTTTATATGATTTTCCATCATTAACATCTCCTCCTCCATCATCCTCACTTGCTCGCCCATCACACCTCGTACCTCCTCCTTGACACTCTTGGCTATCTCCTCTACTCCTTTGCTATGGTTGACTGTTTCCTCCAAAGTATTCAGTCTCATTGTCGACTCCTGCATGAGGTCATCGTACTTCTTAAGGGTGTCAGCCAATACTCCCTTGTAGTACACGTTGTCTTCTTTCCTTTTCTTGTCAAATATGTCCTTCTCATACTCTAGCTCCCCTTTAAGACGGGTCGTTCTGTCTTCCATTGTGAGGGTGAGCTGTGCAATTTATTTGGAGTGTTGCTGGAGTATTCGATCGTGGGCAGCAAGGGCAGATGAGAGGGTGCTGGCGAAGAGGTTGAACTTTTCCATATTGATGTTGACCTCCAGGAAGTCACCGAGAGGACCTTTGCTTTCCATTGATTATTCCGTATTTAGAAATTCCTATAATTCCGGCCTCAACTTGAACTAGCTATATTAAGTTAGTTCATTACAACTATGTAAAACTACGGACATACGCACGCGCCCTACATCATAATAGGAGCAGGTATATCGGGCCTACAGGCAGCCTACAACCTGGCAGAACTAGGGCAAAAGTTCATAGTGTTGGAGGCTCAGGATCGAATAGGAGGTCGCATCTGCACCCTCACTATTGGCTAGGCCCTTCAGCAGGACAAGATAGACTGCAACTACTCTTGGTTTCATAAAGTAAAAAACGTCAGCGTCGAGGTGGGGGCGACTTGGATCTGCGAGGACAACACTTCGATGCTTGAACTGGCCAAAAAATATAAGGTCTAGTTGTTTCCACAGTACTACGAGGGAAAGCACATAATGGCCCTTACCTAACAGAAGAAGCTACACGTCTCTGACTACTCAGAGTATTACCGACAACACCAAGACGTTCTGGTGCCGATGGTGCTTAAAATGTGGAAGGTGAAGGACCGCTACTGGAGTTTGGTGGAACTCAAGCAGTAAGAGAAGATAACAGAGGAGGACGAGAAGGAGCTCAGGCAGATATACTAGACCTATGATACAATGACGGGCTTCTAATTTATTTTGGGAGAGGTCAAGGACTAATTTTTGGCCAACTTAGTAGACAACGAGATCGTCACCTTGCAGGCCATCAGTTCCAAATAGTTCACGGCTTTCCATTTCTTGCTAGACGATTCAGGATGGGATGGGCTCTTTTACTACCTAGGGCTTGACAACTTCAACATTGATGGCTTCAGGGCAGCCAACGGACTGAAGACATTGCTCGACGCCATGAAAAGGGCCACTCTATAGTAGCTAAAAAAACACAACTTACCCCATAAGGAACATCATATATTCAGACTGAACCACCCAGTAGCTGAGATAAGGAACCATCTCAATCCGGTGCAGGTCATAACTTAAACAGGACAGACCTTCACCTGCGATAAGGTCCTCCTGGCCATTCCTGATGGCACCATGCATAAAATCAGGTTCGGCCTCCTTTCCTAAGCCAAAAGACTACTGATGAACAACCACTTGAACAGCTGGTGTGTCAGAATGACCATGGTCTTCAAGGAACCATTCTGGAGGTACAGCCATCACTCGGGAAATGTCAACTTTAGCCATGAGTTTCTGATGAATGAGCTTGTCGAACTGACACCGCCTGATTTGAGTTGTGGGATAGTTGCTTTTGTTTTCTTCAAGGAGGGTTATCTCAAATGGAACCAGACCATAGACAAGGAGACCTTTTACGAGGACGAGCAGGAGCTCAAGAGGCGGAAGTATGAGTTGAACAAGATGAAATGTCTAAAAATAATGGCCGACCTGTACCTCAATGGTGATGTCAATCACCCCTACCTCCAATAATGTGTCATTTTCACCCGATCTCTCAGCTGGGAACCCTACATTCGCAACACCTACGACTCCACTTCCAGGCCGATGGTGTACAGGGAGTTGTACGAGAGGAACTTGGACAATGTAGACCCTTCTGCTGACGAGAACAACATCATAATGCTGGGCTCTGATTTTTGCGAGAACGATGAGTTATCCGGGTACATGTAAGGAGCTGTCAGAATAGCAAACAGGAAGGTCAACAAGTGCATCCTGCCCAAGTTGTGATGAAAAATCAATGCCTCTTATCGACCTATCACAGTATAACATTTTCATTGTTCTTATAATAGCTGAATATTCAAATAGCTAATACTCGAATCGAATGCTAAGACGGTCTCCTAAGCAGTGGTTCTACCTGATCTACTTCTGGATCCTGGGGCTGGTGGCTCTCCATTTCATCCTCAACCTCGGGCTGTCCTTCACCGATCTCAACGGCTGCTACAGGACATACACCTCAACATCAGGCACTCTTCTATCCTCAGTCAGCAACTATTTCGACCCTCTCCAATCACAGTGCCAGAATTTGGTGTGAAAATGATTTACCTACATGTTGTATGATATTATCTATGCCTCACAAGTATATTCTAGTCAGCTAGCTCTACGCCAGAACGCCCTTCCATCACTGCCAGCTCAGGTTCATAGTCAAAAGCCACATAAACGAACCCTCAATACATACTGCTATACCATTCACCACCAGAGTAGCGCTAGCATCTCCTGGTCAATATATAGATTTTGAATATGAGGAGGAGCACCTTCATGCGCTGGGAATGTATGTGCTGGCTATCCACAACAATGAGGTGGTCAGCATCGGATGCATTCCTCTCAGGCTAGATTAGGATGTCAGGGAGAAGAAGGAGTATCTC
>Ga0100378_1004671_pt1 | contig 12703 bp, 15 predicted proteins | sample CryGeymeta201502_FD_81535 | JGI IMG/M metagenome (GOLD analysis project Ga0100378, IMG submission 81535) | Groundwater microbial communities from Crystal Geyser aquifers in Utah, USA - Crystal Geyser metaG 2015-02 | ecosystem: Environmental > Aquatic > Deep subsurface > Groundwater | place: USA...
CCCAACCCCACCCCCACCCCCAACCCCAACCCCAACCCCAACCCCAACCCCAACCCCAACCCCAACCCCATAAATCATAATTATGGTGATTGATATACTCGAATTTATACAATAGCTTTGGTATCAGTCAAGTAGAGGAAGTGTTTCTGTCCATCTTCCGACGCAGTTTTTAGTAGATTTATAGGTTTCTCGGATTAGTAAAGACTGCCCAGCTATTGCTTTGAATCTTCTGTGGAATTGTACTGTTTCTGCTCTCTAAAAACTTAATCAGCATCAGGGACTCTTCGAATTCTTTCATTATGTACTGGTTGATCTCATCATTATCCTTTGCACTGTAGCATTGACTTGTCAATTGCTTGAGTTACAAACAAGGGTCGACACCTTTGGGGCGGAAGTTGTTCTCTTTGCAGCTCGAAAAAGTTTCGTTGAAGGCCCCACAGCTGACCTTTCCAAGGACGGGGTTTTCAAATATTTTGTCGGAGTACACAATTTCCCTAATGTATTCACGCATTATTAATTTTATAGAAAAACTAGAGTATCGGATGGTCGACTTTTAGACCTTTCTACATAGTATCAGATTCAACTCATAGGGGTATAATATCTCACTTGTGGAGTCTATTGTTGGGTCTACAGTCAACCTGGTTAGCTATATATATAGAAACTCTATTAGGGTAGTTAATTGAACAAACAGAGCAAAGAAACCATTTAGTTTTTTAATAATTAGTTGTTCTTTATTAGGGCAGATAAATGCGACCATCATTTGATTATCTTTATAATTATCAATTGGTAATTATCACTACTTGATCTTATCTGAGCCACTGTGGTCAGCTGCACCTAGCTATGTGCAGTTGGCTCAGGCCATGATATCACACCGATGCTGAGAATACAATGATGCCCATTCATTCACACATTATAGTTGTTCATATACTATCTTTGATTCAATATCCTCTTGTTTCAACACTACTATCCTTTGTATCCCAAAAGCATCATTAGGGATAGTAGAAAAAAGAAAGTCCCTTTTTTTGTTGTTGATAAGGGACTTCCAATTTTAATTACTAATACAATATAAATGTTAGAAGAGCACTCCATTTGCAAACTGTTTAGGACCACAAAGTATTACTTCTACTTCAATCTCCTGCAACTTGTGCTTTCTCTGGCCCTACTCGTTACTCTCCTGCTCTCTGACACCATCTCTGTCGTCCCAATTTAAATTAGCATCGGCCTTCTATTGACTGCAGATATGTAACTTTTCTGACATACAGAACCATCAGATTCTTTTCCGACTCACAGTTCATTCATAAAACTTACAATAAAATTGACCTCATCTTGTTGGTTCTTGTAGTCACCATGGTCGTAATGGAGCTTTTCGGGGGGGCAGCCTACGAACCTTTGGAGGAAGTAGGAAACCTAGCACTAGTTATTAGATTTGGACTTCAGCTATTTAGAGTGATGAGCCTAATAAAACAATACAAGGAGCTGAGATTGGTCCAAAAGATGGGCGACATAACTCTTCCAGCCTTTGACATGGTGGATGAGCTTGAGGGATACCAGCTACATAAAGACAAGAAGACCATCGAATGATATTTTTTCTTTCGACCTATACTTAAAGCACAAAAGGTTCTAAACTATTGACAGTTACAAATCAAAACATAGTACTATCAATTCAGCAATATATGTTCTTTCTGTTGAGAGATTTCTCACGAGAAGTGAAAAATCCACTAGTCGATGATCTCTGACTATCAGTCAATCCATTGATTATCGTAGCGCTACTTCCCTGCTTGGATGCTAGGCTACTTCGCATCGATTCTACTTTGGCTTGCTTGTCACCTACCTTCTTTCTGAGGGCTTCAATTTACACGCACATAAGAACAAATTTTATCATCCACTCGGTTGGCAGTTCTTTGATGGATGTGTTGCTGAAGTTTGTATTTTAAGTGTGATGGTCCTTGAAGCCGTAAATACTGCTGCTTTGAGCGTAATTATGCTGATAGGTTGGAACAGGTTAAGGACTGTAGAAAGGTCTTTTTCTAACTGGACTTGGACTTTATCTCCTTTTCGGTGAGGGGTGAGGAGAAACTTACAATGGTTCCTGCAACCTTTGAGCAATTCTAAAGAACCACTACTGAAGATCATCAATATTGGTCTGTACAAATCGAAGTTTTTCTTCGCTTTCCTGAGCCTGCTGATATCTTTAAAGGAGTTTATTCCTAATACTTTGGATAATCTATTCAATTCTGGATAGTCTAACTTGAAACCCTCTGATTTAAACAGATATTTATGTTTGACGATGAGCGAGGTCATTCTGTGAAGTCACTAGGTTGCTTATTATTCCTTTCAATTCGAGGATCTACTATTCCTTTCTGAATTTCTGTTATTCAAGATCTCGGTAGTGGTTTTGTACTGATCCTAATTTGTATTCTATCTCTCTGTATCTTACTTCAGCTTCTCTATTTTTTGCTTCACTTTGTTTGACTAGTGCTTCATAATCATTTGTATTTTTCTGGATATCTTTCATCCTCCGCTCAAAGCTTGCTCTTTCGTTTGCAATTTGTTTTTAAAGCTCAAAAACAGAAACTTTGCTTTGCTCCTATACTTTTTAGAAGTGAGCCTTGAAGTGTTTGATCTAATTTTCCAAGGATGAAATGGTGTAATCTTTTTATTTGAGGATCAATGCAGTTTCTCTGGCTTGAAGCTCCAAATGATTTGATTTTTATTGTATGTGCACCTCTGAAGACAAAAGCTGATTGAAGCTTGTCTAAATGGTCTAGTAAAGTCTTTCATACTATTTCATTTTGCCGACAACTCTAAAGATGTGCTCTTGATGTTCCCGTTGCACTTGAGCATATTTATTGCTCATGAGCCTTAACTCGCTGATTTTTTATTCTATTTTATCCTGCAAAGCTCCTATTTTTAATCCTTGATCTTTGGTTAATTTCTTAAAAAAAGCCAATTCTTCTTATATTCTCTTCGTTCTCTTGGACTCTTATTCCAAAAGAATAATCCTCCTATCTTTTCTTTCAAGTGCCTTTAGCTTGGTCTCAATCTAAGCCTTTGCCTATTTGAGTTGAAAATCAAGCCTTTCTGTTTATGATGCTTTTCTCTTCAAATCAATTGTATTATTTTCAGCCATCGCTAGTGCCATTCTTAACTATTCATTCTGGTCCTAAAATTACCTGATTCTTTCCTACATTTTATGATGGGTCTCATCCATATTAGTGAGCTGCTAAAGTTTTAATGTTAAGTCATGTTAGTTGTTGACTTTGAGACTTTTGATTTATTCGCTTTTGGCTCTGACAAGCTCATTTAGCCTGTAGGTTTATTGAGAAAGCATGGCAACTTTTTCCTCAAATTAGTCAATGCTGTGCTCTTGTTACTTCAGCATTATTTGAGCTTGTTAGTAGTAGTTGCCCAACTTTTTAAGCTACAACTCTTTCTGGTTTAGCTATTATTTCTTTTCTCTGAGCTTTAAAAGGAGTTACTCTCTCTAAATTTCAAAGCGAGACATTAACTAGTTAGTACCACTGTTGTATTGACTTTACCTCTGAAAGTCAATTGTCTTTCTGAATGACTCTAATTATTCCGACTTTCCTCGATCCAGGGCTGAGTACCTACTTTTCCATTTTTATATCTCAAGGGTAAGCTCCTCATTTCTTTGTTTCTACAGTTTGTATTTCTCTGCTGCTGAGAGGTCGAAATCTTCGTATCGGCTTTTAAGGGTTGTTAGTTCGTTAAAGACCATATCGCTCATATCCTTTGTCTGAGCCAATTATTCTCTGTAGCTGTACTTTTAGTTTTCCAGTTGATTGCACTTCTCCATAAGTTATCGGATTTGCACCTCATAACTACCTGCATTTATGACAGTGTCAGCTTTTTCTTTCAATTTTCCTCTTAATATGTCAACTTACCATGTTAACCTTTCTATTTCAATGGCCTGAAATACCAACAACATTTTGGGTTCTTCTGTAAGGTCAGGATGGGTATCTGCAGGTAGGTGAGCAATACGAGAGGTCATGAGCTGTGTTTAATTTTTAGGGGAGGTGGACCGAAAGGCCAAGTTGGAATGGGTTCCTAGAAGTGTGCTGTTGAATAGAGTGCTTTTCGATATTTTGAATTCTTTAACTTGACTGCGCTACATTCAAATTATTATTAATGCCAGTAGATCTATTAGTACCAAAGCTGGCTAAAATACTATTAAATGAAGGAAATGTAATTTGAATACTGAATGTTTGATAATAATATATCATATGGGTTCTCTCTTTCTCTAAATTGGCCAATGTGGTTGTCAAATCGGTGTTCCTCTCAACCACAAACTTTCTAACTGTTATTACTGTACTCGTTTGAGGCCTCCCAATAAACTTCATGCCATCATGATCGACACTGAACCTAAAGTCATCAAGCAAATCATTTCAAGGCAGCCAAAATGGTTAGACCCTGCCAATGTCAAGTATTTCCAATACGGTCGAGGAAATAACTGGTCGTATGGATATTTGCATCAACTGCCAACAGAACCTTTGCATTCTGATAAGGGAAGATATGGAAAACAGTTCAGTCATGTGGAACCGACGACGATCGAAAAATACATACAGGAGAATAAATAAATCTCAGAGTATGTTATAGATAGGATTAGAAAGGAGCTGGAAAACGTTGACTGTGCAATTGCGATCAATGTAGTTGGAAGTTTAGGCGGAGGAACAGGTTCAGGCTTGGGGACAAAAATTGTGGAGTGCATCAACGAGCAGTTCAATATCGATATATATTCTCATTTGGTGCTTCCCAACAAATCAGGAGAATCTCCCTTGCAGGTCTACAACTGCTTACTTTCATTGGCTTCCCTACAAGAGCATAGCACCGCTATTTTCACATACGAAAACGACAAAATGATGTCCTTGTTCTCTAACTTGGAATAGAAGCAGAGCACTCTGGATGAGATCAATGCTCATTTGGCCTCTAACATAGCTAGATTGGTCAAAATCAATGAAATCCCTAACTACAACAGATTTTACTCGCAAATAGTATCTGAATGCATTCTGTCTCCGTAGCTTAAGTTTATGAATTTGTTTAGTGTTGCTAGCAAAAAAGGTAAATGGGAGGAGGTCTTTTCAAGGTTGATAGACGAGGTTAGAAATTACCAGACCGATGAATATGGGGAAGATTTTGTGGCAAAAGGAAAAAGATAAAAATTACTTCAGGGATAATTACTTTTAGTTGGCAGCAGTTAAAGCAAATGTGAATAAAAATATATCAAAAAGCTGAAATACATTCTCAACCCTCTCTATGAGGATAGCCTAAATATTGAGGAATTTCACACAAAGGGGAAGTAATAAACTGCAGAGGCGACCATGGTCAGTAACCATAGCAGCATTTTAAATTATTTAGGGTATCTGACAAATGCAGGAAGCAAAAAATACGAAGCTGGAGCCTATCTTTGGCACTACCAGTATGCAGATATCGGCAATGCCATCAATTCTGTTCAGAGCATTGTCGAGCAATATCACTATGCTGCTCATACTTGACAGTTTGATTCTGATACAATTAATAATCAATCATTGTTGGTCTACTCTGCTTTTTTCCTGCCTTGGAATCGTTGAAGATTTGCATATTGTGGCAATATAGTGATACACCATTTACTTTGTTTCAGAATTGGTGCTCAGTTATTATAGGGTCATCAGCTGAGGCTCACGATAGATCTATGAACGAGAGCGGCCCAACATAACCTCAAAATATATAATTCCTTTCCATTTGAAGAAATGATTGAGCTTTATAACTTTCAAAAAGTCATTTTCAGGCAATTTAGACAAATAGTTTTCGACTCGATATTCCAGCTCCTATCTTAAAGGCTATATCTGCTTTTCTACTTCCTCATCCCTTTTCGTTTTCTTTTCTAATTACATCGGCTCTTATTCATCAGTGTCATCATCAATGCATATGACAGTCTGCTGTTTGATTTCCTTGCTGGCACTTTTCACTGATTTAGAGCTGATGTCGATGTGCTCAAGCTTAATACAAGCTTTTTTTCTGATGACTGATCGTTTCGGCTTTGTCTCTTTAGGAGAGACTCTTTGCTAATTTTGCATACTAAGTCAATATAAAGGATTCAATATCAAGATTTTCATTCGGTGTTTTCAACACATTAGTGTTGGTCATGGTTGGTGCATTTCAACTATTTGAATCTTCTATTTTTCATTTTTAAACTCTTCTCATAATAGCTCTTCTCATTGCTGCTGTCTAGAGATCCATCTTCAATTCTAATGTTTCTGTTATCTTGAGGAGACAAAAACTGCCTGTCATAAATAGGATTAGTCCTTGAATGGGGATCTGGTCTGAATGGTCTGAAGTTGGCAGTTGTAGCATATTGTCCATCCACACTATTGATTACCAGCCCTTCTTGGGAGTTGGAATGGGGATTATAACCTGGGGAGTTCATCCGATAGTTGTGTGCTTTATTATTATTTTTTGGAGGGGATATTCTCGTTTGAGGTTCCGTTGGAAACTCGAATTTTTTAGCGTTTGCTGCTTTGGGAGAATTGTAAACAATTTTTTATTGAATGAGGCCCATAATTTTTTCATTGGCCTTTTTTAATTTGCTCTCAAAGCCTTCACATTTTTTCTTTAACTCAATGTACTTGGCCAAAAACTATCTCATTTTACCTTTTTCTCCTCTCAAAGCTTCTTCAAGTTTCTTTGTATCTTCCTCATTGTTCAAAGCTGAAATATTTGGCTTTTAATTGCCAGGCCTATGTACGTCTAAAACTTGTTCTGAAAGTTGCCTCTTCAAATTGATCCTAACTATTTCCTCCTAATTTCTAACCTCCTCCCTTCTCTTCTTATTGTGAACTATACTGGTGTTAACTTCCATAATTCGGTCATTGAGCTCGAAATTTTGATTCCTCATCTTTTAAAGTGCGATTCTTGTTTAGGAGAGCTATCGTTGAAGTTTATCTCTTTAGTAATGATCTTCCTCCTCCATTCTGTTCACAACTTTTTCCTGCTCTTGCTTTGCCAAACGAATATCTCCTTGGAGTTTGGCTTTTTCTACTTCCAGGTCTGAAATTCTTTTATCTTTGCTTAACATTTAATCCCGATAATCTTCAAGCTCGCTCTTGAGTTTTTTGATCTCTCTGTCTCTTTCTTTGATAGCATAGTCATCTCTTTTAGATGATGTTTGATCGAGGACTTCATTAATCCTTGCAATTTCCTCTTTGTAGGTGATGATCTAATTCTGATGAACAGAGATCTGCTTCTGATGATCTTTCATCCAATCACTGTAATTTTTGTGAACTTTTGTCTTTTATTACAATGCCTAATTCAAATCTATGTTCGCCATCTCGTATCTCTTCTTCAATTACTCATTTTCCTTTTTCATTCTCTTTAGTAATTATCTCTATTCAGGGGGTCGAACCTGAGTTTGTTGAAACAACTTGGTCGAGTATTCCTGAATTTAAAGCTGATGCTTTGATTCAAGCTGTCTTAATTCTTTTTCAAGGGCCTCTATCTTAAGTTGAAACTTCTGCTTGTCTATTTACCTTTCATAGCTTATTTTTTAATTAACAGCTGTGAGTTCTTCTATTTTTCTATCTTTGGCAGCGGAATCATTTTGAAACTGTTAGGTCAGTTCAAATTTCATCTGTCGAATGGTCAAATCTTGGTTGACAAGAGTCGGTGAAACAATTTCTTAGTTAGGAGATAAAGTACCTCTGAGAGAAGTGATTTATCTTTATTTTTTGGCTATCTCGTCTCTGAAAGTACTCATTTCAGTGCTCAAGTCACTGACGATGGTCTATTTTTATTCACTCAGCAATCTGTTCGTTCTAGTTAACTTAGAGTTAGATTCCTGAAGGCTTTCTATTGTTCTTTTCAGATCTTGGTTCTATTTACTAACTGCATCTAGCTCCTCTAAATATCAAAAGTCAAACGCTCGGCAAGAGTGTGTTTTTGTCTCCAATTTTGCATTTATCTTCGTGCATACTGAAGATCCTCGGTTAGTTGGATGTATTTCTCTGTCATTTTCTTCAAATTTAAATAATAATACAGCTGATTAGAAATCGTATTAACAAAAGGTCCTGTCTCAATCACTTTTCTTTCTCTATGATCTCCCATCTGTGCTCCAGATCACTTATATGTCCTTCTTTCCAAAAACAGCCTTTGCAGAGATAATGATTGTCGCATGAACATTCGTAGTATGGATGAATTTTGATTCTGCCTTTACATGAATCACACTCCTTCTCCACTTTAGGAGTTTGTTAGTTGCTGATTTGAACTATTTTTTCTTTTTCTTTTTCTTTGTCTTTATCTTAGAGCTGCCTCATGCTTCTTGGACCTCCGATCGTCCCTTTCGGAATTTGCCAATTATGATTTTTTTTAATGTGCAGATTGAGTGAAGATGAACACGAATAATTTCTGCCACAGCCACATTTGAATATTCTTTGAGGTGGATTTTATCTATTGATTTTTTTGGCATTTTCGTATCCCTCACTATCCTAATCAAAAATACCCTATTTATCATCCTAATCAGGCTGCATAACAAAGTTTTATGATGTTCTTCCTTTTGATCTCATCTGGGGTTTTTAAGATGTTCCTTCAGGATATTTTCCATCGTGCTTTTTCTTGACATGCATATTGAGAGCTGATCGAGATTGATAGATTAATCCACATCCACACTTTTGAATTCGCTCTTCATCGTATGGAAGTTGATTGTTTCCATTCCTTGCGTTGTGCTTGTTGTTGTAGTGAAGGCCTAAGGCTGATTTTGAGCCATAGTTGAGTCCACAGATGGAGCACTAGTAGTTCTTTGGCTATCTATCCTCAACTCGAGCTTCATACTCGATCTGTCCGTCTTCAAGCCTTCTTTTCTCATGTTTTCTCTTCAAGTGAAGGTTCAGAGACGAGTTGCAAGAGTATATTTTCCCACATAATTTACAAGTTTTAGTGGTAGACTATCCTTTAGATTTTTTAGATTATCCTGAAATTTGTTACGAAAGCATAGCAGAGGGGTCCACCTATTTCTCATTAGAATGAGCTTCCATAGCTTACAGTTTTTCCTGTTGCTTGACTCCAGGATAATAGTTGAATTTATTTCCATGACCGTCCTATATTTTGACAGCATGCTATTGTAAATGCTGGTAATTTTTTTTCACTATTCCTTTGGGACCACCAATAGTGCCTTTTGGAGGAATGCCTCCATGTTTGGATCGAATGTGAAGATAGAGAGAGGAGGTGCATGAGTAATATTGACCACATCCACAATAAGGTCTGGTTTTTTTGATGACATTTGTTTATGCAGTTTTACTCAGTTACTTAATTTTATTCTAGGCAGCATTGAGGTTCACTGATGGGCTTTCATGATTTTAGAGGTATGAGATATTGGACAGTTATAGCTCGGAATCAAGGGATAAATTATCGTACTATTTCTTCTCGAACCAACTGAATAAATGTATGATTACTCTTCCTCTTCATCTACATCAACATCTCTACCCAGTATCGACTCATTCATTTTTGAATATAAGATTCTACCACCTAATAGCGCACCTAAAATCTTTGGCGCGCTAAACTTTCCTCCCAATATTTCTATATACTGACTAACTTCCATCATCATCATTCAGTCATAGTGCCGTAGTTGAACCGATTCTTTTTCTTGTTTCAAGCGATGAGAATTTGCTATTGGGCTTTGTCTATTAAAAAACTTTAATTATGTTCAAAACAACACGTTTGTTGAACAGATTCTGTTTCTTTGATCGTCAGATCTCAGAAAAATATGGTCAGAAATGTTGCAGGTATAATCAAAATGGAATCCCTCTTCCTCTCGAAAAAGTCACCCAAACCTTTACGCAACTCAAATAATTTCTCTAAGGATGGAAAATCAGACAAGAAGGGCATCGACTGGTGAGACACTTCTATGTGTAGGATTATCCACTAGCACTGAAATATCTAGAGTAGGTGATAAAAATTGATGCAAATGAGTTCAAGCAATGTCCGACCTACAGTATCCTATCATTAATGCAGAAGTATAAAATGGATAGTTACTCACTCTTGAACTATACTCAATTACTCTCAATGGACTCTCAATGACCGATTTTCAGTTTGCTCTCAGAATCAACCACATTCCTTTTAAGAAATTTAGCATGTTTCCTATCGAAAATGAAAAATAATATCGCTTCTAAGCTCAGATGGTTCGAATGGAGAGACAGTCCCAATAACTGCAGAAATAGTTCGATGACGACATGAAAAAATGGGAGAAAAAGTCATAATGATTTGAGAATCAATGTATTTTATGAAGATTGATATCTTATACACATCAGTTTGCCAGGATACTATCGATTTATTCTTTGATCTTGTCAACTTATAGCTTTTCGTCTAAGAAATCGTTGTCAGACAGTAAAAGGATCAACTGTTCTGTCTGGTCCTCGGTGAAAATGATGAACTCATCTTGGGACATAAGGAACATCAAAAGTTGGTCTGCCAGGACCTTTCTGGCTTTGGGAAGATCAGATATTAAAATTTTGATGATGCTTGACATAATTCCAGGTTTTGTCTATTAATTGTTCAGAGATAAAAGACTTACGAATAATCCAGTTGCAGCACTGACTTTTACTATACTTTTGGTTTTATTGAGCTCTTTCTCAATTTGATAGTATATCTGAGTATCATACTTTTTGAGCCCTTCCCATTGAATAAGCTCTTCTCTCTCTAAAAGGAAATCCAAAGTCTTGAATAATGGCACAATTATTCTCTCCTGCTTGTAGTATGACTTCATTAGATCCAAGACTGTTTCAAGCAGGCCTGAAAGTTCTTCCTCACTATTGCTTGCTCTAATTTTTGTGAGGTAATTTCCTAGTTATTGAAGGGAGTGCTTGATAGTTGATTCTGTGATTCCCCCAGTGGAGGTGCATAATCCTTTGAAAATAGACCTTCTATATTCAGGAAATTTCATCAAGGGAACTGTGAGGCAGTAGACATTGTGAGGTAAATTCCACAGGTATATCAGTGTTCTGTCCTGATCTTCATTTAGAACAGTCTATTGGATTTTCATCTCCATCTTGATCACTTCGGTCTCGAGATTACTGTCGATCTTAAAGTCTGCTTCCTTGATCAATTTTCTGACATTTTATTGTCCAAAAATGGAGGACAACTCTGCAGAGCGCGGAATGTTGAAAAGGCGGACATAGTTGTCAAAGAAAGTCTGCAAAAGGGAGCCAGCTAAAAGTCTGATTCTATCTATTTTTTAGTTGAGCTGTTGGAGAAACATTCCAACAATATCAGTTGCAATCTTGTCAGATATTTTCCATTTTTTCTATGCTGCTTTGCTGTAGACATCTAAAATGTTGATCATCGCTGTCATTGATTCTTATCTGACTATCGAACCAATATCACCTCTTTTATCCATGGTGTAGTCTTCAACTGTTCTTCCTAAAATTTAAAATAACTTTGCAATGACCTATTAATTAAGCACTTCGCTTGCAAATCCCACCTATTCAACAAGAGACTCGATTACTTGAACAGCATATTTTCTTTTCTCAGGGTCATTGTTTTCCTTCGATATTTTACAGTTCAGTTCGATAACATCCATGATTTCCTTGAACTAAATAAATATAAAAGATACGTGATGAAGATATATGTCTTTGCTGAGTTTAGATAAAGTCAGAGTGTAGCACCTTGAGTATGTCTGTATTCCTTTAGCCTGGTGGATTATATTATTAATGAAGGTGACATCCTCCAGAGTATGGTAGGTCTTTAGGAAAGGCTTCAAAGATTTTACAGCTGCGAAGAGAATCATTTCCTGTGTTGATTTCACATTCTCCTCAATAAATCCCTGAATAAACATACTTTTACTTTGAAAATAGTGACATCTTATTTTTCGAGAGGTACTGAGCATAGAGCAAAGCTTTCAAGTAATCGGCAAGTGTAAACCCTCAAGTTTTATCCGGCTTTTCCTTTGTAGAGCTTTCCTTCTTTTATTTTAGCCTTCAGATTGTCGATAATCTTTCTTAGGGTATCTTGATCAGCATAGGCAAAATTGTCCACATTCTTTTTTTTGTCGTAATCATTTTTGAATCTTTCCATGTACTATCCTGCCTTAAGCAATTTTTTCTCATTCTGGGTCATGGATTTAAGAAATACCGAATCTTTCATTTCATTTTGCATCATGTGAAGATGAGATAAACCTCTAAGACCGAGTAGAACCTCAGAAAGGCCAATAAAAGCTCCGAGCTTGACAGTCAAAGCATCACCATCCAGATACATCAGCAAAGCATTTAGAACCTATCTTCCAACAAATACTGGGTTGAGAGGTACCATCATGCTCATAGAACAAGCAGCAATTCTCTTGACGTCGAGGTCCCAGTGTCGGAGCTTCTGATGACAGATATGTTCGATGAAAGGTTTGAAATATTCCTAAAAAGAAGCTATGAAAATAGCAACATTGAGATAGGCATTCTTTTGAGGGCCTAAGGTAAAGTAATCCGCTTCAGTTAAAATTTAGATTCCGTGAGGGACATCTCCAACTCTTCCAACGAGTTATTGATAAGCAGCGCTTGCTGCTCTTCGACAACCAACTTCCCTATCAAAACAAGCAGCAATCATCAAACTAATACCAAGCTATCTTCCACCTTGTTAGTATCCTCTGGCAACTGACCAGGTCATATAGCAAGCAGCATCTCTGACAGCTTGACCCACTGAGTATCCTCCTTCTTCTTTCTCGTAAAGCAAA
>Ga0100378_1004674_pt1 | contig 12699 bp, 13 predicted proteins | sample CryGeymeta201502_FD_81535 | JGI IMG/M metagenome (GOLD analysis project Ga0100378, IMG submission 81535) | Groundwater microbial communities from Crystal Geyser aquifers in Utah, USA - Crystal Geyser metaG 2015-02 | ecosystem: Environmental > Aquatic > Deep subsurface > Groundwater | place: USA...
ACCAGTTGGAGCGTGGTCGCCGTATCACCGAGGTGCTAAAGCAGCCTCAATATTGCCCCATGTCTTTGGGAAAACAGGTAATGATTCTCTATGCAGTGACCAATGGCTATCTTGACGATGTGCCCTTGGACAAAGTAATTGCCTGTGAAGAAAGTTTGCATCAATTCATGGAGGCTAACCATCCTGAGCTGGAACAGAAAATCAACGATGATAAGGAAATAAAGCCCGAAACTGAAGAAGCTTTGAAGACTGCAATACAGGAGTTCAAGGAAGGTGCTACATATTAAATGCAAAAGGCAAAAATGCAAAGCACCGGTCCCACATGTCATTGCGAGCGAAGCGAAGCAATCCCAGGGCAACTAAATAGATTGCTTCGTCATCCCTCACTTCGTTCAGGATTCCTCGCAATGACAAAGTGGAATTGCATTTTGCTCATTGAATTTTGATATTGTTTAGGATTTAGAGCTTGGGATTTAGGATTTTTAATTAAGGATAATGGCTAGCACTCAGGTTCTTCGTCGTCGCATCCGCAGTGTCCAGGGGACTCAGAAAATATGCAAGGCAATGGAGATGATTGCCACTGCCAAGATGAGGCGGGCGCAAGACCAGGCAATGACAGGGCGACCTTATGCTGAGAGAATAAGCCAGGTAGTCGCTGACCTTGCTATTCACTCACAAGTTGATGGAAAAGCTCATCCCTTACTGCAAAAGAGGGAGGTTAGCAAAATCGCTATAGTTCACATCACTACTGACCGTGGGTTATGTGGTGGCTTAAATGCTAACCTGAATCGCCTTGTAGCTAACTTCATTCTGGAGCAAACTGTTGCCGTTACTTTAATTACGGTGGGACGAAAGGGGAGGACCTTCATGCTTCGTAATGGACAGGATATTCGTGCTGAGTTCACTGGCATCAGCGACCGTCCTACTTTACTGGAGACACTGCCTATTTCCCGGGTGGTTATTGATGATTATGCCAGTGGTGACGTTGATAAGGTATACCTTGCTTATCCCCGCTTTGTCACCACCATGGTTCAGAGACCTGTGATGGAGACATTGCTTCCCGTTGAGCCGACAGTGGTACCCCCAATACAAAGGGTGGAATATATTTACGAACCTGCCCCTGGCGCTGTTTTAGACCAGCTATTGCCCCGGTTTGTGGAGATGCAGGTATATCATGCCATACTTGAGCTTATCGCCTGTGAGCAATCAGCACGGATGGTAGCCATGCGCAGTGCCAGCGATAATGCTAAAGAGCTTATTGAAGATTTAATCCTGACCCTGAATAAAGTGCGGCAGGAGACCATTACCAAGGAGATTTGTGATATCAGCGGCGGAGCGGAAGCTCTGGCTTAAGGAGGTTAATATAGTTAGGCACAAAACTATTTATAATCTCACTTGCTTTCCTGGGATGTCAAATCCTCCTTACTCCCCCTTTTCTAAAGGGGGATTTAGAGGGATTTTTATACGAAGTTATGCGGGATACTATAAATGATAAGAAGCGAAGGGTTCAGGGTCGCAATGACATTAACAGGCAGGAGGTAATACATGGCAAAAGGTAAAGTAGTTCAAATCATCGGCACAGTGGTTGATATGGAGTTCCCCCCTGATGAATTGCCGGCGATAAATAATGGCATAGAGATTCCCATGGATGGGGGCAAAGTTGTTGTTGAGGTTCAGCATCATGTTGGCAATAACTGGGTCCGTGGTGTCGCCTTAACTCCTACCGATGGTTTGGCACGAGGAGCTGAGGCTATCGATATGGGAACTCCAATTACCGTGCCTGTTGGAAGAGCAACCCTGGGGAGGCTATTCAATGTTTTCGGTGAACCCCTGGATGGACTTGGTGAGGTGAAAGCGGAGCAGAGATATCCTATTCACCGCCCCTCACCTTCTTTAGAGGAACAGGAAGCAACTCCTCAAATGTTGGAGACGGGGCTCAAGGTTATGGACTTAATCACTCCTTTCACCAGAGGGGGAAAGGTTGGGGCGTATGGTGGTGCTGGCGTAGGCAAGACGGTTATCATTATGGAGCTGATTCGTAACATCGCCACTGAGCACGGTGGTTTTTCCGTTTTTGCCGGTATAGGTGAAAGGTCACGTGAAGGCAACGACCTGTGGCTGGAGATGCAGCGGTCGGGGGTTATAGACAGGACCGTTCTTGTCTTTGGACAGATGAATGAGAGCCCTGGCGTTCGTTCTCGGGTGGGATTAACCGCTGTGAGCATGGCGGAGTATTTCCGCGATGTTGAAGGGCAGGATGTCTTGTTGTTTATCGATAACATATATCGCTATGTCCTGGCCAATATGGAATTATCAGCTCTTCTCGGGCGCATGCCCTCAGCAGTGGGATACCAGCCGACATTGGGCACCGATGTTGGTGAGCTGGAGGAGAGGATTACCACTACCAAAAAGGGGTCAATCACCTCCTTTCAGGCTATTTATGTGCCTGCTGATGACTATACTGACCCCGGCATTGTGGCTACCTATGGTCATCTTGATGCTGTTGTTGCTTTGGAGCGTTCTATCGCTGAGTTGGGTATATACCCCGCTGTTGACCCGTTAACTTCAACATCGAGAATACTTGACCCCGCTATTGTCGGTGAGGAACACTATCAGGTGGCTCGAGGGGTACAACGGACATTACAGCGATATAAAGAGCTGCAGGATATCATCGCCATTTTGGGTATGGAGGAATTAAGCGAGGAGGATAAGCTTACCGTGCATCGTGCTCGTCGCATCCAGAGGTTCTGTTCGCAGCCGTTTCATGTCGCTGAGCAATTTACCGGCATTCCCGGTAAATATGTGCCTGTTAAGGAAACAGTGCGCGGCTTCAAGGAAATTTTGGAAGGGAAGCATGATGACCTTCCTGAGGCTGCCTTCTGGCTGGTAGGCACTATTGACGAAGCGGTGGAAAAAGCTAAGAAGATGAGGGAAGAGTAGTGGCTACAGAAATTCTGGTCATTCTGAGGGAATCCTTCGTCTCCGGTCATTTTGAGCCCTTCGCTTTCTGTCATTCTGAGCGTAGCGAAGAATCTCGTAGCGCTCAGGGTAAACTCCGCAAGCGAAGAATCTCCTCTCTCCGTCAACTGACGAGGAGAGGATTGAGGTGAGGGTGAAAGTATGGCTACATTGAGGCTTGAAATTGTCACTGCGGAAAGAACAGTCTTCGCTGACGATGTTAGCGAGGTGGTAGCCTGGGGGGTAGAAGGACAATTGGGCATTTTACCTCATCATGCTCCTCTGATGACCATGCTTCAACCTGGAGACTTGCTTATCAAAAAGGATGATGAAGAACACTACCTGGCGATAAGCGGTGGCTTTCTTGAGGTGCGTCCTGATAAGGTGATTATTCTGGCAGATGCTTGTGAGCGTGCTGAAGAAATTGATGTGGAGCGTGCCGAAGCTGCCAGACACCGTGCTGAGGAAATCCTCAAGACTAGACCACCAGAAATGGATACCGCTGCCGCTGAAGCTGCTTTGCGGCGCTCGTTAGCACGAATAAAAGTGGCGGAAAGAAGACGCCGCAAGAAGGGAATATGAAAAGCCGGGTTACATTATCTGTAACCTGACTCTGGTATTATCTTTGGCTGCTTTTACTCGAAGTAAAGTGCGTATTGCCTCAGCTACCCGACCTCCTCTGCCGATAACCCTACCTTTATCCTCAGCAGCAACCTCCAGTTTAATCAATAAGCCCTCATCGCTATTCTCTTCGGTGATGGTGACATTATCTGGCTCAGCTACGATAGATTTGACGATGTACTCTACTAATTCTTTCATTTTGTCTCCTTGTCACTCTCACCTTTTTCCTCTCCCTTTAAGGGAGAGGTTAGGTGAGGGCTCCCTTTTTGTGGCTCAAGTTTATCTATAATGCCTGATTTCCGAAGCAAGCTATAAACTGTGTCTGTAGGCTGAGCCCCCTGTTTAAGCCATTTCAGTACTTTTTCCTCGTTGATATTTATAGTGGCCGGGTCGGTTAATGGGTTATAATGCCCGACAATCTCGATAAATCTTCCATCTCGTGGCGAGCGGCTATCGGCTACCACTATTCGATAAGATGGTTTGTGTTTAGCACCTACTCTACGTAATCTGATTTTGACCATTTAACTAACAGTATTATTATCTAAGCAATCATAGTTGTCAATGGCTTCATGGTCTTAGATTTGTCACCGCATGAAAATGGTTTATAATTCGCCAAGATGAAAATACATGAACTGCATCAGTGGGATGTGAACCACGAACGTGCTAAGGCATTACAGGTCAGCCTGGCAAAAAAGGTTGTGACCGAGGATGATGGTGTTAATCCTCACCTGATTGCTGGTGTTGATATATCCTCTCCTGATTCTCGGGGCATAGGTCGGGGGGCGGTGGTGGTGTTAAATTACCCGGAACTCAATTTAGTGGAAGTGAAGACTGTGGAAAGGGAAGTCACTTTTCCTTATATACCGGGGTTATTATCCTTCCGGGAAGCTCCGTTAATATTAGCTGCTTATGAAGAATTATCCAGCGTTCCCGGCCTGGTTCTGGTCGATGGGCAGGGGATTGCTCACCCGAGGAGGCTCGGGCTTGCCTCGCATCTGGGGCTTTTCCTCGATGTGCCCACCATAGGCTGTGCTAAATCTAGACTTTGTGGTGCTCATGAGCTTGTGGAGGAAAAGATTGGCTTCTATGCCCAGCTGGTTGATGATGGTCAGGTCATCGGGGTTGCCTTGAAAACCAAGCTTGGGACGAAACCGATATATGTTTCCGTAGGGCATAAGATTAGCCTTAGCTCAGCGATAAAATGGGTGCTCAATTGCTGTCGTGGCTATCGTCTTCCTGAGCCAACAAGGTTAGCTCACCTTGCCGCTGGAGGCAACTTGAGGATAGAGACGGGTAAGCAAGGGAAGTTATTTGATTAACATTGGGGAGGAGTAATGGAAGAACAGAAGGAAAAACTGGGTGCTCTGCTTCGCCAAATCTCACAAATAATGGAGCATCTTTGACATCTCTGGCGAAGAAAAGGAAGTTGCTCAAATAGAGGCAGAATCGGCAAATCCTGACTTCTGGAATGATTCAGCCAGAGCGCGGGCAGTGATGCAGGAACTGGGAGCGAAGAAGAATCTAATTCGTGTCTGGCGTGAGCTGGAAAAGAAAGTTTCTGACCTTTATGACCTCGTTTGCCTCGCTGAGGAGGAGGGTGACTCTTCGCTAAGTGAAGAAATAAACATGGGGGTGAAGGAAGTAACTTCGCAATTTGAGCAGATGGAAAATCAACTGGTTCTGAGTGGCGAGTATGATGCCCACAATGCCATACTTGCCATTCACGCTGGTGCTGGCGGCACGGAATCGCAGGATTGGGCAAGTATGTTGCTCAGAATGTATTTGAGGTGGGCGGAAAGGCATGATTACCACGCTGAGACATTGGATATTTCCCATGGCGATGAAGCAGGCATTAAAAGTGCTATCTTGGGAATTAAAGGAGACTACGCTTACGGCTATCTCAAGTGTGAGCATGGGGTTCACAGATTGGTGCGACTTTCGCCCTTTGATGCTGACCATGCCCGGCATACCTCTTTTGTGTTGGTGGAGGTTCTTCCTGAAGCAGAGGAAGAGGTGGCTTTGCACATAAATCCTGGGGATTTGAAGGTGGAGACTTTCAGGTCGAGCGGGCCTGGCGGGCAGCATATGCAAAAGACAAGCAGCGCTGTCAGGGTAACTCACCTGCCCAGTGGGCTGACCGCGGTTTGCCAGAGTCAGCGCTCCCAGCATCAAAATAAAGAAAGTGCATTGAGAATCCTTTATGCGCGTCTCCTGGAAGTGGAGCGTGTAAAGAAAGATGAGGAGAAATTAAAGCTCAAGGGTGAGCGTATTGAGGCTGGGTGGGGAAATCAGATTCGGAGCTATGTCCTTCATCCTTACAAAATGGTGAAAGACCATCGCACCGGTTTCGAGGTTAGCAATGCTGAAGCAGTGCTTGATGGAGAGCTGGACGGGTTTATCAATGCTTACCTTCGCTCCAAACTAGGGAAGAAAAGTGGCTAAATATGTGTTTGGCAACCTTGCCGCTTGTTATTCCTGAACCCTGTGGGCGAAAAATCTCCTGTAGGTTCCTCGCTGAGCCTGTCCTGAGTGCTATGATATTGCTTCAAGGACTCAGAGTGATAGGTTATCATCATAATAAAGGCTGTTATGGTTAAGCGCATCGGTTTGGTAATCCTGACACTTCTGCTGTTACTGGTTTTCTCTCCTGTTAAAGCTGAAAGCGATATTTCCATCTTGGATACCAGCGTAACCATGGATTTCCCTTACTCCCTTGCGTTTAACCTTGAGGTGGAGAGCAATGCCGATATTGTTGATGCTCGGCTTCATTATCAGGTGGATATGATGAATTATGCTCGGGTTGTTAGCGAGGGCTGGGCTGAGTTTACTCCGGCAACGAGGGTGGAAACTAGCTGGGTATGGGATATGAGGAGGGCAAGCCTGCCGCCGGGGGCAAAGGTAACGTACTGGTGGACTATTAAGGATGCCGATGGTGATGAGTTTCAAACTTTGCCCAAAGTGTTTTGCTTTGAAGATGACCGCTATCAATGGCAAAGCTTGACTGACGGAGAAATAACTATTCTTTGGTATCACGGGGACGGTGAATCCGCCAGTGAGCTAATGGATGCCTGTCAGGAAGGACTTGCCAGGTTAACCCAGGAATTTGGTGCTTATCTTGAAAGGCCTGTCACCGTTTACGTTTATGCCTCGTCACAGGAGTTGCAGGGAGCGATGATTTCTCCCCAGGAATGGACTGGGGGCGTTGCCTTTACTGAATTTGGCATCATCGCTATTGGCATTTCACCAGATAGCATTGATTGGGGAAAAGGAGCCTTAGTCCATGAGCTTACTCATTTAGTTGTTCACCAGATAGTTTTTAGTCCTTATGGCTCACTGCCCGTGTGGCTTGATGAAGGTTTGGCAATGTACAATGAGGGTGAGCTTTCTCCTCAGTTAAAGTCTCGCCTGGAAGAAGCTATCTCTGGAGGCAATCTGCTCTCGGTTCGCAGTTTATGCAGCCCATTTTCTGCCGACCCTGAGAAAGCCTATCTTTCCTATGCCGAGAGCTATAGCTTGGTGGAATACCTTTTGGATAACTATAGCGGAGATAACATGCTTGATTTGTTAACTTTAATTAAGCAGGGTAGCACCTACGATGAAGCTTTAATTGAGGCTTATGGTTTTGATGTCGCTGGACTTGATACTCGCTGGCGAGAATCATTGGTGACTTCCACAGTCGTTGAGGTAAGCCACCAATAGATAAAGGAGTAAATGATGAAAAGATGGATAGCTATCAGCATCCTGGGGATTCTCTGTCTCGGGTTATTCCTTATCTTGGAATACACTATCAGCGAATTAGAATCAACAAAATCAATGCTAGCTCCAATGCAAACTGAGCTTGCTTCGGCACAAGCAGGGCTAGAAACAACGAAGGAAGAACTTAACGAGTTGAAAGTTAGCTATAATGGACTGTTGAGCGGTCACGGCTACACCATTAAAGACCCTACATACAGGGAGATGATGAATTTTATCAAACAGGATAAGACGGATAGAATGCAGTATGTTGAGGATGAGTATGTATGCCAGGATTTCGCCGCTGAGGTGTGCAACAATGCTGAAGAAAAGGGCATTCGTTGCGCTTATATAATCATTAATTATCCTGATGGTGGGCATGCGATTGTGGCTTTCGATACCATTGATAGAGGTTTAATTTACGTTGAGCCACAACACGATGAGCTAGTTAAACCAGTGATAGGGGAACATTATTACCAGTGTGTAACACCCATGTCTGGATATTATTATGAAGAACCAGATTACGACGATACCATAGAGAAAATCCTTGTTATTTGGTAAATAATAAATGAAAAGAATCTGGCGTTTGATATTATTATCTTTTCTAATCTGTGCCCTGTTTTTACCTCAGGCTAGCTGTGTTTGTAACTGGTCTCCATCTTCCAGTGAAGATGTCCTTAATCTCTGGGATACTGGGCCGGTAACTCTTGACCCGGCGATTTCCAGTGAGATGTCCTCTCATGCCTATGTGATGCAAATCTTCAGCGGGTTAGTCCGCCTTGATGATGAACTGGAGGTGGGGCCTGACATTGCTGAAAGTTGGCAGAAAAGTGAGGATGGCAAGACATTTACCTTTCACCTTCGCCAGGGGGTTAAGTTTCACGATGGCAATGAGGTCAGGGCGGAGGATTTTAAATATTCCTGGGAACGAGCTTGTGACCCTGAAACCGGCTCCCAAACAGCAGCTACCTATCTGGGCGATATCGTTGGCGTAAATGATAAGCTTGCTGGTGAGGTGGAGGAAATCTCGGGGCTTAAGGTCATTGATGATTACACGATTGAGGTTACCATTGATGCCCCTAAAGCTTACTTCCTGTGCAAGCTTACCTATCCCACCGCTTTTGTAGTTGAGCAGTCAAATGTGGAATCGGGAGAAGATTGGTGGAGTCATCCAGTAGGCACTGGTCCATTCAAGTTAAAACAATGGTCCTCCGGGCAGCTTCTGGTTCTAGAAAGAAATGAGCTTTATTATGGGGAATTAGCCCGAATTAAGCAGGTTGCCTTTCATCTCCTTGCTGGAAATCCTATGGCGATGTATGAAAACGGGGAAATTGATATCGTGCCTGTCGGCACGTATTATATAGACCTGGTTAAAGATGAAGCTAGCCCGTTTCACCAGGAGTTAGCGGTAACCCCTGAGCTCAGCCTACACTACATTGGCTTCAATACCGGCGCTCCGCCCTTCGATGATGTGAATGTTCGCCGTGCTTTCAGCTATGCCGTGGATAAGGAGCGCATCATCAAATTGATATTTCGGGATATGGTAAGTAAAGCTGATGGGATATTGCCTCCCGGGATGCCAGGGTATAACGAGAATCTTACCGGGATTGAATACAACGCAACCAAAGCTAAGGAGTATATTGCTGCTTCTGAATATGGAAATGTCTCTAACTTGCCACCGATTACCATCACCGTGGCGGGGTATGGTGGTGGTGTTTCTGGCTACCTTGGGGCGATTATTCAAGGATGGCGGGAGAACCTGGGAGTTGACGTTCAGGTGAGACAGCTGGAATCGGAAAACTTCGTTTATCACCTGATGGAGGAAAAAGATGAGATGTTTATGCTTGCCTGGGTAGCTGATTACCCCGACCCTCATAATTTCCTGGACAATTTGTTTCATACCGGTGCCGAGAATAATATCTTTGACTATCATAATCCCGGGCTGGATGTCTTGCTTGACCAGGCGGGTATTGAGCAGGATGAAGAGGCTCGGTTGATGATGTATCAGCAAGCTGAGCAAGAGATTGTTGATGAGGCACCCTGCCTGCCATTATGCTTTGGTAGAAATTATGTTTTGGTTAAACCTTATGTCAAAGGTTATAAGCTCGGTCCTCTAGGAATTCCTGACCTGGTCAAGGTCTATATTGAGAGTGTTTAGTAACCTCACCCCCTTTATCCCCCTCTCCTTCAAAGGAGAGGGGGAAGAGATTTATAGAGAGGGGTTTCACCCCTCTCTTACCTACACTCCCCCTTCCCTTGCTAAGGGAAGGGGGTCAGGGGATGGGTTGCTAAAAAATCTCTATACTGAGCGGTAGTGCACTTTATTTTTGCAATTCTACCATAGGGCATTGCGCAGCTCAGCCAAATGTATGTTCCTTTATTCCATCTTCTCTCCAGCTTTGATAGACTAGTGTGTTTCTATAATACTATTTACTTTGCTAAAGGGATGTTTCACACTGAGCCTGAGGTTACTGCTCATAACATAGTTATTTCAAAACAATAATGTGGCGTAACAAAGTCCTCATCGTCATTTGCGTGGAGGCACTAACGCTCATGATAGGGGCGGGCTTTCTCAGTCCGATACTTCCCGGGTTTGTCCAGGAGCTAGGCGTCAGCCCAACTGTAATTGGCACAATGGTGGGGATAGTCATGGCTGCTTACGGCGTAACCCGAATGGCAATAGATATACCAGCGGGCAAGATAGCTCGGCTCTGGGGACGAAGACCACTGCTTATTCTTGGTCCCTCTTTGGTAGCCATCAGTGCCCTTGGCTGTGCCTTTGTTACTGAATACTGGCAACTGGTGGCATTTCGATTGCTTCAGGGGTTGGGGTCAGGTATCTTCAGCGTGACAGCTTTAATCGTCATCGGCGAAATCTCCACTCAGGCTAACCGAGGTCAATATATGAGCCTCTATTGGGGAAGCTTCCTGCTTGGGACAAGCTTTGGTCCTACTCTGGGCGGCTTTATCGGGGAATATTTAGGCTACCAAGATGTTTTCTTATCTTTTTTTGGGCTTTCCTTAATTGCCACCATATTCGGCTATTTTTTCATACCCGAAACGAGGCAAAACAAAAGCACTCCTGCTAAATCGCCTGACCCTGATGTTAATAAAGCAGTCTCTACACCGCTGAGCAGAAACATAAATTTCTGGCTTATTTGTGCCATGGTGTTAATCACTTTAATCACCATAAGCGGCAATCAAATAACGCTAGTCCCCATTCTGGGTTATGAACATCTCGGGTTAAGTGAAGGGCAGGTGGGATTGGCGCTCACTGTGGTGGCAGTGATGCAGCTAATCATCGTTCCTTTTGCTGGCAGGCTTTCAGATAAGCTGGGCAGGAAAAGGCTCATCGTGCCTGGAGGAATAGTAACAGTGGCGGGGCTGCTGATGTTTACCCGGGCAGATTATTACCTGTTTTTCTTGCTCAGCAGTGCAATATTGGGGCTGGGAAGGGGATTTGGTGGGCCTGTGCCCACCGCCTATGTTGCCGATATTGCCTCTCCAGAGGATTATGAGCGCACCATGGCGATTTACCGCACAGTGAGCGATGCTGGCTGGGTTATCGGTTCCATCATGCTGGGCTGGCTTAAAGATGTGAGTGGGATAAATTCTCCTTTCTTCCTCGCCGCTGGATTACTGTTCGTGACTACAGTTTGTTTCGCCTTGCTGGCCAAAGAGACGGTCGGCCGTAGCAAATAAGAAAGAGTAACGAAGCAATCTCTAGTCCCTTCGCTACTCGTTCGTTTGCAACGACGGTGAAAAGTCCGAGCATAGATTATCAATGATATAGAATACGGGATGGGATATAATGAGCCTTGCTAAGAAGGAATACGAGATGGGATTTTTGGGAGGGTTACTGAACGAGCAAAGTCATGATTGCTTTAGCTTTGGCTGAAATGCTGCGAGGGGAAAGATGAATTGCATTGGCGTCGATATGGTAGAGATAGAGCGCATTGAGGAGGCTATAAAAAGATGGGGGGAGAGATTTCTCAACAGAATTTACACTGAATCTGAGCTTGTAATTTGTGGAGATAGGGTTTCATCCTTATCCTGCCGGTTTGCTGGCAAGGAGGCGGTAATGAAGGCATTGGGTACTGGCGTTAAAGGGGTTGGGTGGCGGGAAGTTGAAATCCTTGCTGATAATCGTGGCAAGCCTGTGGTGCAACTTTACGGTCGGGCTAAAAACAGAGCAGCAGAATTAGACTTGAAAGAATTCTCCATTAGCCTTTCCGATACCAGGCAATTTGCCCTTGCTGTAGCTATAGGAAGCTAATATTTAAGTCATCTTTTAGCAAGTTTCTCCCAGATGTAGGGGCTTCTGATTTCGCTTGCTTCACCCAAAATTATGCCCCCGTTTTTTTCATTACCACCACCTTGTAAATCTAACACTCCCGATAATAGCCAAAACCCCGATAACAATCAGGAAGGTAGCTACTAAGTAGCTAAGAAGGTTGGGAAAGATAAAAATCAAGATGCCGAAAAGAAGACACACAATGCCTATGAAAATTGACGGGCGCATAAAAATCATTGGTCGCATGTTCACCTCCTTCATTCATTATATCAATTAGCTTATCAATTGAAGCGTATTTCTGCTATAATTGGTGGCGATATGTTAGCGAAGGTAACGAGTTGTGCTGTGGTTGGTCTGGAAGGAGCCATAGTTGAGGTGGAGGTTGACATATCATCTGGATTGCCTTCGTTTACCATTGTAGGCTTGCCTGATAAGGCTGTTCAAGAAGCCAGAGAAAGGGTGAGAGCAGCGATCAAGAATTCAGGATATACTTTTCCTAATCGCCGCATCACCGTGAACCTGGCACCAGCAGATTTGAAAAAGGAAGGTCCTGCCTATGATTTACCTATAGCTGTAGGCATTTTGTTAAGCTCGGCGCAGATAGACGCTGACCTTTCCCATACTCTGTTTGTCGGTGAGCTATCTCTGGATGGTAAATTACGCCATACACATGGCATATTGCCCATGGTAGCTTTAGCCAGAGATAAAGGCTTATCTAGTGTTTTTCTGCCTCTTGACGATGTCAAAGAGGCTTCTCTGGTGGATGAGCTTCATTTATTTCCTGCAGAATCCCTAGTCCAACTTGCTGCCCATCTTAAAGGTGAAATGCCTATAGCGGAGTATCATCGCGATAGGAAGTGGGAGGAAGAAGTTCGCGAGCGTTATCCCTTCGACCTTAGCGATATCAAAGGACAAGAGCATGCCAAAAGGGCATTAGAGGTAGCTGCTGCAGGAAGGCACAACATACTCATGGTGGGACCGCCGGGAAGCGGTAAGACGATGCTTGCCCGTTCTCTGCCCTCTATACTTCCCTCGCTTACTATGGATGAAGCTATAGAGGTGACTAAGATTTATAGCGTTAGCGGGTTATTACC
>Ga0100378_1004676_pt1 | contig 12697 bp, 10 predicted proteins | sample CryGeymeta201502_FD_81535 | JGI IMG/M metagenome (GOLD analysis project Ga0100378, IMG submission 81535) | Groundwater microbial communities from Crystal Geyser aquifers in Utah, USA - Crystal Geyser metaG 2015-02 | ecosystem: Environmental > Aquatic > Deep subsurface > Groundwater | place: USA...
AAACAAATATTCAAAATGCAGCTAAAATTAGGTCAGAAAAAGGATTATGGTTACATATTTTTTCTAAATTAACGGCTGCATTCATAATTCTAACTGAATTTTAACTCCTTATTCGCATTATAACTTATTTTTTAGGTTTACAATAACCTCTGTATTCCTTTTACTCTGAAATGAAAATTATCAGAGGTTGCTGAAAAAAGTACTTCGTCAGTTCGAAAAAACTAACTAAATACACAATTTCATTTTTTATGTTAGCCTAAAACTTATTTTTTTATCTTACTAATAATTTGTTTCCACCAAGGCAAATCTGTATCATTTACCTCATAGTAGCCATAAGAACCATATCCTCCATAAGAACCATAACCGTACACCCCAACACCTTGAGCCTTTACGTCATTGAAAATAATTCCTACATTTTGAAGCATTTGCTCAGCATAGATACGCTCTAATCCTTTCAATTTCTCTATTGGAGTTCTATCTTGACGAACAATATATACTGTTGCATCAGCATATTTACCCAAAATAAGAGCATCACTTACTAACCCTAAAGGAGGTGTATCTATTATAATATAATCATAATGTTTTTTTAATTTTTCTATAAGTTCATCCATAGCTACTCCCATTAGAAGCTCAGCAGGGTTTGGAGGCACAGCTCCTGAAGAAATTACATCTAAATTTTCTAGTGAAGTGGATTGTATAACCTCATCTAAATTTTTACTTCCTATCAAGTAAGTACTCAAGCCATCTTTATTATATTTATCATTTGGCATAGGTACATACATTTGGGGCTTTCTCATATCTGCTACAATAAGAACAGTACGTTTGCCTGTTGAAGCTAAAGAAATAGAAATATTTGCAGAACAAAATGATTTTCCCTCCCCTGATATAGACGAGCTAATCATAAGAGTATTTGTTTTATCTACACGTCCCATCAAAAATAATAAATTTGAACGTATAGAACGAAACGCCTCTGCAAGAGCTGATTTAGGTTGCTCATGTACTAAAGGTGTGTTTTTTACTTGTTTTTTCTTTTTAGAGTGTGTTACTAATCCTAATATAGGAACACTAGAAATGCTTTTTATTTCATCTAAAGTTTCAATAGTATTTCTAAAGTAATTTTTAAGATAAATAAAACCAAATGAGATGAATAGCCCTACTAACAAGGCTATAGTATAGTTTTGTGTAGCATTTGGAGATATGGCACCGTAATTAAATGGAGGCTCTAATATTTGACTTTCTTCCCTAGCTGCAGCTTGCGCTATACTGGCTTCCATACGCTTGTTAAGTAATAAAATATAAATCTCTTCATTAATTGTATAAAGACGATTAATATTTACTAATTTACGTTCTGCGCTTGGCAACGAGTTCATTTGATTATTAAGGATATTAATACGACTTTTTATATCCTCAGCAGCTATTTTATCATTTAATTTTGTATTATTTAAGTGTTCTAATAAAGATTCTCTTATTTTATCTATTTCTATATTAATTTCTACTAAAAAAGGATTTTTTGAGCTTCCTTTTTCTAAAAATACCTCTCTTTGTATTTGTAAATCTACTAACCTTCCAATTAATGTATTAGCCATACCATCTTCTACACCTACTGCTGTTGGTGTAGTAATTCCTTTATAATTATCATTTTCCTTTATATAGGTTATCAGATAATCAAGGTATTTACTTTTCATTTGTAACTTCCTGCTTTCTTCTTCTAGAGATGTATATTGCTCCAAATTACGACCTATGGCATCTTCACCTACAATAAATTTATTATTAGATTTAAAGTTTTGTATTTTATCTTCTATTAAAAATAAAGAATCTCTAATCTGAGATAATTGTTTGTCGATAAAATCAATAGTACGGACAGCCTCTAAATTTTTATCTTCTAGTCCATAAGCAATATATTCTTGCATTACAGTTGTGATAAAATCACTAGCTCGTTCAGGTACAGAAGAAACCAAATTTAATCGAATCAAAGAAGCATCTTCCTCAGCATAAGCAGATAAACGCCCTAAAAAATTCCTAGCCAAAGAAGATGGATTTGTAAAATAAAATCCATAAATAGTTTCTTTTATTAAATTTTTATTCAATATCTTAAATGTAGTACTACTTTCAGATATAGTTTCTCCAAATTTATACGAACGAGCACTCTCCCATTCTTCATGAGAGTTGATAAGAAGAAATGTTTTTTCATCTTCAAACTTGATTTTATAATTTGGAAGTTCTACTAAATTGCTATCAGCATCAATATTTATAATCACTTCGAAAGGAGCATGTTGTGCAGGATAAATCTCAGTTGTACGAATATTACCTTCTTGATAATAGTACACTCGAAGATCCATTTTTTCACAAACTCTTTTTATGAATGGATAGGAACGTATAAACTTTACTTCAGCAGACAAACGCTTACTATCTCCAAACATATCTTGTGAATAGAGCAGTGCAACAGGAGACGATGATTGTCTATTGTCTTTTACTTGAAGCGATGCACCTATTGTATAGATAGGAGTAGCATAGTATGTTTTCCACCAAGCAATAGAAATTGCGACACCAATACAAAAAACAATAAAGAATTTATTTTTCCAAAGTATATATAAGATTTTTTTAGGGTTAAAAGAATCATCATTAGACTTTGAAAGTATAGATTGAGAATTTTGCTTATTAGTAGCTTGTCCTTGTGATTGACCATTTACATTACTACTTGAAGAAACAGTAATGACATCTTGTTGAATATCCAATTTATAAAAAAATTTACTTTAAGTCGTATAATTAGTAGCTCATTTTTAATTTCAGATTCTTACTTATGAGCATTTTGACTACAAAAATACAAATTTTTGATAAGAGCAGCGATATAATATAAATAAATATTCTACAAAAAGATATAATATAACATCTAAAAGAGGGAATAAACTTAATTTAGAAGTAAAATAATTAGGTTTTGTCGTAAAATTGGTGTCTTTTACATGAAACAGATTTCGAAGAACACCGAAGCTAATTTCTTACTATGCTGTCAGTAATTCTTTGTAGATTATATTTTTATTTTAGTCATAAAAAAAACTACTTTCTTTATTAAAAGAGAGTAGTTTTTTATATATCAAACAGAATATTAAATTATTTTTATAATCTAATATCTGAAAATCTTATAGTGTAATGCCCATAAAAGACATAAAAGCAAGCCCCATAAGTCCTGTAATGATAAATGTAATACCAAGACCACGCAAAGGCGCAGGAACATTTGAATATCTCATTTTCTCACGAATAGCAGCAAGTGCAATAATTGCAATCCACCAACCAATACCAGACCCAATACCATAAACAACTGACTGAGCAAGATCGTATTCTTTCTGAACCATAAAGAGTGAGCCACCCAAAATAGCACAGTTTACAGCAATAAGAGGTAAGAAAATTCCTAATGCACCATACAAAGCAGGAGAGAAACGTTCAATGACCATTTCTACGAGCTGTACAATAGATGCAATTACAGCAATAAAAGTAATAAACTGTAAGAAACTCAAATCTACTTTTGCAAACTCTTCACCCAAAACTGGAGCTAATGCGCCTTCTTTAAGTAAATATTCTTGAATTAAGTAGTTAGCAGGACAAGTAACGCCCAAAACAAAAACTACTGCAAGACCAAGCCCCATAGCTGTTGAAACTTTTTTAGAAACGGCTAGATAGGAACACATTCCTAAAAAGTAAGCAAAAACCATATTTTCGATAAAAATCGAACGAATAAGTATATTTATGTAATCCATTTTTTTAATGAAGTTATGTAGTTTGTATTTTAATAAGAATTTAAAAGAATAAATTAATGGTCTTCTACATAACCATTGAAATAGCGTTGTACCCAAATAATAATTCCAATAATGATAAATGCACCAACTGGGTTAGTCATAAGTCCATTGTTTGGAATAAATCCTAAACCAAGCATTTCTTTAACTGGAAAGTCAAGTAAAGTACCAGAACCAAATAATTCTCTAAAGAAAGCAACTACTAAGATAACCCAAGCATAACCTAAGCCACTACCGAAGCCATCAAGAGCCGAGTCATAAGGCTTGTTACCCATTGCAAAGGCTTCCAAACGTCCCATGATAATACAGTTTGTAATGATAAGACCTACATAAACCCCAACAATTTTGGCAAGGTCATAAAAATAGGCCTTCAAAACTTGATCAACCAAAATTACAAGCATTGCCACTACGGCAAGCTGAACAATGATACGAATACGACCTGGAATTACATTACGCAATAATGATACGATTACGTTTGAACCAATTACTACTATCATTACGGCTGTTGCCATAACAAGTGTAGGAGCTATTTTGGCAGTAACGGCAAGAGCCGAACAAATACCCAAAACCTGTACTGTAATTGGATTCGAATCGTCTAGTGGGTCTGCTACCAAACGACGACGGCGTTTTGAGAATAAATCTTCCGATTTTTTCTTGACTACGGTAGCTTCCATAGATTTAGCTGTTTCTGTTGCCATAGAATGTTATAGTTGTATTTATTGAAATATATTCAATAAATTTATAATATTTTAATTAAATCTAAATTTTCTGTTTTTTGATACTCTACTTTACTAGAGCTACATTTTCAAGTGAAGAAACATTATTTGCTGAAGATTTTTTTACTTTCTGAATATAATTCTCGTATAAAGTAAAATAATTTTCCAACATTGAATTTACACCACGAGCTGTGATTGTAGCTCCCGAAAGACCATCTACTGTATGTTCTGTGATTTTGTCAGCAGGGTTTTGCTCTCCTTTAATCATTTCGATAGAAGCAAGTTCACCTTTTTCGTTATAGATAGTTTTGCCTTGATAACGATTTTCTACTTCTGTATCAGCAATACGTGCGCCTAGCCCAGGAGTTTCTCCTTTGTGGTCAAAAACAGCACCTTTTACAGTTTTCATATTTGGCTCTAAAGCAATATAGCCCCAAATATTATCCCAAAGACCGTTTCCATAAACAGGTAAGATATAAGCAGTTACTTTTCCTGCATCATCTTTAAATTTAAAGACAGGAAGAATCTTCTCAGCTTTGTCCTTTTTCTTGAATTCTTTACGAATACTTACTTTTTCAGGGATAATTTGTTCGCCTTCTTGATTTATTTTTTTCTCATCACCGTTTATATCTACTGCAATAGATTCGATGTGTTTGGCGTAATAGGCATTGACTTGCTCGCCCGTTTCGCCTACTTCAGAAAGTGGAACAATTGCACTCAAAATTTGTTTCTGAGTGTCTAAGTTTATGGCTTGTGTCTGTGATTCTTTTAAGAATTCTTTAGCAAAGCCTAGTGTTGCAGCAATGACAGCAATCATTATTACTGCAAAAGTTATGATATATGCATTGGATTCTTTAGACATGGCTTCTTTTTAATCTACGGTTTTTATTAGCTTGAATTACATAAAAATCTATCAGAGGAGCAAACACATTCATAAGAAGAATGGCAAGCATAATTCCCTCTGGATAAGCAGGATTAAATACACGGATAAGAACTGTAAGAAGCCCTATAAAAAATCCATATATCCATTTACCTCTTTCAGTTTGTGCAGCCGATACGGGGTCAGTTGCCATAAAGACAATTCCAAAGGCAAAACCACCCATAATCAAGTGATAATGAGGTGCCATTTCCATAAAAGGAGTAGAGCCAATAGCATTAAAAATAAATCCCATTACTAAAGCTCCAACTATGCCACTTGCCATTATCTTCCAACTAGCTACACCAGCAACTACCAAAATAATTGCTCCAAGAAGAGCCATTACAGCAGAGGTTTCTCCAATAGACCCAGGGATAGCACCAATAAGCATATTATTGAAACTAAATAAACCTTCTGCACCTGCCCAGCCACTTGTAGCTGATTGTAAAGCTGCTTCGACACTTGTTCCTGTTTTAGCTCCTGTTGCAAGCGCCAAAGCTGTTTCTCCTGTATATCCATCTACTGTGCTTTCACCTCCCAAATATGCCCAAACTTTAGAGCCTGAAATATCCGTTGGATAAGCAAAATAAAGGAAAGCACGAGCTGTAAGAGCTACATTCAAAATATTCATTCCTGTACCTCCAAAGGCTTCTTTTGCAATAATTACAGCAAAAACAGTCGCCAAAGCAACTTGCCAAAGTGGAATATCAGGTGGCATAGTGAGAGGAATAAGCATTCCTGTTACTAAAAAACCTTCATTGATAGGGTGTTTTCGAATAATTGCAAAAATTACTTCGACAATACCACCAGCCGTATAAGCGACAATAACAATAGGCAATACTTGAATACTACCCACTATTATAATATCTAAAAGAGCAGCATCAGGATTTCCTGTTGCTAAGAAATGTTGATAACCTACATTCCAAATACCAATCAAAAGAGCAGGAATCATAGCGATAACTACTGTCATCATCATACGTTTCAAGTCGATGGCATCACGAATATGTGCGCCCTTCGCAGGAGTTGTGGTAGGAGGAGTAAAGGCAAACGACTCACCAGCTTCAAAAAGGTAGTAAAACTTTTCAAGTTTCCCCCCTTTTTCAAACATTGGTTTTTGTTTTTCTAAAATATCATGTAAGAACTTCATACTTACGAATTTATAAGGTATAAATTAACCAAATTAGTTGTTTATTTTTAAATTAGTCTGAATTTATTTCTATTAAAAAATAATTCAAACTCTATATATCAGAACAGTTACAAGAGTGCTAAATTTTAGCCTTCACGTAAAAGCTCAATTCCCTGACGAACTATATTCTGAATACGGTGTTTAGAAACATCTACAAATTCACAAAGAGCTACATCTTCTTCGATGACTTCATAAATTCCTAGACTTTCCATTCCATCATAATCTGCTGCCATAATAGATTTTACAAGCTGTAAAGGAAGAATATCCATCGGAACTACTTGTTCCATTACACCTGTTTCTACAAAAGCTCTTTCTTCTCCATTCAAACTTGTGTCAATAACACGTTCTTTCTTTGGACTAAGAAAAGACAAAAGACCTAAAGCACGGTGAAAGCTCAGACGAGAAGTAGGAGCAAGCCAACCATCACTCAAGAAGAAACGAGGTTTGTCACCTTCTGGAAGAACAGTAACCATATTATCATAAAAGCCAATATAATTGTCTTTTTCGATAGCTGTTCCTGTCAAGATATTTCCAGAAATTACTCTTATGTGATCTTGTTTGAGATTATTCTTTAAGAATTTGCCTACACTAGCACCAATATATGTTTCGTAATATTGTGGAGTGGTTACTTCTGAACCTACAACAGCAATTTTTTTAGAAGCATCATAACGACCTTCTAAAAATAATTTTCCTATTTGAATAATTCCATACGGAGAAACAGTCCAAACAACTTCACCTCTATTAATAGGTTCAATATGATGAATCTGAGTACCTACATTGCCTGCTGGATGAGGACCTGAAATAGTATGCTGTTCTACATTACGTACATTCTGGAAGATAGCCGAAACCTCAGCATTTCCATTTGTAGTAAGATGAATTGGCACATCGATCATTTTTTTTAGTGCATCAATACCTGCTTGAAAATACTGACCGTCATTTTTATAGAGAAAGTCATAATCAGGAGCTAAAGGATTTGAATCAAAAGCTGAAATAAAAATGGCACGAGGAGAATCATCAGGATTAGCAACAACGCCATAAGGACGTTGAATAATGTTTATCCAAGCACCACTTTTCAAAAGTGATTCTTTTACATCTTCTCCTTTCAGATTTGCCATATCAGATACGCTGTACTTGGTAAAGTTTTCGTATTCGATTTGCTTGTCTGCCAAAATCTTAATTTCTAATAATTTACGTTTATCTCCACGCTTTACCTCTACCACCTCACCACTTACAGGCGATGTGTAAAGAGCCTTTTCTAATTTTTTATCAAAGAAAAGAGGTGTTCCAGCTTTTACTATGTCGCCTTCACGTACTACTACTTTTGGGCGATGCATACCTACAAAGTCGGTAGGTTTTATGGCAAATGTTTCGGACTGTTCGGCAGTTCCTATTTGTAGTGCAGCTTTGCCTACAAGGTTTATGTCGAATCCTTTACGAGTTTTTATGTTCATTGTGCTTGACTAATAGCTAATGATTCTTATATTTTTGATTCTGCAAGTCTGCAAAATACCTTTAAAATAATTAAGGGCAAAATTAAAAAATATATCAAGACTTTGCACGTATAAATTTAATTTTATTTGATAAAAGTAAAGATAATTTTAAGAAATGCCATATTTTTTTTGAAATACGTCTCTAAAATTCCTAAAAATCAAATCAAAATTCGATAAAATGGAAATTTGGACTTACAAATCAATGTAAAGGAAATTTGTTTTGAATTAATTCAAAATTAAACAATTTCTATAACAATAACATTTAGAACAGCAAACTATCAACTTGATTAAATTTATTTTTTTTGTATTTTTTTTATATAAAACTTGACTTTTCAAATAAAGACAACTTTTTGGATAAAAATTTGGTTTAAATATAAAAAATAGCCATGTAATTTTGTGAAAATCAACGAATATAAAATATTATTCTACTATTAAAACAAAATCAATCAATTATGAAACAAGATAATAAAATACTAGACCGACTCTTCACCCAACTTCAAACAGCACGCTCGACGGCACGTATAGAAGCTATTCTGACACAGATTTGGAATATTTGGCTCAATACGGGTAATGTAGAAATGAATACTTTAGTTCGTTTGGGAACTGAAAGCCTTTCTAAAGGAGATTATACAGATGCCATCAATGTTTTTACACAAGTAGTGGATAGAAACCCAAACTTTGCAGAAGGCTGGAACAAACGAGCAACAGCTTTTTATCTACGAGGAAATTATAAAGCAGCCATTGATGATATTCATCAGACTTTAGATATAGAAAATCGTCATTTTGGAGCTTTGGCAGGATTAGCAACTATTTATTCTGAAATTGGCGACGAACATGGCGTACTGAATACACTTGAAAAACTCTATCAAATTCATCCTTTTCAACCCAAACTAAAAGACCAAATTGAAGAGCTTCGTTCAAGATTAAATTAAAAATAGTGCGTAATAAAAAAAATAACCAATTATGTCACTTTATTACTAACATGGGTGCATCTCAAAGTGTCGCTTTATTAATTTTATAGTTGTAAGGAAATGGCTTGCCTTTTCCCTGCTAAAAACGACAATTTGTTATACACCCGTTTGGAATTATGAAAACATTTTTTGATAGAATAACAGACTGCTTGAAAATAGAAAAAGAAACAGGACGAAAATTAAGAGGAAAAGCTATGACGATGGTAAGTTGTAGGTCAGATGACGAAATAAAAGAAGGTTTTGCCATGCCGTTTAGAGAAAGTACTATTTTTAGGAATGATCTACAAAGGTAGCATTCATACGTGGATAGAAAATGATGAAATTTCAGAAGAAGTCAGGCAAAAATTAGATAGATTTATAGATAAAATTAGCAAAGACAACAAATAATATACGTTTTATGCTAATTTCAGATACAATATTTGGATTTAACGCACTTGCTTCTTACATTTAGTTTCTTAAATCAAATTTAAAGTTGATTTACTCATTCAATTACACTCAATTTTTGTAAAAATGTTATTTTCTTTTTAGAAGAATACTATGACAAATAACATTTTCTTTTCTTAATAAAAACAGATTAAAATATGTATTGGGAACTATTCCAACACTATATTTGAGTTTTGTAAATGAATAACTTTATATTAAAAAATACACTATAAAACACCTTATAAAATAGTCAAACTATGCTAAATTTAGTTTTATTCGGCCCTCCTGGTGCAGGAAAAGGAACACAGAGCCAACATCTTGTAGAGCATTATAATTTGATACATATTTCTACTGGAGATTTGCTGCGTGCAGAACGAAAAGCAGGAACACCACTCGGTAAGAAGGCCGAAGAATATATGACAAAAGGAAATTTAGTTCCTGATGAAATAGTAATTGGAATGATTGAAAACAAACTCAAAGAAAATACAGGCGCAAAAGGAATTATTTTTGATGGTTTTCCTCGTACAACAAAACAAGCAGAAGCATTAGACAACCTTCTTAAAGAGCATCAAGTCAGCATTAATGCTGTTCTTTCTCTACATGTAGATGAAGAAGAACTCGTAAAACGTCTTTTGGAAAGAGGAAAAACTTCGGGTAGAGTAGATGACCAAAAAGAAGAGCTGATTCGCAACCGTGTACAGGTGTATCGTAACGAAACTGAAGTAGTAGCAGACTATTACAAAAAACAAGACAAACTCCATGTTATCGAAGGAGTAGGAGAAATTAGCGAAATAACGGCTGCCATTCGTGGTGCTGTGGAGCAAGTAAAGGCTAGTTAATTTTTTATAAGTAGCTGATACTTGGAAATTGTCAGCTAACCATTCGTATAGTAGAAGAGTATTTTCTATACAGAAAAATGAAATACTAAAAAAAGCCAAACTACACTTGATAGTTTGGCTTAATTTTTTTGATTTCATTAGCGTTAAATTTGCTCAACAAACTCCAAAAATACTTCTTTATGTTTTTCTAAATCCATGTCAGCCGAAAGCGACACACGAGCAATGTAATCTTTATCGCTTTCTTTGGTTGTTCCTTGCGTAGAAGTGGCAGGAATTGTCCAATAACAACCTTTTAGCTGTCCATAACTCACACAATATTTACTTTCGTTTGGAATTTGAGTAATCATCATAGTGATTAATTTATCATTCAATTTCCTTTTGTAAAGTTCTTTTTCTTCTGCCGTATTTCCTTTTGTTGGAAGGTCTAATGAAAAAACAGACGGTGTAAATCCTTCTTTTGCCAGTTCTTCAGAAACAAAATTTATTTTTGCTGTTGGTAAAACTTCTTTGATAAAATTGACAAATTTGCGTGTGTTTTTATAGGCATCTTCAATACGCTGATTCATTGAAGGTAATTGAGCTGCCAAAATTTCCATTTGTAAATGGGTTGCTTCGTTGTCGCAAAGAATGATATTTTTTTCAATCTTTTCCATCAAATAAGCAGCTTTTTCATTGGCTACACAGTAACCAGCCGTAACTTTTCCACCACTTGGAAACTTCGAACCACTAACATAAGAGATGGTTTTTACAGTTGATAATATTTCATTTTGGCCTAAAAAATTTACATTCGGACAAAAAGTTTGGTCTAAAATAAAAACAGGTTCGATAGCTGCCTGACCGTTTGGAGTTTGGCGTTTTTTGCTCAATGCTTTTTCTAGTTCTACAAGATTTGGCACTTCTACTCTTGGATTGGTCGGAATTTCGGCAATGATATATGGAATGGCATCTAACTGAGCTACTTTTGCCAACACTTTTTCAGTACTTTGTACCATATCATTGTCGCCATCAACTGGTAAATCCATTATCTCTACATTCTCCAAACATGCAGCAACCCTTCTAGCTTGGTCGTTTGTGCCACCGTAACAATTTGGAGGCACAAGAAACTTAATCGCTTTCCCTTTATGTTTTTCTACGGCATCTTGAATAAGTCCCATCATAATTGCATACTGAACCGAAAGACCACTAGAGCCTACAACTGCCTTCGAATCAGAATGCGTAACTTTTTTGATTGAAGCTAAAACAGAAGTTTTATTTTTTTCTACTTCTCTTTTTAGAATTTTGAAGGTAGGATTTTCTGTCAGAGTTTGTAATGCAGAAAAACAGTTAGCTGGAGTCATGGCGATTGTTTCTCTTCTACGGACGTGCTGAATTTCTGAAATATAGCTTTCGTTATTTCTCTCGTTAGTCGTATTGACAAACAAAATACTTCCCAAATCATTATGAAGATTGATAAAAAAGTCAATGTTTGCAGAAAGATTCGCTTTTCCGATTTCGTTTTTTTGTGAAATATAAACGGTACTTCCCTTAAACTTTTCACCTTTTTCATTATCTTCTATTTTCTCAACTTTCTTTAATTCAAATTTATAACCATACACATTTCTAATAATTTGAGCATCAAAAAAGGCTGGCAATTCGCCACTATAAACGATTTGAGTAGCTTTATTTTGTAATAAATTCTTTCTCAAAATAGCCAAAATAGGAGTTGTTCTTGATGAAAAACTGATTACACTTTCTGATTTTAGATTATTCAACTTAGCGATTGCCCACTCCAAAACAGAAGATAATGGATGTCCCAAACGAATATAATCATAAGCAGTAGGCAGCTCTGTTAAAGCCGATTTTTCAGCGTTATGCGTTGCAAATAAAATTTCAAATTGCTCTAAAAACTCTGTTTTTGCGAGTTCTTCATTATAAATATCTAGTCTATGCGTGGTTAGTTTTAGCCAATCGCTTGGCATATTTTCTAGTACTTCTGTAATATATTCAAGTAGGTTGCCTTTTTCAATAATTTCAGGTTTCAAATCATTCTGAATCATAACTGAGTGTGTTTTTTGGTTGGTGTTTTGTTTTCTGTCGAAATAAACACAAAGATACGATATTGGTTTGGTTATCGTGAATGGGAGTTTGGTAGATTGTATTTTTTTAGAAATAGGTCGTTAGTAAGACACCGACACCGACAACGGCATAGAATAGTCAGTCATAAAAAAACGTATCATTTTGAATGAATACGCTTTTTTGTGTTTATAATGTCTTGTCCTGAAATAGCGTTACAGGTTTTTAGATAAATTTTATATGAATCAGACGGTTTCTAAACTGTCTGATTTTTCTTTTTTATAGGTTCTTATTTGAATGTTTTCTTCTTGATGGG
>Ga0100378_1004679_pt1 | contig 12695 bp, 7 predicted proteins | sample CryGeymeta201502_FD_81535 | JGI IMG/M metagenome (GOLD analysis project Ga0100378, IMG submission 81535) | Groundwater microbial communities from Crystal Geyser aquifers in Utah, USA - Crystal Geyser metaG 2015-02 | ecosystem: Environmental > Aquatic > Deep subsurface > Groundwater | place: USA...
ACCCCAACCCCCAACCCCATTTATTCTTATAAAAAATATCGAATATATTCAGTACTACTTCATCAAGAACAAACAAATTATCATGAAGCAAAAGATAAATAGAGTCATATCATAGGTATTTATCTCCAGCGATAACATGATAAAATAGGTTTTCCTGCTGACGGACGAATGTATGTTTCTTCTTCATTGCTTTAGTTAGTGTTTTCTCCTCCTTTCTCCTCTGAAATAGAGATGTTCAAAAAATGCTCCAAAAGATGCTTGAGATCACAGTTATGAATCCGTAAAAGCAGTGACCGATTGAATTGGTATCTCTTTATTCTAAAGTAATCAGTAAGAGTACTCAAACATGAAGTTGTTGTACAACCTTTCCTTATTTTACTCCAGATATTGTTTGGCTTATTCAAAGCTACATGGGAGAAAACCAACTGTGGATGAATCTAGTAGTTTCATTTCATAAAGCAAATAAAGTAAAACTTCATTCTCGTTTGTCCAAATGTCAATATTCTCTTGAGAAAATGATAACGAGTCATTTTCGAAAGAAATGCTAATACTCTTTTGCTCCGAATTTTGCTACACCTCAGCATTATATCCGAGCTCAAGACCCTTGATGATTTCTTGCTGTATCCTCATTTTTGAAGGGAGAAGTTCTACATTGCTTTTGGCTCTACATAGTGTCACCCATACATGTTAATTGGAGTCTTCAGGAAAGTCGGCTTCTGAACTTCAGAAAACTATGTCTTGACTGATGTATCTTCTGTCTTGCATGTATCTTCAGTGAGCTCCTCACTTTCGAAGTCATTTTCCTCTTCTTTGATGAATGATATCCACCCTTTTGACTGACGGGAATGATGCTTCTGTCTTCCTTTGCTTTCATCGAGTGACCTTTCTGAATTGGATATTGATCGGCTTGAAAGTTCTGGTGTTTCCATTGTAGCTAGTTTGATGTTTTTCCACATTGACAACAGCTCTAAAAATTAGTATATGAGGTTGTGATTATGAGTCAAAAATGAATATTATCATTGAGGGTTCTCTCTTTTGAATAGTTAGGCCATGTTCTTTATTAAATTTTGATCGAGGCCGAGGTTGATCAGTTTGTTCTCAAAGTCTGAGAGCTTATCTTGAGCTTCAAGAACTTCCCTAAGTTTTCGCTCAAGTTGGCTGTATTTATTCACAATATTTCTCAGATCTGTCTCCTTTTCTGACAACTGTTTCTTGAGGCTTTGATTATCCTGGTCTCTGCTTTTGATCTTCGCCTCGTAATATTCTTTCATACTGACCTCATTTTTGCCCATCAAGACCTTTATCTTGGATTTTTCATCCTAAATAGCAGCACATGATTCCAGCTGCATACTTTCAATGAATCCAGCTTTAAGACCCAACTCTCCAGACAAAGAACGATTCTCTCTGGACAAGAACTCAATGTCTTTTTGTTTCTTGAAATTATCTTTCTCAAGCTCTGTATATTTTCCTTTCAGTTAGTGAAGCTCTTTTTCAAGTTATTCATCAGGGTCTCTGTCTTTGTTTTGTTCAATCAGCTTCATGCTCTTTCTCTCATACTACTGCTCGAGATTAGCTTTGAATTATTTGAATTCCTGATCTTTGGCGATCAGTGAATCTCTCAGCATATTGATTTGAGATTTTTGCTGAGTGACCTCCTCCTCTTTGATTTTTTTGATGTGCTCCATAGCCTCGTGAATTGACTGAATTTCACTATCTTTGTCATCAATGATTTTATAAAATTTGCGCTTTTCGGCTTCAAAAAATTCAGTCCCTCTTTGTTTTTGTTAGGTCTATCGAACCAAGCTTTGAGAAGTCAGCTCCATCTTTGTTCCCAAGCTTGTGATTTGTTCTTTAAATTCCATTCTTGCTGCTGCAAACTTCACTTTCAAATCTTGAATCTTGGCCTTTTGTTTCGACATTTAAACTTCAAAATTCTTTCTCAATTCATCATTTTAATTGAGAAGGTCATATATTTTTTCCCTGTCCGATGTGTTTGATTACTTGATTGTATTGAGCTCCATCTTGAGAGTTGCCACCTCGTTTTCATAGTATTTTGATAAGTTGGTGACATCTGCTTCATGAAGCTGAGCCATCTTGATCTTTAAAAGTTCACATTCTTCCCGGTTAGACCTTTATGTTTCTTTAAGTTTGCTCCTTAGTCCATCGATGAGACTCTTGAGCTCGTTTCTTTCTATTTAAGCAGTTTCCTTCATCTTCTTCATGGTATCATACAATCTTTTGATTTCTTCACTTTTCTACTCGCATAGCAAAAATAATTTTTGCTTCTCGCTAATCATTGACTCTTTTTCATTTTTGAAAAGGTTCTCAAGATTTTCCTTTTCGAGCTCAGCAAGCTGTGAGATTCGTTCTTTTTCTCTGATTAATTTTTGCTGGGTAGTTTCAGTCAGAGTCTGAACTTCTTCAAGCAAATATTGTTTTTCTTGTTTAATTGATGAAAGCTCTAAGAAAATTTATTAATTTTCACCTGTGATCTTTTTGGCCTGCTGCTCAATTTCTACGTCTTTGTTGGCCAAATCCTTCTTGAGTCTGATAATTCTATTCTCGATCTGCCGGATTTCAACATTTTTCTAGAGCTCCATGTGTTTTAAAGCTGATCTCATGTCATCTTTGTTCCTCCTTGTCATTTAAATCAGCTCAATATCCTTCAGTTTTCTCTGGTGCTCGAGCTCATTCTACAAAAGTTGGCTTTGAGTCTTGATCTGTTCTACTTAGCTTTTCATCTGTGATTTTAGGCTCTCGTATTCGAAGTCTTTCATTTCTATAGCTTACTTAAGCTTGTTGATTTGTAATTCCATCAAACTTTTACCATCATCTTGACTACGTCTGATCTGAGTAATTTGCTGAACCATCTATCTTTCATGATTTTATTGTTGTCTTCTGAGCTCGTTGGTTTTTTCTATCTCCATTTGATGACATTGGTCATGAAGTTTTGAAATTTAGCTGAGAAGCCTCTCTAGCTAGCTTTGATGAGTTTACTGCTGTGCCTTGAGTTCAACCATTATGTTTCCCATCTCATGATTCACTCGGGCAGAATCTGATTCTTCCTTTCTATTTTTCACGTCTAGCTATATCCTAAGAGTGTTAACCAATTAACTGAGCTGTGCATTTTCGTTAAGCAACTGAGAGTTGTGCTTCAGCAGAATCTCAAGCTTGGTCTTGAGATCGTGAGAGTGGTCCTTAGGGATTTCTTATTCGTTGAGGTTGGGTGAATCAATGTTGGGAGATCTTTGACTGAGGTTCTGATATCGGATGGTAGTGGAATCTTTAGTGCGTCGCTGGGCTGTAAAGGATGCTCTAACTGGACTATTACTTGACATTTTATCAATAATTATTATTGACCGTTTATCAAGGTTTGATTATTAATAAAGCATCAAATTTTGCCATCAATAATTCGAGGCTTCTAAATTACCTAAAGGCCTAACAAACTTATTCTCCTTCCATAAACCGGCCAAAAGCTGGTCTTTGCCTTTTTTCATGATTCCTATCCCTTCCCTCTTGTTATTTGAGAATTGACCATAGTAGACAAATCTGTTGGGTGACCATTCAAGACCCAGACCTGATTTTACCCCTTCATCAAACATTTTATGCGACCAACCTCCGAAATATACCTTCCCGCTGAAATGCCAAATAATTGCGATCTTTTTGATGAGAATCAGAATGCAGTTCGAATATTTTTTGATACTAATCGAGTCTCTCTGCTTGATTTGAAGGTGTTTGATGATTTAAGAGGCTTTTCTGAACAGTTCCTCCTGATCCTCTTTTCCGGTGAACTGTGGACAGGAAAATATTTCAGGAATTTTCATAATAACATTGGATTTTGCAAGCTGAGGATTTGAACAAATTTTACGCAATTAGCTGAGAGAGGTTCGATAAGAAATTTAGACTGTTTGTATGGGAGATGAAACAATACTTGATTCCTATAAATCAAAGCTGGAATTTTTCTATTAGCCTTCTGACTCTTTTGGCAGTATTTTTTTCTTTGTCCTCAGAGGCAAATAAGCCCTTGGAGATATACTTTATTGAAGCTGAAACTAAGTTGCTTTTTTGTTATTGACAGGAGTTAAAGAAGAAAAATAATATTTGCCGTTTAAGCTTTATTTCTGAAGAGACAAGTTGTACTTTCTTTGTTTGGGATATATATTGTATGATTTTTAGAGTCCTTTCTTCTTGAATTTCTAAATTGTTCGATAGACATCTCCATGTTCAATGACACTCTTTGAATGTCGATTGACTAGTCCTTCATCTTGCTCACTGTCGCTCTATTTTTTAAAAGATGTAAAGGTGGATTCTTATTTCCTCAAATCAGGATTATTTTGCACCTTTTGCAGCTGGGTTAGGTTGCTACTGTTATACTTGGGAAGTGATTTTATGTAAGCTCGATTGTGAAGGTTTCCAGCTATTGTCTGATATGATTATTTGACCCGAAATGAGCCGTTCTTAGAGGGATGTCTAGATTTGATTTATTGAGTTTATTGGGGAGTAAAAGAGCAGTCTGTAAATTATTCGATAGTTTGGGGATATTCCTCCATCAAAAATCGAGGGTTTTAGAAAGAGTTAAAAAGAGGCCTGGATGTTTATGAATTAAGTGAAGTATTTTTTGGTGTGACATGACTTACAAGAATGTCATTAGCAGGTTGTTCTGGGTTCAGTGTTCTGGTCAAATGATTCTAATAATTTACAGGTTCTTAAGTTTATTGTCTTTTCTGATGTTCCTGAAAGGCCGCAAGATGGCTGTTTCTGGGAATCAAGATATGCTTGATCAGCATTTTTATTTGGCAACTTTATAATTATCAAATTATGTAATCATCTAAGTGTCATCATTTCTATCTTCTACTTCTACTTCAAGCATCAAGAATATATTTTATCTGCTCTTTTTCGATTTTCTTGTAAGGGCATAACATCCAGACTAATAGAACAATAACCCTTCCAGTTATAATATTTAAATGGACAAATTAAATTGCATTCTCTGTCAAGGCCCCTATAGATAACCTCGTATGTGCTCATAGTGCTCGGAAATATTCTGCTCTCGCTGCATTCAAAAGTACATAAATCAGAACCACACTTGCCCCAAATGTCATTGTGTGCTTCCCGATCTTGCCGACTGCACCAGACTAATCGCCTAGCTCAAAGAAGTATGAATATCCTAATTGTAGCATGTGAAGGTTTCTGGCAAGAAAAGAGTCATGAACTGTCGAATTCATAAGTTACCTCTCAAATACCATTGCCAAGACTGTTAGAGAGCAATCTGCGCAGATTGCGGAATTATCGATGAGCAACATAGAGGACACACAATCAACGTTCGAAAAGACAACTGCAGCACTTTCCCACGAAACAAACTCAGGTAGTATCTAGTGACCGTCGAATAATGCATTCTGAAGGACCACAGTCGACACCAGCAACTGACACTGGAACGAGAAGTGTTGAAAAGTTAGCTGAGATGGTGTCGGAATAAATTGAAGGAGTACTATGAAGAAATGAGTGCTAAATTGGAGAAAGAAGCTGAAAAAATAATGAAAGATATTTGTAGCGATATGGAGGAGAAAGAAGTCAGGTTGGAAAGACTAAAGAAAATAAAAGAAGATGTCAGTGAAATTCTAAGTTTTGGAGAAGTCCCAGACGATATTATTCTTGAGAAGGTATCTGCAAGCAATTAACTGATTGACCAGATCGATGAAAATGGAGATAATCTGGTTAAACTCTAGTCGATGTTAGACTAATACAGAGATGGTACATTTTTCCAATTCAACAGGAAAACGATCAATACTTTGTAATTTTTCCTTTACTCAGAAATGAAGTTTATCCAGATTATGTAAACCATACTTATGAACTGGACTATGAAAGTAGTAAATACGTCGATGTAAAGTATAGCGAATCTTTCTACATTTACGGACAGGAGTGGAGGCTGAAAATATATCCAACAGGAAATGGACAATCCCCAGGACATCTTTCCCTCTTTCTTTAAATGATAAACGTAATAAATGCTTTACTCAGGCTCCCAACAGTCCTTTCCCCTCAAATCATTGTCTCTAATATTTCTTTAGACTTGAGTTGATCAGTCTCAATGCAGCTGGTCGTACAATAAGCAAGGAGTATCGCTCGCCTTTTATGGATGGAGATTGTTGGGGATACAATGATTTTGTATCCCTTGAAGAACTGTCCTAATTTCTAAACAATGGACATTTGATATTCGTAGTAGGGATCAAGAACTGCAGCTACTACGATGTCTGTTAAAATATGAAGAGATATATCAAAAAGTTAGAGGATGAGAAGACAGTTTTATAGGAACTAATGGGAAGCAGAAGTGTGTAGCTCGGAAACTTAGACATTTACCCTATAGATTCTATGGAAGGATCAAGGATTAGTAGTTTAAGTCGTCTTTGAATGTTTTTAATACTTTGCAATGAATAAATTATATGGGGAGAATGGATCATTGGGGAAGGTAGGCACATATTTTTAATTGCATGTTATGGCAGTTTGTCTGTTGAATGTGATCACTGCTGACCCTTATTTATCGGGCCTTCAGGCAAGGAATCTCAATTGTTTCCCTGTTGTAGCTAATAGCATTCTGAGGGTATCTGTGGCCATATGTCCAGTGAACAAACTCATCGTCACCATCAATCACACGAATTTTCGTATAAAAACTAACTGTATCTTCATATCCAGTTCTCAGGAAGAGAATCAGTTTTGCCTTTCTGACCATTGTATTATGGGAGATGGCCTGGTCAAATCAAATGATGGTTTCATTATTGGTCTTGTAGGTGAAAGCTTCCAAATCAACAGATTTTTCGAAGTAGACCCATTTGGTATTCTGCTGTCGACATGAATCACAGGTAGTCTATGCTTTCATATATTATTTGATTATATTATTGTTAAGCTTCAACAAGATATTTTAAGATTCTAAAGTATATGATTGATTTTTACCCATGATTCTGCAATTATAAGGCATATTATGTTGAATTCCAACAATTCTTCACAATAAAAATCCTCACGAGTTACTCTCAATATTTTGCAATGAATAGATTAAATTGAAGAAAATGGATCAAAGGGGAGGTAAGAACTGATCATCAAACGCATATGATGTGTGTTGATCGGTTGATTGTCGTCACTGCTGATCCTTAATTATCTGATGTCCAGGCAAAGAATCTTAAATTTTAACTGTTGTAACTGATAGCACTCTACCTGTGGACGTATGTCCAGTGAAGAAACTCACATTCCTCGCCAGTATATTAGGAATCGCATGTTCTGAGCATTGACCTCATTCCTACAAGTCAGTATTTTTAGGATAAAAACAAAAATAAGATGAAAATATCAATATATCTAACAAGTACACTTTTGAGGAGTATTGGCTGCATGCTCTGCTCCCTCATTCAGTTTTCTCTACTGCTGAGAGTTGCGAATGGCAGCTTTCACCAACTACTTCTTCTTCATTTCCACAAGCTCCTCATCCAATGAAGAGGTATCATCGATATCATATGTTTCCATATTGATTTGAGGAGTCTCAGATTTTGCGAAGATCTATACCGGTTTATGTTGAGTCAAGGTCTCGCTCTGTTGCATTTAATCTTAGCTGTTTGGTGAAGGAGCATATGTCCGGATTCCTGCATCTAATTCAAGTCCCTTGATTGGAGTCTATTGATAGTCATCTTCTTCTGGCTCTTCTTGAGAATTCCTTCCCCACTCATGATAGTTGAAAAAATTGAGCTTTTTATCTTATGAATCCTCTGGCTCAGGATAATAAATTGCTGAAGGCACTCTTGTTTCGGAAGGAGTCACTTCTTTCTGTTAAAAGACAGGCTATTGATATATTGCTTCCGATAGTACTTTATTGTGACTCAGGGTTCGAGTTGGTTTCTCCTGTACTTAGTTGTCTCCCACTGATACTTAAGTTGTTATTTTCATCTGTTTCTTTTTATCGTCTTATACTTTTTGTTTCTTTTAGAGCTATTGTTGCTGTTTGAGGTCCATGAGCTGCTTCAAATACTTACTTCTCTCTTGATTTCTACAGGCTTGCATTTTGATGTCAGCCTTCAGCTATTTGACTTATCTTTTGAGTTCCTTCTTTTCCTGTTTTATCTCTATCATTTTATTTTTGTTGCTATTGATCGACTACTCTATACTCGTCGATTATTCGTCATCCTTGATCAGCTCATCTTCTATGGCATCCTTTTCAGCTCTGACCCTGCCGATGAGTTCCTCAAGCAGGCACTGATTCTCGTAGAAAGGCTGGATAGCTATTTTTGTACATGGTTGAGGATGAGATTTAAAAATTTGTCATCGCATCGATAGCAAATCTCATATCTTTCAGAGTTGCTTTATTTTGCCCTTGGATGATATCTTTTCCTGGGACAAATGCACTCGACGCAGTTCCATACTCCACAAAATTTGCATTGGACTGGCTTGTGACTCTTATTGTTGTAGTCTGTGTTGCAGAGAGGACATTTGGTAAATTTGAGAGGCATACTATGGATGTCTGCTAATTAGTAGAATATGGCTGACTATGATGAGAGATACGGTCTTCGTAATCGACAAGGGTAGGTTTAGGGATAGCTCCCAATTTTTCCTTGAGCTTGTACTCTGAATAGATGCCTGCCGATACAGGAATAACTTAATTTTAGACATCGCTTTCTATTTTAGATCTGACTGTGGCAATGACTGTTTTAGTGGAGTCTTACTGTGCTCGGGGAATACCGGTTTACGAGGTAGTTATGCTAACATTAATTACGATATTAATTTATAACAACATCACTGTCATGCTCTTCTGCAAATCCTCCTCTCGTACTACTCCATCAGTTCTTTCTTTGATAGGTGGGAGAAATCGGCTGACCTGTTGCTATTGATATAGTCATAAAGCTCGATTAGCTGTAATAAGGTTTCACGCTGTTGGGTCAAACATTACTATTCTGCAAATTTCAAAAGAATAATGTCTTGTGGCTACTTGACCTGTTAGTGTTCGCTTTATAGAGGAGCTAGCTTCTATTCAATTTTTTGCTTTTACTCAGTTAGTAAATTCACCAACTTCCTGAGTTCTGTTGATTTATCTCTGTTTTCTTTGTCAAAAACAATGTTCTTTAAAAGTTCACCTTTTTATCTTGTTAGAGATAGAATCTTTTTGGCCAAAAATGAGCACAAAGATACAGCTAATTTTGAGCTATTGTCATGAAGGTATAGTTTAAGTAAGTTAATACCCTGTGAAATTTTAGTTCTGAGTTCGAGACAGTTTTGGATATTTCTTTTGTCAGACGAAGTGAGTGTGTTAACCTTTTGTTCCTTCTTACGCATGTCGTAGTTATTGTATGATTTGTTACTATTGGAACTACCAAGAGAATTGGTGCTGTTGGGGCTGTATGTTTCGGATGGAGCCAAATATCTGTTTCTAACCTCCTATGTGATCAAAGCAGTAAAGGTATTTTTTTTGGAGAATGGGTTATTTTCTGAGAGGTTTTTGATAGTCTCTTCCTCTCTGCTGCATCTTAAATCATATGAAAACAGTTATTCCCAGCCGATCCTTTTGAACTGATCCTTGACGAGCATCCTCTTGATCAGTTACTCCGTCTTTTTTGATATTTTGACATTAGAAGGGAAAATGAGGGAGGTTTAGTCAATAAGTGAAATGAGCCTTGCAATGGTTTTCTCCTAGAAGGGACAGAATCCATACAACATTTAATATAGTACCACACCCAAAGACCATATATCTGCCTTCATTGTGTAAATCTCTCCTTTGAGAATTTATGGAGCCATGTAAATCGGTGAACCCAGCATAGTTTGAGATAGATCCCTTGCGTCTTTTAGTGGTTTGCAGAAGCCAAAGTCAGCTAATTTGATGATCCCGTTATTGAGCAAAATGTTGCTAGGTTTGATATCTCTATGCATGATGTTCGACTTTATGAGTATCTGGAAGGCCTTGAGCAGATCGTTGAAGTAGCTAAGAGCCCTTGCCTCTTCGAACCTTCCTTGAGACTTGATTTCCTGCTCCAGGGTACCTCCATTGCAGAATTCATAGACAAAGTAGTAGTTATTGGCAGTTTTGAGGATTTCGATGAACCTGACAACATGCGTCGTGTCTTCTATTTTGCTCAAAGTTTGAATCTAGTTGATGGTGAACTCTTCCAGTTTGGGACTCATTTTGAACTTCTCGATTTTGATGATTTTGATGGCCACAGTTTGACCTGTTTTCTCATTGACGGCCTTGTATACTTTGCCGAACTATCCTTAGCCGATCACGTTATCTAGGAGGTAGTTTTATATCTTTTTGCCCATTTGTCGGTTAATTTTGATCTGAATATTATATCCTTGGAGTGTTTGAATATATTTTTGATTGTTATAATAGCATGCCCAAACATTAACAGCTCACCCTTGACTACAAACTACAACCACCCAGCTCCAGACTTATCAACACCTTCCTGCTTGAAGAAGAAATCCAGGAAGATCACACCAATACTCCAGGTTGGACATCGATTGCTCCAATAGAATCTCAACACTCAAGCACGGCTCACAACGAACAAAAATATTACAATATTCTGAACAAACTCAACAAATTAGATGATATTGATCTGGCAAATAGTACTTACTCTAAGGTACGATTAGGAAGCAGTGGCCACCGCATCACAGCTCAGAACGGAAGGATCAATACTGAGGAAAGGTGTAACAAAGAGAACTAGTCTTTCCAAAGAATGAGTTTCAGCAGAAATGATAAAGACACCTGCTAGCAAAGATTAAAATCGACAAGGAACAGAACAGATAGCAGAGTGGTGACAGGACAGTCTTTGATCAGTTAGACTGTCAGCACTAGGGGAGGGCATTCTCGAATCAAAACGAGAGGCAATGATACTGTCAGAGATGACAGTGGTAAGAAGCACAGGAAATTCAAAAATATAACAGTTCATTAATATCTTTATCTGGATAGCAAAAAGCAGGAAAACAAGAGATTGATAGAACAGGTCCTTGATTAGTAATACAAAAAAATGAATATGCTGACTTTTCGACCGACCATCAGTCAAAAGAGCCAGGAGCTGGCCTTGATCAAATTTAGCAAAATACAATAAAGATAATCTTTAGAGCAAGAGCTATAGGAAGAACTCAGATCTTTATCCATGAGACTTCCTCATCATCAACCTTCCAATAGTCAAATCCAGAAGCAAAGAGAGCAACAAAAGTATCAAACATTGAATCAATTTTTCTACCTGCTGAGTCAAAACACCAAAACAATAACAAAATCTACGCTAAAGGATGTCATTGAAAGAATTCCTCTGGTGTGCATAAAAATCATATCTAAGTTGGTTGAAAAGATATATCAAGGAAAGCAGTACAGTTGGCTCTAATTTTTGGGAGCCATCAACGATAAAAAGATAGTCAGCAATCGAGAAGGATTGCTGAGTGTCGCTTAGAAATGGCTCAGCAAGGAGAACAAGCCAAGCGACCGAGATACCAAGGAGGATACTCATGCTCACTTATACGTGTGATTTATGCATATTGTGGTTTATCAGTTCCATATTTATAAGCACTTATCATCTTATGCACAGCTCAGAACAATTTCAGCAAATATGTTTCAACTCACAGGTTCGGTCTTAAGACCATATAGCATTGTCTCCAACAAAAACAACAGGCATACAAAGGTTATCAGCTCAGAGGAAAACACTCTCATTTGCATCTGCAACGATTTTGAAAAAATCGGCTTCAATTGCATCAAATGCAAGCGATTGATTCACAACTGCCTTGAAAGAAAGCCCAATCGACCAAATTATAAATTATAATGTGCCTCATGTCTCAATCTTAGTCTGGACCCTCTCCACTTGGTTAGAAGAGTTTGTGTAGAGACATACTTTCGAACAGAGGGAATCTACGATACCGAGAATCTTGTGGTTTTATCTTTCACGGTCAACAATGATGACATCCTTCATCCTATTGAATTGAGAGGAATGAAACCTGGTGGAAATTTTCTCAAATGGCCCATGCAAGGCATTCTTTACATCAATAACGAGAAGAATCCCATCCATTAATTCAGACCTCTCAAGTCAAACTCCAATAGAAAGACCAGAAAAGAAGAATTCTTTGTTATTCCTCACAGATATTTGAAAATGGGAACAAATTACCTTAAATTTTATATCCCACTTCTCAATAAATCTCAGTATTCTTAAAACTATCAATGTTAGGAAAGAGGGACTTACTATTTTGCTGTCAACTCTATATGCGAACTCACTACTGAAGAATTAGTAGCCGAAACCTTCAAAAAGCGAAGGCTGTAAAAAAAACAGTCTCTAAAGCTCTTGACTTCTGGGGATTTATCAGTAACTCAATAGAAAATAATTCTGGTATGTCCTTACACAAAAGAACGAATCAAGATACCTGTTAGAGGCAAATACTGCAAACATTTTTCTTGCTTCTGCTTGTTGACTCTTGTTGCCACTCATCGTCAATTCCGACAGTGGAATTGTCCAATTTGCTAGGAAAAGATCAACGAACCTTATGTTGATACATGGATCTATGATATGCTGAGAGATGACTGTCCAGGAACAGCTGTGATTGTTAATCAAAATGGAAAATACTATTGGACCGATGCTGGGTTTATGGCCTCAGATGAAAGCGGTGAAGAAGGTCATGAAAATATCGATGTTGATAAAATAGAGACAGATAAAATTATCCCCATTCAAAAGGTAAAATTGGAAGAAGGAGAGCCT
>Ga0100378_1004681_pt1 | contig 12690 bp, 16 predicted proteins | sample CryGeymeta201502_FD_81535 | JGI IMG/M metagenome (GOLD analysis project Ga0100378, IMG submission 81535) | Groundwater microbial communities from Crystal Geyser aquifers in Utah, USA - Crystal Geyser metaG 2015-02 | ecosystem: Environmental > Aquatic > Deep subsurface > Groundwater | place: USA...
AGAAAAATAGCTATTCCCATCAACTATTTAATAATTAATAGTAAATAGTTATTACCTGCAATGCGGATTTTCTTATATCTCTCTTTTTCCAAATTTCTAGGTAGGTTAGAGGTATATCATCTAAAGAATTTCTAGTTATCCAAGGATGCTTCAAAACCACATCTGCTGAATATCGTTTATTCGGAGTAAAATTTAGTAAGTTTTTAATTAAATGCTTTCCCATACTAAAATTATATAAGTATTATAAGAAAATTATATAAGTATTATTGTAATAGACGTATTATATTTACTCTGATATTGAATCATTATAAAACACAAACTGTTTATTTTTTAATTTAATAAGTAAATCATCTTTTGAGCTACTTCCTTTATCTAAAAATGGATGCTCTCCGTTGTTTAGTAACATATACATAATTATTCCGCAGCTCCACAAATCGACCGACTGAATTTAATAGATTACATACTTTATTATACATTTTTTTGTCAATCAGTTCAGGAGCCATAAATTTTAAAGTCCCACAATAGTCAGTCTCAAATGAATCATTATTAACAATACTCAATCCGAAATCAATTAACCTTAATGAAGAAAGATCAGCTTCGTTTTCTATCATGATATTATCAGGCTTAAGATCTCTATGTATAATATTATTATAGTGTATATTGTCAAGTGCATTGAAGATAGACTTCATTATTATACTGGCCTCTTCTTCAGTAAAAGCAACTTAAATTTAAAAAATAATTAAAATTTAAATTAATTGATAAAATATAATAATTATTTTACTATTATTCTTCTGTTTTTTTTGTATTAACTTATTTAAAGAGCCTCCTTTAACAAAATCCATTACAAAATGAAATTTATCATTACATTCGAAAAACTTTCTGAATTGAATTATGTTAGGATGACTAAGAGTTTGTAATATTTTGTATTCTATCCTGATTTTATTAAGGTATTTATTAGTGTAATTAATAGTATCGATTATTTTAATAGCAACTACTTCTTCTGTCTGTAACTCGATACATTTAAGAACTTTTCCATATGAGCCGCTTCCTAATACTTCAAGAATTTTGTAGTTTTTGTCAAAGTAGTTTCTATCAGGAGAATTCTTTACTTCATCCAAGTAAATCTCCATTTTTAATTTACTATAGAATATTACTAATTATATTATTTTTTTATTTATTATTGAATTATTATAATAATATAAGATTATTTGGAAGCAGTTAGGTTTGTTTTATTACTTAATCAATTAATTAATTTTATTAATGAAATTAAAATACATTTAGTTTAAGTTTTTCTATTATTGTGTGCATTTTGTAATAACTTTTAAATATACCATTAATATTAGTTAAGAATTTTAATAAAATAAATCATTTAATAATAACTTATTTCTAACACAATAAATTATAACTAATATTTGACATTAATTACTTATATACATATTTATAATTATATATTATAATCTAATGAAAGCTGATAATGAAAAATATAACAATATAATTGAAACGTTAACAATTAAAATAGAAGAAAATGTAAAGCAAAATCAACACTTAAGAAATAGTCTAAAGACTCGTACTCAAGACTTAGTTTTACTTAAAAATGAATTTTCATCTAAATATAATGAGACAATAAATGATTTAACATTAATTATTAATCATATTGAATCTGAATCAACAAATAAAATTAATTCAGAAAATAAGTCCGAAGAACCAGATGAAGATAATCCAGCTGCACAAGTCCCTAAAATATTTAAATTAGTCCCAAATAGATTGAGCCAAAATTTAAGTGAACAGGATTATTTTGATGATGGAGTATACAAACTAGAAAGAAAAGATATTTATCTTATTGGAGATCAGCCCTTACTTAATATAAACTCTTGGAGGGTAGAGTTTGTAACACATGTATCGTTTGGATGTTGTGGTTTTGGAATTATGTCTTTAGATGACCCTAAAATAAATGAAGGCTTTCGTGGAAATGGATTACATCCTCTATTTTGTGGTTGCTGCAATGGTTCTTGGGGTACTGGAAATATGTCTAACAAAAATACTTATACTAATAATAGTGGATCAAACTGTAATACAATTAATTTAATTTTGAACGACGATAATAATAAAACTTTTCGATTTGAGCTTGACCATAATACTAACAAATTTAATGTGTATGATCCTAAAGGTGATTTGTTTTCAGATTATGATATGAATGGGTATAGTTATAAAGAAAATCTAACTTTTGTTGTTACCAGCAATGGTGGTCCGAATTTTAGTTTTAGATTACTTCCTGCGTAGTTTTATTTAAATTTTAGAATTTAAATGATAATAATTTCATAAATGATTATGATTAAAGACTTAATTTATTTTAATATATTTTATAGATTTAAATTTAAATTACTTTACAAATTAAAATATAGTAAATAATTCAAATTTTAGTATATTTAAAATGATGCTTAATAATTATTTAATATTTTAATTGTTTATTAGTTAAATAAGTGATCTATGTTTATCTGAATAGGGATTTCTATAGGTAGCATAAAGAATTTTGCTGAAGAATCTTTTTACTTTGCTTCCACTGAAATACATGTAAAATATTACAGAGTTAACAGGTGAGGTTTCTCCATCATGATAATTTCTTCTATAATTAGCTTCGATTTTAGGACTCATATATTGATGAGATTTTTTAATTGATTCTCTAAATAATAAAATAATAAAATTAATAATAAAGTATATTATCTTACGTTAAAAATAAATTGTAATCTTCCATAAACTCTTCAGCAGTTCTATTTTTCAAGAGATATAATTTGCTGTTGAATTTACAAATTGCTTCTAAATAACGTTGTTTTTGTTCTTCTTGATATCTTAATCTGTGGTTTTTAAGGAAAATTTCATATGATAAATCTTTTAAGAGATTGCCGTAAAAGTTCTCAAAATCTTTAACTCTATAGTTACTTAGATCTAATTCATCAACTTGCTATATTTTAGTTTAAGTATGTTTAAGTTAGTTAAGTTAGTTAAGTTAGTTTAACACCCAATATCAATTTAAATACCAAAAAGTCTTTAAGTTTCCTACTAACAATAGTATGAATTGCAGGTAAATGAGATTTATTTGGTTCAATAATAAGTTTTCTACTTGGCATTCTTACTCTTATTAATTCATCAACTATTAAATTAAAATATCAATAATTAGTAATTATAGTAAGAATAAAAAGGTAATTATCACATGGAATATTATTAACTTACAATTTCCGTACAAAGATGTATGACCATCATAAATATCGAAATCTTGTCTTAAGTCAGGTCTGAAATCAGGAGAATGAATTTCGGGTAATCCAAATTTAAGATACTTAGGTGTCCTATAGTTTATAATGTCAGTTTGTTGTTTGTTAATGATTATTATGTTTAATTTTTACATGTCAGGTTTACTTGGTTTAACCAATTTTCCAAATGAAGAAATAACTTTGATTATTGAATTCATTTTTTATTGTTTTATTATATTGTTTAATATATGTTTTTATAATGTTTAATATAAATTAAGTATTATAAATAATAAAAATAACAACATAAGTTAAAGTAATATAGTTTTATAATACTAAACTTAATACTAAATTAAAAAGAAAGTTTATATATCTACTTTATTAAAACTATTAGGAGTATTAGGAGACTAATCTTTAATAGCATAACAATCAAGTATTTTTATTTCTCCGTTTCCTGCATTGCAATGACCAGCATATACTCTGAAGTTAGCTCCTGTTAAGTTGTAAGGGCCTATTTCTAAATCGTTTTTACCAGGGAAATAGAAATAAATTTTTTTGGTTGAGTTATAAACTTTCATTCCGATAATGATTTTTTGAGAATTCCAAGCAAGTTGAGAATTTTCAGTTCTGGTTCCATTAATATGGATTGATCCATCACATTGTAAATAAAAAGCATTAGCTGGATTACAACATCCGCAATTACCGGTCAAACTATAACTTCCATTATAAATTCCAACATAAAGATAATTATCACTTTGAGTAACTGAAACTTCAAGTTCAATTTGGAAGTCTTCATTAGAAAAGGCTCTATTAGTTACAAAATGAGTATAACAAGTTGTTGAATGAATTTTAATGAGTTTATTATCAGAAGTATCAATAGTAAAAGTTCCAGACTTAGATAATGATTGGTCCCAAGCTAGGTCGTAATCTTCTCTTTTGCTTATTTGTAGTACTTCAGCTAGGCCATAAAATGCAACTTCTTCTCTAATGTCTTCTTTTTCAAATCTATTATAACCTTTAATATTAAAAGTTTTTGTTCTTAAATAATTAAGGATAAGTTCAAAGTGCTGATAAGACCTATCATAAAATATTTCTTCTGGAATAGGAGTACCTTCTTCAACCATTTTTGATAGGGTTGTGAAGAAAATTGTTTCTTTACATGATAGTAATGTAGACATCTTTGTGCTAAAAATTTTCCCACCAATGTTTAAGTTTATTAACGGCTTTTTTTTACTTTCAACTAGTTCAGTAACTTTTTCTTCTATTCTTTTTCCGACTTCTTCTTTTTCGCTAACTGTTGTAAGTTTTTCTGAAAAGTCTTTCTCAATATTCATTAACTTAGATTTTAACCCGAGTAAATCACTTTTTAAGTCCATATTATTAAATAATAAAATTTATAAGTATATTTATATTGGTATAATTTATTATAAATTAAAGATAATAAATTAAAATACAGTTTTAGAAATTAATTTAAAATTCTTCATAAATGTTTAATTCTAACTCTTATTCAAATTATTATTAAAATAATATTATTTATACATAAACATAATATACATTCAGAAATTTAAAAATAAATAAAATGGGAGGATGTAACAACAAAAAGCAAGTATATGATCTTACTAATTCTAAACGATTTTTAACAAAACTACTTTCATCAGTTGAGGATAATGCATATCTTTTTAACTTCTCAGAAGAGGTTATTATCCACTGCAAAAAGTTTGAAGATTTAGAAAACATTGATGAGGATAGTCTTATTAACTTTTTAGAAAAAAGTGATTCAATCGATAAAAACTTACACTTTATCATTATTCATGTATGTTTAAAGTATATGAACGATATCAAAGAAATTGTTGAAGACAGCCAAGTTTTCTTTGTGTTAATCAATACTCTATTAGCTTTTTATAGTACATCGTCGAAATATTCAGCAAACCACAAAAAGTACAGAATTATTGATTTACTTGTATATGACTCAGAAGAAAAGACAAAAATGAGAGACTTAGACTCAATAACAAAAAAGATTTTATTAATGGTTAAATTTGGAATCAACATTTGCTTTGACTATATTATTCTTATGAATTTGTTCCAAAATGGAAAATCTGATCTTGATTATTTCTTCCATAAGGGTGAGCTAAATGAAGTAAAGATTGAAAATATGACTGAATATATTAATGAACAAGTAGTAGATTTAAATAATGGATTTACAGTCGAAGAGGCCGTAGACACAGCTGGAGAATTTTTGAGACCCTTAATCGAAGAATGTAATTTTTATTAAAACTTATATTACTTACTTATAATTAATTCTTAATAATTAACGCTTTATAATTAGTTTTAGAAAAATATGAAGATTTTGAAGACATAGAACTTAACGAGAAGGAAATTCAAGCATTGAGAGATAAAATGAAATATTTACTTAATGTAAAAGTAATCCTTGAGCTAATTTTTACTAACAATATTGAAGAACAAGTTGTTATTAGTTAAATAGTATTAATCTATGTATTAGAATTTATGTTTATATAATAATAGTTGAACTTTAAATAATATGAAGAATTTTAACTATATTACTATATTTAAATATTATTAAATAACTAATGCTATTAATTTTATAAATTTATTAAATTTAATATTAAGTTTTTATAAAAATGAACAATAGAAATTCTCCTAATAGACTTCCAAAACAATCACCTATGACCAAATCAGTACTAATATTATCTTATTAATCCAAATTATTTAAAATTATAAAGGATAGACACGAGGGTCCAGAAAAAGACATCCTTATTTCTCAACTAAAATCCCAAGTATTTGAATTAGAACAAAATGAAAGAAACTTTAATGCATTGAATCAAAAATTTAGACACCTTCAAAATGAGTATTAAATTATTTAATAATAAAAGATTTGCAGCAGTTAATGATGAAAAGTTAAGACAAGAATATGAATCGAAACAAAAATTAGACAATGCAAACAAACAATATAATGAGATTCGATCAGATTTAGAAAACTTACAACAAAGTTTTAACGATAAGTAAACATACATAACATAATAATATCAAATTATTAATAATTCTCTTAGACAATTGTTAAATAAAAAATTATACTCAGAGCTAAATAACTTAGAAAAAGTAGTTGAAGAACGTGAGGAAGAAATTAACCATTTAAACAAACAATTGGATAATTTTTATGAAACTAACATGAAGCTCGAAAATGAAAAATCTAACTTAGAAAAAAAAGTATTTGATCTTTCTGAAACAAACCACAAACATGCAAGTCATATTGATAGACTACAAGAAGAAAGTGAACAACAAAGAAATCAAATTTCGAAATTGGAATTTATTAATAACAATTTAGAGAATGATAAAGCAAAATTACAAGGAAGACTTGATGACACAAGTAATGGCTTAAGAAATACAAGTAATAAGTTAAAGCAAACAGAAGATAACTTAAATATTACTCAGAGAACTTTAGAAGATACTAAGCAGACTGTTAAAAAATTACAAGTAATTAATAATAATTTAAATTTAAGCTTAATATCATCGATCTTGAAAGTCACAACGAGAGACAAAGTCAAGAAATTGCAAACTTAACTAACCTTAATAATAAAGAAATTAGAGAAAGAATGGACTGCGAAAGAAACAACCAACAACTAGACCAAATGTTAAAAGACAGAAACGGTGAATTGAGCAGAACTAAAATGGAATTAGAACACTCCGGAGTTAAAAACGACAAATTAATGGAAGATAACAATAAACTATTTGGTGAAATTGAAAGGTTAAAAAGCCATGTAATGGTTATTACTGAACAAAATCAATCTGTAATTAATATTTATTAAACTTTTTAGTATAATAACGAATTAGGAAATGTAATGGAGTTATGTGACAAAATTAAAAATCAAGTTTTAACTGAAAGAGAAAGAGCTTCTGGTCTTATGAATACAAATAAGATTAAACTAGAGTCTTCATTAATAAAATTGGATAATAATAACATTACAAAAGTTTATTCACCAAGAGGAGTAACTAACGATAGGGATAATAGAAGTCTTAGAGAAAGTAGAGGATTTTCTCCACCTAGATCTAAATTGAATGATGCATAATTATGGTGCATAATGTTGCAGAATAATTGCATAATGCTTTCTAGTTTTTATTTTTTGGATTTTTATTTTAAATTAATTTAAATTGGATTATTTAATTATTTATTCTAGTATAGTTAATGTTGTTTGATAATTATAAAGTTATATAAATAATTATATATTTTATATTAACGAACTGTTAATTAATATTTTAATATTGAACTACATAAATGTAGAATAGCATAATATTCATTATATACCTAATAATATAATTAATTTAAAAATAATAAAAATAAAAAATATTAATGTACAATGGTAATAATTACGAAGATAAATCCAACGACTTACTGCATAAATATATTACAGAAGATAATAGTATATATAATAATAATCATAATAACAACTACACAAAACAATTTAATTCTCAAATAAATACACAATTAAGTCAACTACTAACTCAACAATTCACAGCACCAAAACCAAAATTAGAAGATATAGAGGCCTTTTTTAATAGAGAGATTAAAATGAAGAAAGTATCAAAAAGGTGCTATTGGGATCGGTCTCCTATCTCTCCTTCATCTAAAAATGTATACAAATAACATTAATATAATTATATATAGATGCGAATGCTAAAATTTAAACAAATAACTGTAGAAGAGATACTTCCAAATATATTAATTTCTTCTGAGGCTATATTCGATATGCAAAAGAACTTTAATAATAAAGATATGAATTCGTTATCATTGATGAATAGTTATAACCAAGAAAAGAATTTATTAATTTTTAATAGAATTGCTCCGAATAACTATAATGATTATGACCACTACGAAAATAATCTTATTCTAAATGCTCAAGGGAACAAACATGACTCTAATAATTTTAAAGAAAAGGTCAGTAGAAGTTACCAAGAAATAGTAGAAAAGTTCTATAGTAGAGTAAGTCAATTGGAAAACAGTATGGAAAGTAATGGACAACCTTTTATTAAAAATATTTTATTTTTCCAAAAAGAAATAAGAAATATAATTACTGGAAAACTTATTTGTGTTTTTCCGAATGTCAATTTTGAGTTTACACAGATTAATAAACTTTCTATATCTAGTACGAATATCTCAAAGGCTCTTATGTCAAAAAAGAGTGAGAGTAATGTTAATATCAACTCAGAAGAGTTACAGCATGGCTTTATTTATAAAGGAGTAGAAAAAGATGTAAGAGTAAATTTACAAATAAACCCGCTGAATGATAATAGTATTACGTTTGGAATTTGGATTAATTTAACAGATGAGGTAAAATTATTCTTAATATTCTTTAAATCTTATTATTTTATTTATAGCAAAGCAAAGTTGATGTTGTAATCCAAAAGAATCTCTGTTATATTTATGAAAGATGTTTAAATTATTTATTAAGAAATGACTTAATGCTTGAATCTCCAGCACCTTCTAAGCTAACTTTTCTTGTTCTTATTATTATAAATAAAAAACCATTTTATTTTGAAGTTTCAGTATCTAATAAAGACAGCAAACTTTCAGAGCACACAGCAAAATGGATGGTATTAAGCAGGAAGTTCACATTTGAATCAGATCAAATTGAAAATATTCAAATTAATTTAAGTTTAGACGAGAATGATTTTAAATTCCAATTGTTTTCTGATTTTTTGACAAAACATGTTTTCTTAAAATCAAAGTCTCAAATGCAGCAAAGTACTTTAGGAAAGAGTAAATGTTTTAAAGATCCCATTGATGAAATATTCGAAAAAGGCAATACTGGTAATAACAACAACCAACGAAATCAAAGTAGTAATAGTAATACTAAAACTAACGTTAATGTAAATGGTAATTTTAAAGTAAATGAAAATCTCTTACAAAACTTTAAAATATTCTCGAATAGTAACTTAAATAACAATAATTTAGCAAATAATAATTATGGCAATAGTAATCAAAATCATATAAATAGTTATGGAAATAACAATTTAAATAATATGAATACTATAAACTTTCATAACTTCCAAACTATAGATCCTCTATCTAATCGGGGAAAAACCTACCGAGATCAAAAACTCAATACTGAAAGCAAATTACTTGATAATAATGACTCATATCTAGATATTGAGAAGGATTTTAAAACTTTAACTGAGAAGACTTTAACTGAAAGTAGCGCAACAAAGAATACTAAAAATACTATTTACAATAATAGTAATGCTAATAATACTAATAATAATGCCAATAATAATTCAAAGACACCTACAAATGACAATCAATTTAGTACTACAACTAATAATTTTAAAAAACAAACTAGTGGTAATAAAGTAAGCAGACATAAAAAATATATGAGCATGAATGAGTTCCATATAAATCAAGATAAGGTATTTGATTAATTTTTTATTATATAATATTAATTTAATTAAAGATTGTTACATTAGCAAATGAAGAAATCACAGAGAAAAATGCAATTGAAGAAAGTACTCCAACTAGTCCTCAAAAAAATAATGATAATAATAATGAAGAACAACATAAACATATAAATAATAATCCAGACTTATTTCCGCAAGGGAAAATTCCAGGAACATTTACTGAATTTAATTTCTATCCTACTAAAAATAATAATAACAACAACAAGAATGCTTATGCAAATACTAATTCTAATATGATAAATAATCAAAAGAGTTATAATAACCAAAACAATAATCATACTAATGTTAATAATCAGCTTAGTAATCAAAACTATACCCAGAATATAAACTTTAAAGATTTAAAAGTAAAAGATATTAAAAATAATAATTTAACACAAAGACAGAATAATAGTCACAATAATCAAAATATTAATATTAATCAAGCTAATAGTCAGAATACTAGTCAAAATAATGATCTTTATATGAATCAAAATATGAATCAAAACATGAATTATAATATGTTTAATCAAAATCAACTAAATACTGTAAATTTATTTATTTTAATATTTAGAATTACTATCCTGATGGTCCAACCTTAAGTTGCTCACATTCAGTAAAAGTTCTGCCAAATAACAAAAATATTGGTAGTAACTCAAACACAAATTCAAATATTAATATTAATGTTATAAATAAAAAACATGAAAAAACTGTTGACAAACAAGAACGACCTGATAGAACTGATAGACCTGATAATTATTTTGGAAAGCAAAATAATAACAATACTGGAAATGAATTTAACGCAAATGATATATGTAATAATATTAAGATTAACAATATTTAATTAATTAGTATCTAATTTCAACAATCCTAATAACCCATTTGCAATTATCATCGACCAAGCAAATGTAATCAAGTCTCTTGAAAAGAAAGTTATGGAGTTACAAAAAGAAATTCAGTTTTTAAAATTAAAAGCTTGTCAAGATGAGGCTAGTTTATCATCGGGTGGATTTAAAATGTCAAGCGATAAAGTCAATTTTGTTAGTCCAGGAGTTAACTCAAGTCAAGATTTAAATTTAAATAAATCTGGTACTGGTTCAGTAAGAAATTTACAAAACAGTAAAAACTCTGAGCAGAATCTTCGTTTTGATAAGCTGCTTAATGAAAATTCATTGAATTATCCTAAACAGTTTATGGGTTTAGACTCGAAGGTATATGACTCTATTCGGAATATAAATTTAGAAGATACTACCTATAATAACAATAATAATAACAATAATAACAATATGAACCATAATTATATTAATGGCAATAACTTTAACAATATTAATTCTAATAATAATTTAATGATACAACATAGTGCTAGTTATCCTGTGTTAACCTCAAGCAATAATAACAATAATTACAATTATAACAATATGCAACATAGTGGAATTAGCACTAATAACAATAATCAAGGAAATAATAAAAAAGGAGGTAATAATTATATAACTACTTCAAATAAAAATTCGACTAATAATGTTATCAACACTAATAATTCTAATAATGTTAATAATGTTGTTTTAAATCCAGTTCAAACGTCCTCCAAAAGTGCTAATAATATTATAACTCCTCAACTTAATCCTAACCAGAATAGTAATCAAAACAATATGCCAAATTATAGTAGTAGTAACAACTACCAACAAAACAATAACAATAATTATAATAATATGCCTACCTATTCATATAATATCAATAATCAGGATGTTACTCAAAATAATACAAATCAATATAGTTATTCAAATAGTAATAATCAGCCTAGTCAACATAATCAACATAATCATAATCAACATAATCAACATAATCAACATAATCAACATAATCAACATAATCAACATAATCAATATGATCAAAATAACAATATAAATAATATACAATCATCAAATAATTATAATAAATCTGGTATTTCTAACACACAAAATTTAACAAATAACAATTTTCAAATATCGCAAAGTAATCAAACTAATTTTAACAATTATAATACAAATTCAAATATAACAGGTATTACCTCAAACGTTTTAACTAGTAATTTATCAAATAATAACAATATTAATCAAAATAAAATCACAATAAACAACAATAGTAACAATAATAATATGAATAACAGTAATAATAAACATAAAATCAACCTTGATAACTTTGATGAAACAGAAAATATATCAAATACAAAGGATGAAGGTGAAAATTTCCATAAAATATTAAGTGCAATTAATAATACTAACGCAAGTATAATCGATTTTGATATTCCTCATAATGAAACAAAGAATTACTCTAAATTTATATCTGGAATGTACAATACAAATTCAAACTCTAATACAAACATTAATACAAACACCAATCTAAACAAAAATACTAATCCAAATACAGGAAATACTAAAAAAATAATAATTGATCCAATAGATCTATCACAATTCAATAACAATGATTTAACATGCAGTTTAGCAGATCACTGTTCAAGATATATTTTAAACGCTCCTTCACAGCTAAATATCAATTTAGATCCTAAAATATTTGATGATATTCCAAGAGGAGATTTATTGAAGGTAAATATCATATTAATTTATATAAATTTATCTATTTTAATATATTTTCAATAACAATTTTAGGCAAATAATGATAGAACACTCCAAATGCCAACGATTAATTATGTTAAATCTGAAAAATCTGAGTCATATGAAGATGATGAGTATTAATATTTAATAATTTTTTATAAATAAAATTGTTATATATTGATCTATAGGTATATATGAATTATACATATTTATATATTAATAATAACTAGCTATTAATCTTAATTTTTGTAAGTAATTAATTATTTATTTGTTTACGTTTAATTATTTAAGTTAATGTTTAAAATAATACTAATTTATTACTAAATTATTACTAATAATTAAATTTATTAATGAAAGGGGATTGGGGATTGGGGATTGGGGATTGGGCCCAATCCCCAATCCCCAATCCCCAA
>Ga0100378_1004684_pt1 | contig 12684 bp, 4 predicted proteins | sample CryGeymeta201502_FD_81535 | JGI IMG/M metagenome (GOLD analysis project Ga0100378, IMG submission 81535) | Groundwater microbial communities from Crystal Geyser aquifers in Utah, USA - Crystal Geyser metaG 2015-02 | ecosystem: Environmental > Aquatic > Deep subsurface > Groundwater | place: USA...
ATAAACTTTTACTTCAAAAATATTTACAAAATAGTAATAATCCCTTTAGTCAAACCAAGGGTGTTTAAGCACTTCATCTATACTGATTCTTCTATCTACATCTCTATTTAAACATTTCTTAATTAAGTCGGTTGCTTCTAGACTTCTTTCAGCTAACTTGACAAAAGATAATGTATCAACGCATATACTCTTTACTATCATAACTGTATCTAAGTTAACGTTAAAAGGGAAGCTATAAGTTAATAAATAGTAGATTAAAACTCCTAGTGACCAAATATCAACGGCATGGCCATAGTCTCTTTTTCTTAGCAACTCAGGAGCAGAAAATAGTATCGATCCACAACATTCGTTAGTAGTTTCATTATTAAATATAACTTTCGCTAAGCCGAAATCAGAGAGCTTTATTTTGAGCTCATCATTAGTTTTATCTATTAAAATATTATCAGGCTTAATATCTCTGTGAATTATTCCTAGACTCTTAAGGTATTGTAATGCATTAGCCAACTGAAAGATAATTATTTTGACAATGCTTTCAGTCAAATATAATTTGCTTTTCATAAATTTTGTTAAGTTCCCATCTTTCAGATATTCCATAAGGATAAAGTAGTATTCAGAGTTTTCAAAGCTATCGACAAATTTGATGAGATTTGGATGATTTACAGTTTTTATTATCTCAATTTCTGTTTTTATTCTTTTCCAGTAATCTTGTTTAAATAAGTTTTTCTTTAATACTTTTGTTGCGTGTTTGTTACCTGATATCGAATTGAAAGTTTTATATACTATTCCATAAGTTCCTGCCCCTAATTCATTAATTAAATCGTTTTCAGTGAAGAAATTCTTATAAGATATAGAAGCTCGAAAAACTTTCATTAAGGCTGAACTTTTTTTTTTGGATTTTAAATAGAAAGTCTGCTGGGAATCATTCAAAAAGTATATGGTAACCGGGAAATAAGTAACTGAATTTATTTTAACAGCTTGCAATTCTCTTATATTACCACCTTTCAAGAAAAATGCTTTTGTGTACAGTCCGAAGTTAACGAAGTTATCATACATATATAGGATATCTTCTATTAAGACTAAATACTTTTCAGAAAGATGTTCAGTTTGCATAGTATTGTTAAGTGTAGAATATAAGTCATCTCCGACATAAACATTTCCTTCGTAGGAAATTTGACTTTTTATTTCTTTTTCCAAATTGGTAAGATGGTTGTTATCTTCTTTATAGAAAAGGTTGATATCATCATCTGTATTTAATTTTTCAAATTTATTATTTGTATTCTTCTTATGCGATGTTTTAAGTTCAGATATCTCAAAGGTTAACTCTTCATTATATTTATTTAAATAAGTCTTTTCTGTATGACATTTACGTTTATTATGTATATCAAGTGATGTTTCATATTTAAGTCCTAACTTTTCAAACGATGGAACTTTCTTACTAATTTGAATAATATTATGAGTAGTTTGTGATCTTTTAATAGAGAGAGCTGATATTTGAATATAATGTTCTTTACTTTTTAATGAGCTAATTGAGCTTATATTAAGTTGATTATCTGAATTAGATATGTACTTTTTTGAACTTAAAAGCGAATCAAATTTAGTACTTTCAGTGCCTATCGATTGAGACGAGAAATTTTTTTTTTCGTTATTATTTTTATATTTATAGAACATTAGATTTTTTCTAAGAATGTCTATGTTTTCATAAAAATAGTTGAAGAAGAATAAAACTACATCATGCTTTCCATTAACAAGTTTATAATAGAACTCTTTAAATATAATTTCATCAGATCGCGTTTGAAAAATTGTACTCAACTGTTCAGAAATTTCACTTGCGAGTAAAACCTTTTCTATTTGCAAGTCGCCATTTTCATCTAATTTTTTTATTATATATTTATTTGATATATGATTAAGGAAAATTTTAATGTCTTCCACATGAATTTTTTTTCGAAAATCAAAATCAAAGCAATTAAAAAGAAGCTCTAGAATAGTTTTATGGTTTCCAAACCTTAAGCATGTTAGAAATTCTGCAAATTCTTCAAAGGACAAGAATCCAAGCCTTTTTTCATCTAGTGTGTTAAATATTTTCTCAGCCATAAAAACAGGAATATTACTTAAGAGTTTTAGAAAGTTTATTTTAGTTAATCCTAGGTAAGTGTTCATATTTTCACTATTCTCGGTGATATCACAAGAATAATAATCAAATAAGTCCTTTAGATAAATATCAAAAGCATCTACTAAGCTATCAGCTCTATTAAGTGTATTTCCATATCCTCTTATTAAGTTAATCTCTTCAAATAGTTTGTCATAAAAAAATTTAATTTCGACCATTTTATATATATTTGTTAATACAAAAATAAGAAATACTGAGTATTTAGTTATTTAATATATTTATTTTTGGTAGTAATAAAATTCCTTAATGCTTAATTGATTTAATATGTAATTATTTATTTTTAAATATTTTACTTTGAATTTAAACTTTATTAATTAATGTTATTAAATAATATTATTATTAATTAAGTATTAAATAATGAATGAATATATAAACTTAATTTGATAAGTTTGAACCTAATAAAGGCTCTTTCTCTTTACTTTTTTTTAAAATATTATATAATGTAATAATTAAATACTATTAAAGAATAATATTTCCAGAATACAGTAAATGTACAGAGAAATCGACAATTCCAGTTAATATTCGATATTTAACAACTGCAACCTTATCTGCAATTTATTTATACAATAATTAAATTATTATCCAACTTACTATCAGATTAACTTACTTAACAGATTAACAAATTAATAGATTACCAGATTAACTTACTAACAGATTAACAGATTAACTTACTATCAGATTAACTTACATTCAGTTTCTAGATGGAATAATAAAAACTACTTTAATTACTTCTTTATATAAACCTAAATGAAAATAAAGATATGATTCAATACAATAATATGGCTGTGATAATAAAGAAATACAATATGATGAATATTATAAATGCTACTACTCAAAAATTATTTACATTAAACCTTTACAGAAGTTATTGTCAACTATGACAAGTTATTTTAATTCCAAATTAGTTTTAAGAAAAGCATTAAATAATATATCTAATAATCAATACAATTGGGAGTATACTCCTCAAACGAATAAGAATCATATATCATTTAATAATAATAAATTTTTATAAAAATTAAAAACTTAAGAAAAAAAGAAAAGAAGAAGACTTTAATACTCCATTAACTCCATTAACCTCATCAGAAATTGAAGATAGATTATAAAGGAAATTTTAGTTAAATAAATTTGAAATATATTTGTAAATAATTGTTTATATGTTATATATTAATACAATAAATAGTTTTAAAAATTAAAAATTATATAAGAATATATTAAATATTAGATTACAATAATACTTGTAATTCATATTATATAATATTATTTAAATATTTACAATTAGTCAATTCACTCCTTGGTCAAACCAAGGATGTTTAATCATATCATCAATATTGATTCTTCTATCTACATCTCTGTTTAAGCATTTCTTAATTAAATCAGTCGCTTCAATACTTCTGTTAGCTAACTTGGTAAAAGAAAATGTATCAATGCATATACTCTTTATTAGCATACTCTTATCTAAGTTGACGTTAAAAGGAAAGCTATAAGTTAATAAATAGTAGATTAAAACTCCTAGTGACCAAATATCAACGCCATGGCCATAGTCACTTTTTCTTAGCAATTCAGGAGCTGAGAATGGAATCGATCCTAAACATTCGTTTGTAGTTTCTTTATTAAATAAAACTTTTGCAAAGCCGAAATCAGTGAGCTTTATTTTGAGTTCATCATTAGTTTTATCTACTAAAATATTATCTGGCTTTATATCTCGATGGATAATTCCTAGACGCTTAAGGTATTTGAGTGAGTTTGCCAACTGAAAGATAATTGTTTTGACAGTGTTTTCTGATAAATATAATTTGCTTTTTATAAACTTTGTTAGGTTCCCATCTTTTAGATATTCTAAAACCATAAAGTAGTATTCAGAGTTTTCAAAAGTATCAACAAATTTGATGATATTTGGATGATTTACAGTTTTTATTATCTCTATTTCTGTTTTTATTCTTTTCCAGTAATCTTGTCTAATAAAGTTTTTCTTTAATATTTTTGTTGCGTGTTTGTTACCTGATATCGTATTGAAAGTTTTATATACTATTCCAAAAGTTCCTGCTCCTAACTCTTTAATTAGTTCATTGTCGGTGAAGAAATTCTTATAAGTCATAGCTGCTCGAATAACTTTTAATAAAGCTGAACTTTTTTTTCTAGTTTTGGAATAGAAAGTCTGCTGGGTATCATTCAAAAAGAATATTGCAAGCGGGAAATAAGAAACTGAATTTATTTTAACCTCATGTAATTCTCTTATATTACCTCCTTTCAAGAAAAATGCTTTTGTATACTGACCGAAGTTAGTGTTATCATACATATAAAGCATGTCTTCTATTAAGACTAAATAATTTTCAGAAAGACTTTCAGTTTGCATAGTGTGGTTGAGTGTTGAAAATAATTCATCTCCGACATAAACATTTCCTTCGTAAGAAATTTGACTTTTTAATTCTTTTTCCAAATTTGTAAGATAGTTATTATCTTCTTTATAGAAATTGTTGATATTATCATCTGTATATAAATTATTAAAATTATTATTAGTTTTCAACTTATTTAATGTTCCATAATCTTTTGAAGAGAATCTCATACATAACTCATCATTATATTTATTCAAATAAGTCTTTCCTTGTTGAAATTTATGTTTATTAGTTACGACAGGTGAATTTTCATGGTTAATTCCTAACTTTTCGAACATGGGTACATTTTTGCTAACTTGAATAATCTCATGAGTAGTTTGAGACCTTCTATTTGAGACTACTGATATTTGTCTAAATTGATCTTTACTTTTTAATGAACTAATTGAGCTTATATTAATTAAATTATCTGAATTATAAAATAACTTTTTCGTAGTTAATTTTGAACCAATTATAGTACTTTCATGGCCTGAAGATTTAGACGAGTAATTTTTTTTTTGATTATTATTCATAAATTCATAGAACGAAAGGTTTTTGCGAAGACTACCTATGTTTTCATAAAAGTAGTTGTAGAAGTATAAAACTACATCATGCTTTCCATTAACAAGTTTATCATAGAACTCTTTAAATTTAACCTCCTTTGTTCGATTTTGAAAAATTGTACTTAACTGTTCGGATATATCACTGGCGCACAAAACTTTTTCCGTTTGTAAGCCGCCATTTTCATCTAATATTTTTATAATATAATTATTAGAAATATGATTAAGCAAAAATTTAATGTCTTCCACATGAATTTTCTTTCTAAAGTCAAAATCAAAGCAATTAAAAAGAAGCTCTAGAATAGCTTTAGGATTCCCGAATCTTAAACATGTTAGAAATTCTCCGAATTCTTCAAAGGATAAGAATCCAAGTTTTTTTTCATCTAGGGAGTTAAATATTTTCTCAGCCATAAAAACAGGAATATTACATATGAATTTTAGAAAGTTGATTTTAGTTAATCCAAGGTAGGTATGCTTATTTTTAGTATTTTCAGTGATATCGCAAGAATAATGTTCAAATAAATCCTTTAAATAAATATCAAAAGAATCTACTAAGATATCAATTTTATTAAGATTAGTTCCAATTCCTCTTATTCGATTTATCTCTTCAAATAGTCTTTCATAATAAATTTTAATTTCGACCATTATATATATAAATATGATTTTAAAAACACCATATATACTGAGAAATTAGTTTTGTAATATATTGAATTTATCACTTAATTAAATTCCTTAATGTGTAATTATTAGATTATTAATTTTTTTTATTTTTTATCATTTAAACTGTATTAATTAAAGTTAATGAATAATAATTTTATTAATTAAGTAAAAATAATGAAAATATAAACTTAATGTTATTAGTATGAACCTATTAAAGTTTCTTTACTCCTTCCTTTTTAATTAAATAAAGTGAGGATTAATTAAATGCTATTAAAGACCTATACTTGCAGAAAACACAGAGCAATCGAGAATACCATATAATATTCGATAAAAAAACCTCAACAATTGCATATTCTCTTCTACAATAATTATATTATTATCCAACTCACCAACTCACTAACAGACTAACATACTAACAGATTCAAGATGGAATAAACATTTTAGAATGAATATTTAGAAAAACATAAATATTAAATTAAAATTTATTTATGATTTTTGCAAATTAAGTTTTCTTAAGTTTACTTTACTTAATATATATAAAGTTATTTATTATTACAAAATATAATATACATATAAAACAATTATAATATATATATATATATATTATAAATTCTGTAAAACATATTAGACAGAATGAATAGATTGAATTTAAACACTAATCATTCATTACTTAATTAATATAATTAGTATTAATATGTATTTAGCAACAGCAAACCTTATTCGCAATTTATTTATACAATAGTTAAATTATTATTCAACTTACTATTAGATTAAGAGATTCAAGATGGAAGAAACATTAAAGAAGGAAATAAAAGTTAAAACAAAATATTTAATTTAATGTATACAAATTAAGTTTACTTAAGTTTACTTAATATGTTATTATTCATATAAAGCAATTTAAAGTATTATATTAATAATTTTAATTCCAAATTAACATAAAGATAAGCAACAAATAATATTGATAATAGTCAATCAAATAGAGAGCATACTCCTCAAATGAATAAGTATTATATATAATTGATCATAATTCATTTTTTAAAATTAAAAACTTTAGAAATAAAAGAAAAAAAGAATACTTTAATACTCCAATAATCTCCATTGCTCATCATCAGAATGGAAAGAAGATAATGGAGAATTTAGTTAAATATATTTATTTATATTACATAATAAACAATAAATAGTTAAAAGTAAATTAAAATTAATATATAAACAAATTATAATAAAATATATATTTTAATATTAACTTACAAAAATACTTATTATAATTATTATAAATTATTATTTAATTATATATATAAAAATTTGTAAATAATCTCTTTAGTCAAACCAAGGATGTTTAAGCACTTCTTCAATACTGATTCTTCTAACTACATCTCTATTTAGACATTTCTTAATTAAATCAGTTGCATCATTACTTCTGTTAGATAACTTGGCAAAAGATAATGTATCAGCACATATACTTTTTACTAGTACATTCTTATCTAAGTTCATGTTAAAAGGAAAGCTATAAGTTAATAAATAGTAGATTAAAACTCCTAGTGACCAAATATCAACTGCATGGCCATAGTCTCTTTTCCTTAGCAACTCGGGAGCGGAGAATGGTATCGATCCACAACATTCGTTTGTAGTTTCTTTATTAAATAAAACTTTAGCTAAGCCGAAATCAGAGAGCTTTATTTTGAGATCATCCTCACTTTTATCTACTAAAATATTATCAGGCTTAATATCTCTGTGGATAATTCCTAGGCTCTTAAGATATTGTAATGCATTAGCCAACTGAAAGATAATTATTTTGACAGTGTTTTCAGACAAATATAATTTGCTTTTCATACACTTTGTTAAGTTCCCATCTTTTATATATTCTAAAACGATAAAGTAGTATTCTGAGTTTTCAAAGGTATCAACAAATTTGATGATATTTGGATGATTTACAGTTTTTATCATCTCCATTTCTGATTTTATTCTTTTCCAGTAATCTTGTCTAATTAAGTTTTTCTTTAATATTTTTGTTGCGTGTTTGTTACCTGATATAATATTGAAAGTTTTGTATACAATTCCATAAGTTCCTGCTCCTAATTCGTTAATTAGTTCATTATTTGTGAAGAAATTCTTATAAAACATAGATGCTCGAATAATTTTTAATAAACTTGAACTTTTTTTTTTGGTTTTTGAATAGAAAGTCTGCATAGAATCATTCAAAAAGTATATTGTAAATGGGAAAAAAGAAACTGAATTTATTTTAACCTCTTGTAATTCTCTTATATTGCCTCCTTTCAAGAAAAATGCTTTCGTATACTGTCCAAAGTTAGTGAAGTTATCATACATGTATAGGATGTCTTCTATTAAGATTAAATACTTTTCAGAAAGATGTTCAGTCTGCATAGTATTGTCGAGTGTTGAATATAAGTCATCTCCGACATAAACACTTCCTTCGTAAGAAATTTGACTTTTTATTTCTTTTTCTAAATTTGTAATTTGGTTATTATCTTCTTCTTTATAGAAAAGGTTGATATCATCATCTGTATTTAAGTTATCAAAATTATTATTTGTTTTCTTCTTATGCGAAGTTTTAAGCTCTTTTAAAGTTAACCCACTACTTAACTCATCATTGTATTTATGCAAATAAGTCTTTCCTGATTGAATTTTATGTTTACTAGGTATATTAAGTGCAGTTTCAAGTTTACTTCCTAACTTTTCAAATGTGGGTACTGTTTTGCTAAATTGAATGATATCATGAGTTGTTTGTGACTTTTTATAAGAGATTGATGATATTTGTCTGCTAGGATCTTTATTACTTTTTAATGAACTAATTGAGCTTATATTAATTAAATTATCTGAATTATGTAAATTTAATAACTTTTTTGAACCAATCTTAGTACTTTCAGTGCCTGAAGAATAAGAAGAATATAATTTGTTTTCATTATTAATTTTATATTCATAGAATGTTAGTTTTTTGCTAAGACTTTCTATGTTTTCATATAAGTAGTTGTATAAGTATAAAATAACATCATGTTCTCCAATAACAAGTTTTTCATAAAACTCTTTAAATATTATCCCCTCTGTTTGTTTTTGAAAAATAGTACTAAGCTGTTCGGAAATATCAATTGCACTCAAAAGTTTTTCTGATTGTAAGTCACCATTTTTATCTAATAATTTGATTGTATATTTATTAGAAATATGATTAAGAAAAAATTTAATGTCCTCCACAAGAATTTTTTTTTGAAAGTCAAAATCAAAGCAATTAAAAAGAAGCTCTAGAATAGTTTTAGGGTTTCCAAATCTTAAGCATGTTAGAAATTCTGCAAATTCTTCAAAGGACAAGAATCCAAGCCTTTTTTCATCGAGCGAGTTAAATATCTTCTCAGCCATAAAAACAGGAATATTACATATGAATTTTAGAAAGTTTATTTTAGTTAATCCTAGATAGGGGTTCTTATTTTCACTATTGACAGTGATATCGCAAGAATAATAATCATATAAGTCCTGTAAATAAATATCAAAAGCATCTAATAAGCTATCAGTTTTATTAAGAGTAGTTCCAACTCCTCTTATTTTGTTTATCTCTTTGAATAGTTTTTCAAAATAAATTTTAATTTCGACCATTTTATATATATTTAATTGTAAAAAAATGAAAAATACTGAAAATTTAGTTATGTAATATAATTATGTGTTAATAAATTCCTTAATGTTCATTTATGCTATTATTTAAAATTTATATATTTTTGATCATTTTTAAATAATTAAAAGTAAGGATAATGAATAATATTATATTTTTATTAAGTAAAAAATGCTGGAAGTATGAACTGAAGTCGATAAGCTTTGACTTATTTAAGACTCTTCTTTACTCTTTAAGTTAATATTATCTATATGTAATAATTAAAAATTATAAAAGTCTAGTAAAGCTTATTAAAGCCTATTAAAGCCTATTAATATTTGCCGATTACCTTAAACAGAGAAATCGAATAGATAATAACTAATATATTCTTTTATAAAACAACAGCATACTTCTATCGTATTTTCTTATACGATACTTCAACTATTATCCAACTTACTAAAAAACTTACTAACAAACTAATATATTCAAGATGGAAAAAACATTAAAGAAGGAAATAATTAACGTATTTATATTAATTTATACAAATTAAGTTTAGTTAATTTATTTAAATTTACTTAAGTTTACATAATAAATATAATGTTATTATAAATTACATATAAAACAATTATAAAAACATTATAAATATTATTATATTAATAATTAATATAATAACAATTAATATAATAACAATTAATATATATTATATATTTTTATTCAATTATATTTTATCCTAGTCCTATTCAAACCATGGATGTTTAAGCACTTCATCTATACTAATTCTATTTTTTGCATTTTTATTTAAGCATTCTTTAATTAAGTCACAAACATTAATACTTCTATTTGAAATATTCAAATAAGAATAATTATCATTGCAAATTCTCTTTATTAACTGAGGCTTATCTTTATAAGTTTTGAAAGGAAAGTTAGAGCTTAGTAAAAAGTATATTAAAATTCCAAGTGACCAAACGTCTACATTTGTATTGTAAGCTTGTTTTTTGAGCAGTTCAGGAGCACAGAAAGGTATCGAGCCGCAGCATTCATTTGTAGTTTCATTTACTGTTAAAACTTTTGCTAATCCGAAGTCTGAAAGCTTTGCATTTACTTCATTCTCATTTATATCTATTAAAATATTATCTGGTTTTATATCTCTATGGACTATTCCTAAGCTATTAAGATATTGTAAAGCATTAGCTATCTGCAAGATGATTTTTTTGACTGTACTTTCAGAAATTATCTTTTTAGTTTTTAACAGGTTAGTTAGGTTTCCAAGCTTTTTGTATTCTAAAACAATAAAGTAGTACTCAGAATTTTCATAGCTATCAATATATTTTATGATGTTTGGGTGATTAATTGTTTTTAAAATCTCAAATTCTGATTTTATTCGTATCCAGTAATCTAGTTTTGATATGTTTTTCTTTAAAATTTTCGTTGCGATTTTGTTACGAAATGTAAGATGTGTGCATTTATATACTTTTCCAAAGGTTCCTTTTCCTATTTCTTTATTTATTTCATAGTCATTGAAGAAATTTCTATAGCTCACATTTTTTCTAATTGAAGTTATTAAGCTTATAAATTTAACTTTATCTCTAAAATAGAATGTTTGTTGAGTGTCATTCAAAAAGAAAATCGTAAATGAGTAGTAAATGATGAAATTTATTTTGTATTCTGGTAATTCTCTTAAATTACATCCTTGTAAGAAGAAAGCCATTTTATATTGTCCAAAGTTATCAAATTTGTCATATAAATAAATAATGTTATCTAATAAAAGTAAATGTTTTTGAGAAAATTCTTTTTCAGAGAAAATTAAGTTATCGGAATCCATTTGTGTATTTTCGCTGATGAATGTCTCTCCTTCAAAGATAGCTTCCTTTCTTACTTCATTTTCTAGAATTTTATTCTTAGTATTATCTTCCTCATCTTTGCCAAATAGTACTAAATTATCATCTATATTTAATTGACCAAATTCATTGTTTTTCTTGTTTTCAAATGTTTTTAATCCGGATAAAACCTCAGTATTTTTTAAAAATTCTTCGTTGTTTTCAACACTGTTATAATATATAAAGTCGTCTTTATTCATACTATAATCCATAATTGAAGTCCCTTGATTGTTGCCATACTTTTCAAAGTAATCTTCTGTAATCATTCCTCCGTTTGAATCATTTTTAATTTCTTTTTCATGAGATCTTGATCTTTGTCGGCAATCATGAAATGCTTTGCCATTTTTACTTTCAATATTAGTTGAGTTATTGGCAATTTTGACATTTGAATTAATATTATTATTTTTATTTTCAGGGATAATAATTTTATTATTTATTGTTGAACTAGTGTTTGTGCTAATTGAGTCAGAAGAATGGTTGCCTTTTTTCATATAATATTTATATTCGTAGATTGCCAGATTTTTGCTTAGACTGCCAATATTGTCGAAAAAATAGTTAAAAAAGAATAATATAACCTCATGATTTCCATTTATAATTTTATCATAAAAATCTTTAAAATTCAGTCCATCTCCATTTACGTCTTCAAAAAATGTGCATATCTGTTCAGCAATTTTACTTTCGGAAACTACTTCTTTTTCTAGAAAGCCATCTTTATCGAACATTTTAATGGAATAGTTTGCAGAAATATGAGAAATTAAAAACTGAATGTCCCTTATAAGTATTTTCTTTTTAGAGCCTAAATCTAAGAAATCGAAGAGGAACTCTGCAACAACTCTAGAATCTCCAAACCTTAAGATTCTTTGAAAATCTGCAAATTGCTCGTATTTTAGGAAGCCTACCTTCTCATCATCTAATTTATTAAAAATTATCTCAGCCACAACAATCGGAAGTTTGCATAGATATTTAAGAAAATTCGTCTTGAATATTCCCTTACATATGTATTTTTCTCTATTGTTGCTTGGTAACACGCTGGAAAAATTATTGAATATGTCGTTTAGATACATATTATAAGATTCAAAAGGAATCTTCATCCCCTTATAGGATTCTCCTCTTATTGCAATAACTTCTTCACTTAAGATTTCTGAATTACTTTTAAAATTTTGCATTTTATTTATTAAATTATTTATTTTATATATTACTAAGCGTTCGAAATATTAATATATAATCTTTATGCAGATTATCTCATAAGATTTTATACATAGAAAAATGATTTTTAAAGAAGATAAATGGTAGAACAGTAATACGATGTTCTTATGATTAAGTTTTATATATAATATCTTATAATTATGTTTTATTCACAAGTAATAGTTTCATTTTAGCTTTATTACTTAAATAATTAAATTAATTTTGTACGTTAGGATAATTCTATATGTTATTAAATTTTGTTTTTTAATAA
>Ga0100378_1004688_pt1 | contig 12678 bp, 10 predicted proteins | sample CryGeymeta201502_FD_81535 | JGI IMG/M metagenome (GOLD analysis project Ga0100378, IMG submission 81535) | Groundwater microbial communities from Crystal Geyser aquifers in Utah, USA - Crystal Geyser metaG 2015-02 | ecosystem: Environmental > Aquatic > Deep subsurface > Groundwater | place: USA...
ATAAAATTCCTTATTTTGGCCTGTGTTATGGTATGCAAATGGCTGTTATAGAATTTGCTCGTAACGTAGCGGGCTTGAAAGATGCTCATTCAGCAGAAGCGGATCCTAAAACAAATAATCCTGTTATTCATATTATGCCCGGTCAGGCTGAAATCATTAAAGAAAAGGGTTATGGTGGCACTATTCGTTTAGGGGGTTGGCCTTGTCGCTTAGTCCCAGGGTCAAACTTACAAAAATTTTATTCAGTATTTACTGATAAAAAAGTGGTATCAGAAAGGCATAGACACCGTTATGAGTTCAATAATGATTACCGTGATATGTTTGAGAATTTAGGTTTAACAATCTCCGGTACTTCGCCAGATGGATCAATAGTAGAAGCTATTGAACTAAAAAACCACCCTTTCTACGTCGGCGTGCAATTCCATCCAGAATACATATCTCGCCCTTTAAAACCACACCCCCTGTTTGTAGGCTTCATTAAAGCTTGTAAGAAAAAATAAATCGTTAGTATACAAAAAATAGTCCGCTCAAGCGGACTATTTTTTTGTTTGTTTAATGCTATAAGGCTTACTTTTTACTTACTGGGGCTGCTTTTTCAGGGACAATGATATTCACAATTTTACAAGACTTTAAGGAATTATCATATTTCTTAAGCTTGCGAGTTGAAAACTTAACAATACCATTTACCATAGCAAAAAGGGTATCGTCGCCGCCGATTTTAACATTTTTCCCGGGATGATATTTTGTACCGCGTTGACGGACTAATATAGCTCCAGTCTTGGCCCATTGGCCATCGTTAACCTTAATACCGAGACGTTTGCTTTCTGATTCGCGTCCTAAGCCTGTTGAGCCGGCCGCTTTCTTATGTGCCATAAAGATTCTACTTAATTTTTACTGAAATAAATATAACAAAAGGCTCTGTAATTGTCAAATCTTATTGATTATTGGATATGACGGCTTTTTATATCTAAAATTAGATATAAAATATAGTTCCATTTTTAATAAATTATGCTATAATATTAACAGTTTATTATATAAAAATACATATGATTAGCGTGAATAAGGATAAATGTATCGGTTGCGGACTATGCACTGATTTGTGTCCAGAAAAGTTTCAACTTGATTCAGATGGTAAAGCCGAAGCTATTAGCCAAGAGGTTGATGATTGTGCGACTCGTTCAGTCGATAGTTGTCCGGCTAGCGCTATAGTTATCAAATAATTTTTTTAAATTATATGGCGGTTGAAAAAATAGTCGAAGAACTGCAGATTGATCAGGTTCAGTCTAAAAAAATAGCGGAAAAAATTCCCAACCCTGATTCTGAAAAAAAAATTGAACTATCTCCACCTGAGAAAATCACTAAAAAGTCTACAGTTGAAAGTAAAATTTCTATTAATCCTCAGACATCAGTTGTAACTCCTGCTCAAAACTGGAATGCCCAAAGAGCAGCGGCTATTGACGCTATTTTATCTGAAGGATTAAACGAGATTTTTTTAAACATGAAGCCGAGTGATCAAAAAATTTTTATAAAAAAGGGGGAAGAGGCAGTTGCGAAGATTAATGAACTACTTAATAAAAGCAAAATAAATATTAATAAGATTATTGCTATAATAAAAGACTGGCTTAAGATTATACCCGGAGTCAATAAATTTTTTATTGAACAAGAGGCAAAGATTAAAGCAGACACCGTCATTAAGCTTAAAAACAAAATTTAAATATGACTGAAGTCATAATAAACTTAGATAGTTATTTTATTTACTTAGTTATTGCTGCGGTGGTTTTTTTGATTTTAGCGATTTTTTTAGCAATTCTAAGAGCTTGGCTATCTAGAAAAAAATATTTTTCACATCAAGTCTTTTTAGTACGTCTACCTAAAGAAAAACCTGGTGATGATAAGAAACAGGACAGTAGCCAAAGCTTGCATGAAGAAATAGCTAAAGGCGAAACTATCTTTGCTGCAGTTGGTGGACTTAGCGTCGAGCGCGGCTTAAGGGCTTGGTTTGGGGGCAGAAGTGATCAATTTTCCTTTGAGATAGTAGCAGCTAACAATCATATTTCCTTCTATGTTGTAGCACCTCCTTCAGGGACTAGATATTTAGAACAACAAATACACGCTCACTACCCAGAAGCGGTTATTGAGGAGGTTAATGACTACAATGCTTTTAGTCTCAAGGGACAAATTGCAGCTGGTTATTTGCAAACCTCAAAAGACTCCGTTTTTCCTATCAAAACCTACAGGAAAATGGAGATAGATCCCTTAAACTCAATCATTAATGTTTTATCTAAGTTAGATAAAGATGAAAGCTTGGTCATACAGTATACGGTCAGAAGTGCCGAAGCTTCTTGGCACTCTAGGGCACGACGAATCGTGTCTTTAATACATCGTAAAAATTCTGTTAAAGATGGTTTGCGTGCAGCTAGCGTTTGGGGGATTATAACTGACTTGACTGGCGATATCATGTCTGGCAAAAAAAAGGAGGGTTCAACTCAAAATCCCAATGAACACCAAAAGAGATTATCTGCTGTAGAAGAAGAAATGTTAAAGTCAATTGAAGAAAAAAATCTTAAAGCTGGTCTAGATGTTAATATTAGAGTAATAGCTTGCGCCAAAAATAAAGAACAAGCTAACCTATATTTAGAAAATATTGGTAGCGCTTATATGGAGTATAATAACTTTAGTTATGGAAATGTTTTTTCACGACTAAAGAAATCTTCCACTGAAAAATCTGTGAGTGATTATATTTATCGTCGTTTTAGAGAGCGCTACGGTTTCTTGTTAAACAGTGAAGAGTTAGCTAGTTTATTTCATTTTCCTTTACCGGAAACAGAAACACCTAACATTTTATGGTTGACCGCTAAAATTGCTCCTGCTCCTAATAATATTCCTCAAGAGGGAATTAGCTTAGGAGAAAATGTTTATCGTGGTGTTAAGAAAGAAATTCGGATGAAAAGAGAGGATCGTAGGCGTCATAGCTACATAATAGGTAAATCAGGCACAGGAAAATCAGTCTTATTAGCTAACATGGCTATACAAGACATTCAAAACGGGGAAGGTGTTTGTGTCATTGATCCGCACGGTGATTTGATTAGCGATATATTAGATCGCCTGCCTCCGGAAAGAGCTAATGATGTTATTTTATTTTCTCCTGCTGACAAAGAAAGGCCTTTAGCTCTTAATTTGTTAGAATTTGACCCTCAATATCCTGAACAAAAAAGTTTTGTTATCAATGAAATGATTGGCATACTTGATAAACTCTATGACTTAAAAGCGACTGGTGGGCCGATGTTTGAACAGTATATGAGAAACGCTATGTTGCTTATTATGGATGACCCGGATAGTGGCTCAACTTTAATGGAAATTCCTAAAGTCTTAGCGGACGAAAATTTTCGACGCCTTAAATTAGAGCGTTGCAAAAATCAAACAGTAGTTGATTTCTGGAAAAAAGAAGCCGAAAAAGCCGGTGGTGACGCAGCTTTAGCTAACATTGTTCCTTATATTACTTCCAAATTAACGTCCTTTATTTCTAACGATATGATGCGGCCCATTATTGGCCAACAAAAAAGCGCCTTTAATTTGAGGGAAGTAATGGACAAACAAAAAATATTACTTATAGACTTACCTAAAGGATTAGTCGGGGAAATGAATGCCTATTTGTTAGGTATGATTTTGGTAGGAAAAATTTTAATGGCCGCTCTTAGTCGAACCGATATGCCGGCTGAGTCCAGAAAAGATTTTTATTTATATATTGATGAGTTTCAGAATTTTACCACCAATTCAATTTGCCAAATACTTTCCGAGGCTCGTAAATATGCTTTAAATTTGATTATCGCTCATCAGTACGTAGGTCAGCTATCTAAGGGTCAGAACTCAGAAATTCGCGATGCAGTGTTTGGAAACGTTGGTACTATGATCAGCTTCAAGATTGGCGCCGAAGATGCTCAAACATTAGTGAAAGAGTTTTCTCCAGTATTTAATGAGTATGATTTGATTAACATTGACAAGGGAACTGCCTATATTAAACTGCTAGTAGATAATAGTGCCTTGCGACCGTTCTCATTAAAAACTATTTGGCCACTAGTTGGTGTTAAACAACCAGGTATTAATGAGCAGGTGAGATCACTGAGTCGTTTAAAATATGGCCAAAGCGTTCGCTTAGTGGAGGCGGAAATAAGCAGGCGCACTAATCAAGTATAAAAATTATTATGTCTACTCTATATCGTGATTATCGGCCACAAAAATTTTCTGATGTTTTAGGACAAAATCACATCAAAATTACTTTACAAAACGAAATTACCGCCGGTCGTCCGGCTGGAGCTTATTTATTTTGCGGGCCTAGAGCGGTGGGGAAGACTACTGTGGCTAGAGTTTTAGCCAAAGCGGTAAATTGTGAGAACAGGGCAGCCTCAGACTCAGAGCCCTGCAACGACTGTTTAACCTGTAAGAGTATAATAGCTGGAAAGCATCTAGAAATAATTGAAATTGACGCCGCTTCCAATACTGGTGTTGATAATGTTAGAGATAATATTATTGCTTTTTCTAGATTATCACCGACTAGTGCTAAATATAAAGTTTTTATTATCGATGAAGTGCACATGCTTTCGATTTCAGCCTTTAATGCGTTACTAAAAATTGTTGAAGAGCCACCGGCTTATGTTATTTTTATTTTATGCACGACTGAAATACAAAAGGTCCCGGCAACAATAGTGTCTCGTTGCGAACGCTTTGATTTTCGCCGGGTTAGCGTATCTGATGTGGTTAAAAAATTAAGCTTTATTGCTCAGGAAGAAAAAATAAGTGTTGATGACGGAATACTTGAGGCGGTAGCTAGAAGATCAGGCGGTCACTTACGTGACGCCGAAAGCTTATTAGGTCAAATATTTTCACTAGGTGATAAAAACATTACCGCTGAACAAGCCGAGCTAGTAATGCCCCATTTTAGTAGTCAGGAAGCCGTTACTTTTATAGACCATTTGAACCGTAAAGATGCTGCTAAAGCGGTTGCACTAGTTAATAGTTTAGCTGATAGCGGGGTTAATATTAAATTGTTTGTGCAGGAAACTATCAGCTTACTGAGGAAATTGATGTTAGGTAAGTTAAGCCCGGCTTTAGAAAATAATTTAGGTTTAGATTGGGGGGAGGAATTAGAAAAAAAGCTTGCCCCAATATCAGCCAGCCTTAGTCTAGAAAAAATAATTTATTTTACTAAAAAGTTTTTAGAAGTAGCCGCTGATAATAGAAGTTCCTTAATACCCCAGTTACCATTAGAAATTGCTATTGGAGAAATCTGTTTTAATTCTAATAGTCAATCCACTGGTCCCATCGTATCCGAACTACCTCCAGTTACTAAAAAAGATTTTTCTGCCAAACCAGTTCAATCAACTCCTGCCCTTAAAAATAATGAAAACGACCAGATAAACTCCCAAATAAAAAACACTATTAATATTAGTGAGGTGCTAGTTAAGTGGCCCGAATTAATGATAAAAATAAAAAAACAAAACCACTCCTTATCCTTTGTCTTACAAAACTGTGAACCAAGAGAAATAAATAACGGTTGCTTGAATCTTGTATTTAAATATAAATTCCACCAGGATAGAATAAACGATCAGAATATTCGACCGATAGTTATTCAAGTGATGTCTGAAGTTTTTGGCCCTGGTATTAGTTTTACTTCATCTCTTGATGAAAAAATTGCTATCGAGTCGGTATCAGATAGCACAGAAGAAGACGCGCAGGATTCTGACCAAAATAAAAAGACTGACTCGCAGGCAGAGCCAGCTTCTTCAGGACTAATGTCTGATTTGTTAAAAACATTTGGCGGGGAAGTAATAAATTAATACTATGTTAGATCTAAAATTAATCCGTGACCACAAGGAAGATGTAGAAAAAAGCTTACTGAAGCGTTTACAGCCGGGATCTTTTGACTTACAGGCGATTATCTCTCTAGATGACAATAGGCGTGTAATGATTAAGGAGTTAGAAGAAAAAAAAGCCCTTAGAAATAAAGAGTCACAAGCTAAACCATCTCCGGAAATGATCGCTAGTCTCAAAAAGATTGGTGAAGATATTAAGCAACTAGAATTAGACTTAGCAAATAAAGAAGAAGACCTTTGGCAAAAGGTGGCCGAGCTGCCTAATTTACCCTCAGATGATGTTATAGCTGGCGGAAAGGAAAATAATGAAGTTATTTTTACTGGCGGCACTGCTCCAAAATTAGATGATAAATTTAAAGATCATGTAGAATTAGCTACCAGTCTTGGATTAATAGATTATGAAAGAGCGGTTAAGATGTCCGGTAGTGGATTTTGGTGCTATACCGGAAATGGCGCTCTTTTGGAATGGGCCTTACTTTCATATTTTAAAGATTTTCATGTAAAAAATGGTTACAGTTTTTTAATCCCCCCTTTTTTATTGACTGAAAAATCAGCTTACACTTCCGGTCATTTACCTAAATTTAGAGAAGATTTATTTTGGACTCAAGATAATCTTTGTCTTAATGCTACTAGCGAAATGATGTTAGGAAATTATCATCGCGAAGAAGTTCTTCCTGAAGCTGATCTTCCTAAAAAATATTTTGCCTATTCTAGTTGTTTCAGGCGTGAAGCCGGAAGCTACCGACAGGAAGAGCGGGGAATGGTACGAGGCCATCAGTTTAATAAAATAGAAATGTTCATCTTTTGTCGTCCGGAAGAATCTGAAGCTATGTTTGATGAATTAGTTTTACGAGCCAGGGAACTAGTAGAGGGATTAGGACTTCATTTCCAAATATCTAAACTAGCGGCTGGTGATTGTAGCGCGGCTATGAAAAAAACTTACGACTTAGAGATATTCTTACCTAGCATGGGAATATTTAAAGAAGTTAGTAGTATTTCTAACGCTGGTGATTTTCAGGCTCGTCGCGGTCAAATACGTTTTAAAAATAAGTTGACTGGAAAAAATGAATTTGTGCACACTCTTAATGCTTCGGGATTAGCTACTAGTCGTCTTTTTCCTGCAATATTAGAACAAAATCAACAACCGGATGGTTCTGTTATTATTCCGGAGGCTTTACATAAGTACCTCCCCAGTGGATTAACAGTCCTTAAACCATTGACTAAAAAAGATAAACATGTTAATTAAGTAGCATGAAAAGGTTACTACTAGCAGGTTTAACGCTATTTCTTCTGATACCAACCACTTCTCAGGCCTCATCAGTCAAGAATGTTTATCCGCGCCTGGCAAACTATTTTTTGCGCTGGGAAATTACTGATAGTGAGGCTAATCAGCTAGCAAAATGGGATTTGCTGGTTTTAGATATGGAAGTGCAAGAAAATAGTCGTCGAGAACTGGAAAAGATTAGAGAGCTTAACCCAAATATCATCATTCTAGCCTATATAACGTCACAGGAGATATTGGATGATGCTGAGCACTATAACAACGCCTATATGCGTCAGAAACTCGCCTCAAGGCTCTACGAGGGCTGGTGGCTGAGAGATAAAGATGGTGCAAAGATATCTAACTGGCCATATACCTCAATGTTTAATTTGACAGATGGCGCATTAGTTAGCCCGGATGGCAAACGTTTTAATGAATATTTACCAGAGTTTGTAGCGACAGAAATAAAAGCCAGTGGTCTCTGGGATGGCGTTTTTTATGATAACGCCTGGGGCGATGTTTCTTGGGTTAATGCTGCGACGATTGATATAAATAACGATGGCCAAGCTGAAAGTGCACTTGAAGCTGATAGTCTTTGGGCGACAGGATATAAAAAGATGCTTAAACAAACCCGCGACTTAGTCGGTCCGGAGTTTATTATTGTTGGTAATGGTCGGGTCTATGATGGCTACCAGGGGCTGCTTAACGGCATGATGTTAGAGAGCTTTCCGTCTCCTTGGGAAAACGGTGGTACTTGGACAGGATCTATGAAAACATATTTAAAGCTTCCGTCTATAAATTCATCTCCCTCTCTACCGATAATTAATATTTATGATAAGAACCAGGCTAATTATCAAAAAGTAAGATTTGGGCTGTCCAGCACTCTCATGGGTCAAGGCTATTTTAGTTACGACTATGACGTGGCCAATCACGGTCAAACTTGGTGGTACGATGAATATAATATTAACTTAGGACCAGCTCAAACTCAGCCCTATAATTTACTAGCAAATAGCGACCAGGAAATTAAGGAGGGTTTATGGCGAAGAGATTTTAAAAATGGCGTAGCCTTAGTTAACTCAACTAACAAAAAGCAAACTTTTGTCCTCCAAAAAGAGGAGTTAGAAAAAATCAAAGGCCAGCAAGATAGTAAAGTAAATAACGGTCAAAAAATTAATTATTTTATTTTAGAACCTCGCGATGGATTAGTATTGTTAAAAACCGCAACATCTATCACTAACAACTCATTTATTAACGGATACTTTTATAGAGTTTTTAACTTTACCGGTCAGCAAGTTAGAAATGGTTTTTTTGCTTACTCTAGTGCTTACCCAGGCGGCTCAGCCGTTATCTTAGCTTCAGGCAGTCAGGATGAAAAAACTTCTATTAATATTAGTGGATCGAAAGGCTGGGTTACTTTGTATCGTGATGGCAAGGCTATTGCATCTTTTCCGCCCTATACTAAGGCTTACAATAAAAATTTAAATTTAGCTGCTCATATTGATGACGGATATTTCAAAAAAATTGTTACCGGAGCAGCCGAGGGAGGGGGGCCACAAGTTAGAGTCCAATCTCCGGTTGGTAAAGTAGAATCAAGTTGGTTTGCGTACGATAAAAATTTACGCGGCGGAGTAAATGTGGCAATAGCTGATGTTGACGGGGACGGGGAATTAGAAGTGATTACTGGACCTGGTCCAGGTACTGAACCACTGATTAAAATATTTAGTCTAGCTGGGAATTATATCAACAGCTTTTTGACTTATGATAAAAACTTTCGTGGGGGGGTAAATGTGGCCGCGGCAGATCTAAACGGAGACGGACAAGCTGAAATAGTCACCGCCCCTGCTTCTGGAGGTGGCTCGCATATTATGATCTTTAATCATCAAGGGCAAAGATTAGCTAGTTGGTTTGCTTATGATGCTCAATTTCGAGGAGGATTTGAAGTATCAATTAGTGATACAAATGGCGATATTTCTCCGGAGATATTAGTTGGGATTAAGAATTTTTAAAAAATTAATATTCTTACCTAGCGTAGTTAAAAATATATGATCAACATCTTACATCGTTATCTTAGAGGCCGCTTTGAAAGATACTATTTAAAGAATCACTGGCATATTGTCCTTGATCTATCCTTAATAATGGTAATTTTTATTCTGGCAGCTTCAATTCTTTTTCTATACATATACAAACCCAGCTTACCTATATTAGATGGGTTTACTAAACCAACTGTTAATTTAAATAATCCGCCGTTAGATGTAAAATACTCGATTACTGATCGCACTCTTGATGTAAATGAGTCTATAAATCTAAATATTTCAGTTAAAAACTCTGGCAAGCAAGCCATCACTGATATAAAAATAAATCTTAAATCTAAAACAGATCTATATACTGTTTCTAGCCTTAAAAAAACTGATGAGACAGATAGCTCAATTAGTGTGACAGGCCAAGATATTTTATTGCAATCCGTTAAAAATGGAGAGGAAAAAAATATCTCATTATCTATAAATTTCAACCGTCAAAACACCTCTAATAGAGTTTTTATTTTAGAATCTAAAATTTCCTATCTTCTTAATGGACAGGAATATCAAGCTACTCATGACTTAGAAGAAATATATATAAAGGCGACTTTATCTGCTAACGCAGCCACCTATTATACCAGTCCGCAAGGAGACCAGCTAGGAATTGGTCCTTTACCACCTATTGTGGGGATACCTACTAAATACTGGATATTTTGGAGTTTATCTCCCACGGCGGACTTTCAAGACCTGAGTCTTAGTGCTAAACTACCAGTGGGAGTAAGAATGACTGGTGAAGAAGCAATCTTAAGCGGTGAGCTGAGCTACCACCCTGATACTAGATTAATTATCTGGAAATTAGACAAAGCGACTACTGGTGAAAATAGTTATGCAAAATTTGAACTAGAGCTAATCCCTCAAGAAGATCAAGTTGGAGAAGTTATCACGCTTCTAGAGTCCGGTCGTATATTTGCTACCGATCAATTAACCGGAGAAGACGTTTCCGCTAGTTTTTCTAAACAAACAACCAATCTCGACTTTGATAAGTTTAATTCCGGCCATGGTGAAGTAATGCCTCAGTAGCCTCATTAATAGTTAGTACACATGAACATATTAAGAAAACTGTTTAAACCCAACTACGAAACATTTAATAGAATCGAAATAGTTGGTAACAGTTTGCTTCATAATTTAAAATATTTAAAAAGCCTTCATCCCGATGCGCAGTTATTTCCAGTTTTAAAATCTAATGCTTACGGGCATGGCTTATTAGAGGTTTGCCGTGTTTTAAATCACAGTGATGTTTCAATGGTTGCCGTTGACTCTTTTCCAGAAGCTCAAATAGTCTATGATAATTTTAAGGGTCGAGTGTTAATCATGAGCGAGCTACCACTTCAAGCCTATAGATATACTGACTTTTCTAGAACTGATTTTGTTGTTTATAATGAAGAAACCTTGCGACATCTTTCTAAATTTGGGAAAAAAATAGCGGTACACTTATTTGTTGATACCGGCATGAACAGAGAGGGGGTAAAAAATCTAGACTCATTTATTGCTCGTAATCAAAAATATCTAGAAAAAGTAGAGTTAAGTGGCTTATGTTCACATCTCTCCTCAGCTGACAGTAATACCGGTGAAACCAAGCTGCAGGTAGAAAGATTTGCCGCTATGTTAAAATCCCTCAAGCAAGCAGGTTTTTCGCCCCGCTGGAAACATATTGGTAATTCAGCTGGTTTATTAAGCATAGAGGATGCGATGTTTAATGCTTATCGACCTGGTTTAGCTTTTTATGGATATGATCCGTTGTCAGATGCTCGTTATCATTCAGAATTAAAACCGGCCCTGAATCTATTATCTAAGGTAGTAGCAATACATGAATTAAAAGCCGGAGAAAGTGTTTCTTATAATAAAACCTATACTGTCTCGGAAAACACGAAAATTGCCGTAATACCGATTGGCTATTATGAGGGTTTAGACATGAGTTATTCTGGAGAAAAAATATTTCAGATTAACCCTAAAGAACAAGGAGCTTTTTGTAGAATTGCTGGGCGAGTGTGTATGAATTATTGTTGTGTAGATATCGGCCAAAAAAGCTTAAATATCGGCGATGATGTAAAAATAATCTCTTCAAATCCTAAAGATCCTAACTCTATTCAAAATCTTGCTAAAATTAGTGATTCTATGATTTACGAAGTTTTAGTTAATGTTAGAGAAAATATCAGAAGAATAGTTGTATGAGATTTAATAATTGCAAAATAAAAAAAGATTATCAAGCCAAAAATCTTCATAATCCATTTTTTCATAAAAAACCAACAGGGAAGAGCCGGGCATATATTAAATGGTTAATACTATTATTTATAAGTTTGGTGTTTTTTGTAGTTTGGTTACTATTTGGTGCCAGGTATTGGAATATATCAGTCATAACTTTAAATGGTATCAACCGAGTACCTAAAGAATCCGTTGAAGAAATAGTTTGGCGCGAAACCGACAAGACACGTTGGTTGTTTTTCTCATCACTGAATATTTTTTTATTTGACACTGAGTCTGTGTGTGAAAAATTGTTAGCTGACTTTAATTTAACGGACTGTGAAATAAAAAGAGATTTGCCTAGCACTATAGCTATAACAGGATATGAGAGACCCTATGCTTTTATTTGGCAAGAGGGAAGCGATCTCTACTATTCCTCTCGAGATGGGTACATTATTAAGGATCAAGTTGTCTCCGAAGAAGATATGAATAAGTATTTTATTCTGGAGAACAAAAATGTTGGCTCACTAATAGGACATAATAATATCATAAATGTCAAGAGTGACTATTTAAATTTTGCTTTTGAGTTAAATAAAAATATAGCATCTCAAGAAAATATTATCTTAGAGAAATTTATTATTGATTTTGAATTTAACACCCTAAAGGCAAAATTTGTTAACGGGCCGATAGTTTTTTTTAATACTAGAGATAATTCCTTGGATCAATTAAATCGCTTGATACTTGTCAAAAATGAGAAAATAAAGGATAATTTCAGTAACACAGATTATATAGATCTGCGTTATGGCGATAAAATATTCATTAATCCTGAATTTAATTAGTCATATATGGAAGCTACTTTTAAGTTAATGTTTTTTTTAGCAATTTTGGTGTTTTGTATCACAACTATCGGATTATTTCTCTTAATTGTTAAAATAATCTTATTATTCCAGCCGCAAGTATATATAATGGGGTTGATGATAAGTTAAGAGTTATATTAAGACTCTTCTTTACTTAACTATAATAGGTGGATTAATATACATTATGCGAAGTATAGTGTATAATAAATACAGACCAAAAAAAGCCACTATTAACCATCACCCGCCCCGCGTATGACCCAAAAACCAATTGCCAAATATTTGATAGACTTCTTGGACTACTCGGAAATTGAAAAAGGTTTATCATCAAAGACGCAAGAAAATTATACTCGTTTTTTAAGAAAGTTTTTTTATTGGCTAAAAGATACCAGCCGGGAAGACTTAAAGCCCTCTTCCCTGTCTCCAGAAATAATTTG
>Ga0100378_1004692_pt1 | contig 12674 bp, 7 predicted proteins | sample CryGeymeta201502_FD_81535 | JGI IMG/M metagenome (GOLD analysis project Ga0100378, IMG submission 81535) | Groundwater microbial communities from Crystal Geyser aquifers in Utah, USA - Crystal Geyser metaG 2015-02 | ecosystem: Environmental > Aquatic > Deep subsurface > Groundwater | place: USA...
TCGACCGCCACACCGGAAACTGCGAGCGTGGGATAGCGGCTGCGGCGCAGGGTGGCCGCAAGAGTATCGATCAAAGCAGTGTCATGCCCGCGCAGCACGGCCAGCTTTTCGGGGTGGCCCTGACCTGCCGTCTGTCGGTCTTCACCGGCTCCGAGGTACAGCACCATCAGCGCCGCACCGATGATGTCCAGCATTCCGTCTAAAGTCTGGGATATCAGCTCCACGGGCACATTACGCGCAGCGCCGGTGGCTACCTCGACGGCGGCACCCAAGGCTGCCCGCAACGCCACCACCTCAGCCTTCGACCGGCGCGGGCGGTCATTCCAATGCGGCAACACAATGCGCAAGCTGCCATCCGGGGTTGCCCCAAACCGCGCTTCGCAGGTCAATGCTGCCTGAAAATGTGGGGCCATCGCCGCCATGAAAGGCAACACCTCGGGCCGCTTCAGGGTTGCCACGCGTATGACCTGACGGTTATCCGGCATCCAGCGCCCCCAGAGTCGTCTCGATGATCCATGCCACCAAATGGCCCAACAGCCCCGCCAAAACCTCGGGCCCGGTGCCATCAAGCGGGGCTGCGAATTCGCTCACCTCTGCCCCGTGGTGCTCGCACAGAACGCGAAATACCGCACCGCGCCGGATCTGGGGCGGGAATGCCACGGCGGCCACCGTGTCCACTTGGCCCAATGGGCGTTTAAGCTGGGCGCGCACTTGCTGGCGCAAGCTGGGCCAGTCATCCTGAAACTGGCCCGGCTTGGTGGTCTTGTCCTGCACGCCCACCAGCACAAGGCGCTTGTGATAGTCTGCCGGGCGCGGCGGCTCTGCACGGCTGCCATCGCGGCGGCGCACGCCCTTCGCACGCTGTGCCAACTCTGTCACGGCCTGCGTGGCAAGGCCGGGCAGGAAGGACAGGAAATCCTGGTCCGCCGCCTCCACAGGGGCCTCCACTGCGACCTTGCGCGGCAGGCTGTCCAGAAACGAAGGCAACAGGCCAGACCGCAGGATCATATCGGCGCGCAACGGCCCTGACAGCGCCATCGGGTCAATGCCGGGCGGCAAGGTCATGCCTTGCGCGGACAGAATCTGTTGGCTTTGCGACAGGCGGTTCGCCTCACTCCACATCAGGTCACTGTGTTCCAGCCCCATGCTGCACAAGATCAGCCGCAGGCGAAGGGCTGCATCGGCCCATGCTGCTTTGAACAAGGCGCTGCTGGCATCCTCAAGCCTGCGATCGGCCAAGGTCAGCCACAAAAGATCACGCTTTGGTTCCCTCAATGGGGGGCGGTGGCGCACCATCAACCCCTCTTGCAGGATCTTGCTTGCCACAATTTCCTCCGGCAGCACCAGTTCGGACAGCAGGCTGTCAGAAAAATCCTCGACCATGCGCGAGGTGCGGATGCCCGCAACCCCTCCCTCTTTAGGCCTTATGCCCGAACGTTTGCGCATCGACCGGAAACGCGCACGTGTGCGTTGGCGTTTGACGAACTGATCGGGGAAAGCTGGCTCCGCCTCGAACAGCAGGCGTGACAGGGTGACATCAGGTTCGCCGGGCAAATCGCGGTGCAACAGGACGCGGGAAAGTCGAGAAACTTTGCGTTCCAGCGTTTGCGTAGCCGCCGCTTGCAGGCCAACCCCGGCCAGAACCCAAAATCCGCGTCCCATAACATCGGTTTCCGACAACGCCCGCCAGACCTGCGCTTCCAGTTTTGTGATAGCCGTGCGCAGATCATCCGCCTGAAACTGCGCACCCAAAGCCGCCGCTCCGCGCAGGGCAACAGAACCGCTTTGCGCTTGAGCATGCCGCAGCACAGGTTCCACCACCAGCCCCATAAGCCGCGCCACGCTGCCCGCCCAGAATTCCGATTGCCCGATCAGATCGGGCACCGCCATCGCCTCGCCGCAGCGCAGATAGGCGCGGCCCCAATATTGATCCAACGCGGGACGGGCCGCAGTTTCCAACCGCGCCAGTTCCACTGCCATAAGCGGCGTCAAGGGTACATGACGTTCATGCGCCGCGACCATAAGCTGCGTGGCCCGGGCGTGCAAAGGTTCACCCTGACGAGTTTCCCGCAAGCCGGGCCAGATTTCGGGCGAGACGATTTTCACCGACACGATGCCAATCACATTCCAAGAAGATGGGTTCGCAGCGTCTGCACCGTGCTCGCATCCTCCTGATCCAGACCGTAATTCAGGATCACCATCAGATCACGCGGCTCGATCCAGGGTGGGAATACACTGTGCGCACGCGCGGCCCTCAGCAGAGCGTGGGCCAGCACAACCCCGGAAAACTTGACCAGACGCCGGTTAGACATCTGCGATAAATCCTTGCGCCGCAACTCTGTAACCAGATCGGCCAGCCGAGAAAACAAGATGTCGTCGGTGTTGATCTTCATCCCCGCCCGCGTCATCGCGTCGACCTGAAGACGGTAGGCATCCAAAGCCTCCAGCAGTCCCTTGAATTGGTCGCCTTGGCTGTCGGCCCGAGGAGCCGCATGGGTTTCGTTCCACGCCTTGGCCAAAAGTTGTGCAAGTGAGGTCGGGTCGGCCGCGGCATTGTCCAGCCTGCACCGCAACAAAAAGCGGTCAAACGCGGCGCCCAAGCCCTCTTCCCGCGGCGGGTGGTTGGTTGCCGAAAAAAGCAGCCGCATCGGCGTCTGATGCACCCGACCCCGGTCATGGAACTTGCGTTCGTTCATGAACGTCAGCAACGAATTCAGGATGGCACTGGAGGCATTGAACACCTCATCCAGAAAAACCACCTCCGCCTTTTGCATCATGCCATCGGTCGCGCGCTCAAAACTGCGCTGGCTGGCTTCGGCAGCAAAAAGCTTGCCCAGATCGTAAAAGCCAAACAATTCTGACGGTTCGGTGAACTGAGTCAGCAGATACTCAAAATACTTCTCGTTTTTTTGCAACGCCCCATCGGATCGGATGGTCGTGGCCGGGTCCTCATCTTTGATTAAGCCAACCAGGCCACAAAAACTGCGCACCAACCGCGATTTGGCCGTGCCGGGCGGGCCAATCATCAACATCGCTTCGCCGGTCAACGCCGCCAGCATCATGCATTCTATCGCTGCCTGCATGTTGTAAAACCGCCCGTTCAATGCGGATTCCAAAGCGACAAGTGACGACAGGGTCTTGCGGTGGGCGTAGTACAGCGTGGCGATGGATTTCTGGTCAAACATGATAGAAGATAACTCCGGTCAAAATCAGGGTAGGCCTTGGTTCAGCAAATCGAGATAGTGCGGCTTGGCATCAGCCCAATCGGGGCAGACCCGCGGATCGAAGGCGAGTTCAGCCTCTGCGCGTGGCACAATGTTGACAATTCGCAGCAATGGCAACGGGCAAACCGGATTAAACCCGCGTTGTTGGCTGGCTTGGTCCAGAAGCCACATGTCCCAGAAACCGGCCCATTGCGGTTGGAAGTCCAAACCGATGGCAAGCTCGGTCAGATTTTCGCGGGCAGCGGCGGACCACGTGGGAAACTCTGCAAAACCCGCAACCAGATGGCACAGCGTGGCCGTCGAAAACATTGGTAGCGGATCGGGATCGGGGTAAAAGATCACCCTGTTGGACAGGTGCAAATGCACCGCGCGTGCAAGTTCGGCGCGGTAGTCTCCGTACAAAAAGGCCTGAGTGGCAAGGGCACCGGCGAAATTTTCCTGACCGAGGCTTGCCGGTTTCGGACGCGTGAAAAGTCGGCCTTCGGTTTTGCGGCCCAACCAATCCAAGGCACGCGTCGACCAGAACGGAGCAAGCTCTGCGCTGACGATGCCGCTCAGAAGCGGGGGCAGTTCCGTGGGATCGTCAAAGATCATGGCCTGTTTCAATCGGCGCAGCGAAGAACGCGCGGCAAATCCGCTGGCAGTCTGGTGGTCCAGCCAAAACCCGAGATGCGGCGCGGATGCAGGCTGATCCAGTGTCATGCCCAAGGCGCGGCGAACCCCGGCAGCACCCAGATCGCGCAGTTCAGCCACGACCGGGCCCGGCGCGAGCCCGGTAAGATCAGGCAAGGTGCCAAATGAACTGGTCGGTACTGTATTGTCTTTCACGGCCGCCCTCCACCTACCCAGAAGGAAAGCGCATAGGCCAAAAGCGCAAGGGCAATCAGCATGGCAGCCAGATCCATGATGGGCGGAGGCGTCTCTGCCGCTGCCATGTTGTGCAAGCCCTCAAACGGCATCTGGCCGCCCGTCAGCGCGGCAATCTGCACCAATGGTCGTGGGGCAATGCCAGAATCAAACGGCTCACCCGAGGACTGGCCCTTGGCAGAGACTGAGGCAGGAAATGACATCGGGATGCGCTGTTGGGCACCCGGTTCTTCGATGACAAAGGTGCCATGGCCCGGCGCGTCGCTCAGCGCGACCTGCGCTATGCCCTGAAATACCCCCGCCTCTCTTATCGGTGCAAGGTTCAGACTGTGCGTGGCTCCTGCCCCGTCGGTGAGGCTGGCTGTCAGGCGTTGCGGCATGGCTTTGCCCGCCTGTCCCACCTGTACAGTGATGCGGGCGGTCAGAACGTCACCTGCCAGTGTCAGGCGGATGGCGTAACGGTTCTGATCTTTCCAGCCGATCAACTCGGTCAGGGTGGCATCCATCACGGCTTTGCCCGCCGGATCGCTGGCCCAGGATTGCGGCACTTGCGACAGAAGCACCGCAGTTGAAATACCACGCCTTGTGCCGTCATGGCGAAAGGCCAGCACAGGGTCAGGCGGCGGTGTGGGATAGATCGCTGGCACCGACGCATCGACGCGCGGAAAGCTTAGCGCTACGCCATCCAGTGGTGGCACGGGCGGGAACGTCGCGGCATCCTCGACGGTGATCGGGGTGACACTACCCTCGCGGAAGTATTCGGTCCGCACGTCGGGTTCAAAATAGCGCAGCTTCAATTCGTCCACGCCGCTGCCGGGTTGCAGCGTGATCGCATCGCCCCATTTGAGAATGTCTGGCGGAAAATCCATGCCAGCCGTGGCAATCGCTGTCGTATAGCATTTCGGGCTGGTCCCCGGCGGCAAAGTAAACCCGCCATCCGACAGAAAGAAGTAAGAACAGTAGTTGGAGGCCTTCTTGGCGGCCTCTGCCAAGGTTTCCGCAGGCTCAGTCCCACCACCTGCGACAAGGCTGTCTACAAATGCCTGTGCCTGCGCCAGTGCCTGCGGCGAGGCGTTGGTCTGTTCAAACCGACGGTCGGACCCATCGGAAAATGGCAGGATTTCAATGGTATCCTGGGGCCGCAGTTGCGCCATGATCGCATGGGCCGCAGCCTCTGCCGTAGCCAAGGGTCCACCCGCCATCGAGCCTGATACGTCGATCATGATGACCACGTTGCGGGGCGGCGGTTCCTGCACGAATTTGCGCGGGTCGCTGTCAACGGGCAAGATGGGCGACAGGGGGCTCGCGTTCCAGTCGCCGATGCGCTGGACCTGTTCCTTGGTTCCGCGCATCGGGCCGTTGATCAAAAAGATACCGGTTCCGTCGGCAGCTTTCAGCAAACCGTCGGCAAAGCCTGGCGCAAAATCCGTCGGGGACAGGCTGTCAACCACCACCGCATCAAAACCCGCGGGGTCGGCGGGTGCTGCGGGATCGCCACGCTCGATCAGCCATTTCACAGGGTCCAGCCCGTCGGCCCACGCAGCGGCACCGTAAACCAGCACGCGCGCCGGTCCGCGTACCAGGGTGTAGAGCGTGCGGTCCTGCTGATGACCTTCGGTGTCGAACCGGACCGAGACGTGGCGCAGGCCCCGTTGGGCAAATACCACATTGGCCCGCTGCGCTTGCAGATGATCGGCAGGCGGAACCTTGGTTGTAACCGAGGTTGCGGCATCGGAAAACCGCATCTCGCCACCGCCCGCAATGGTGGTACGGACCGCAGCGGGGCGACCGATCCACTGATCTGGCCCCAGATCCAGCGCCACCAGTCCCCGACCAGGCGCCAATGAACCTGCGGCAAAAACATTGACGGCCACGCCCGCCGCGACTGCATTGGCAAGGGTCGCGTCTGGCACCGGTGCGTCAAACAGGCCATCAGTCGCCAGGATCACCTGCCCCCGCCCGCCGGCTTTGCTGATGGCCGACAGTGCTGCCTGCAACCCCGCAGCACCATTACTTTGATCACTGATTTTCGGGGGCTCGGTCTGCCGCACCACCTCGGCCAGACGGTCCAGCGGCACGACGGCACCCGCAGATTCCACCGACGCGCCGAAGATCAGGACCTGCCCTTGCCAATTTCCAGCCGTAGAATCACTGGAACTGATCCGCCCAGAACCGATCCGATCAGCCATATCGTCCAAGGCGGCGCGCGCGCGGTCCGGGTCACGCCAGAAGCTTTCCGAGCCATCGACCAGCACCACAACCATTCCGCCCTCGGACGTTTCCATGGGTGCACTGAGTTTCGGCTCCATCGCCGCAAAGGCCAACATCAGGCCCGTAAGCACTACCAATGCCCCTGCCACCGCCCGCCGCCACAGAACCGCAGCACTGCGCAGCACTAGAACCAGCGACGCCAGCGCAACAAGTCCCGCCAGAATGACCGCACCGTAAGCCGGAGCACCGGGGCAGGACAACGATCCGAACGCGGAAAACAGGGGTGAGACGGCGCTACACAGCACGGCTGCGCCTTTGCATCAGCGGCCAAAGCGCCAACACCCGCTCGGTCAGGATCAGGGCCAGAACGGCAAGGATCAGGTATGGCGTCAAGGGCGAGGGCTTGGCGGGGCGTGGGGCCGGTTCGATGGCGGTTGTGGGGGTCGGGGCCAGCGCGCGGGCGGTGTCACTTTCCTTCCAAGCCAGAGCCACTTTGCGCCCGCCAGCATCCTGCCACCTGCTGTCTGCCAGTTTGGTGCCGCCACTAGTCAGCGCCGACAAAGCGTCAAAGAACAGGGTCAGCGACAGATTGGTGACCTGATCATCCCCTGATGCCACCGGGGCGGGAACAATAAGACCGGGCGGCGACAGGCGGCGGGCCGCAAAGGCACGACCGCTGGCTGCATCGGTCAGCACTGGCACGAAGCCCGGTGGCAGGGCGGCCTGCAAGGGCATGGGTGCGTGGGCCTCGAAGGCATCCAGGTTTAACCCGGCCCGCAGGTCAGCGTCCTCGGTAAAGGCTCCGATGGCTTGCGCCTGACCTCCGCCCTGCCAGCCGTCATAGGTGGCCAACAGCGGGCGCGCCAGATCGGCGGGGGTAATCTGGTCCAACGCGGCCACCAGCAAGACATCTGGCCCCGCACCGGGTTCCAGATTTGCTGGTGCTTTCCAACCGGCCAAGCGCCAGTCAACCTGATGGCGAGGCAGATCGGGTACGGTGAAGGCCACGACATCATCGGCACCGTAAGCCCCGCCATCCCGCAACGCCGCCAGGTAAGACCCGGCCTTGGTCAGGGGCAGCGTGCCTTGCAGGACCGAAGGGCGGTCAGGGTCGGGCAACAAGGGCACTTCGCGTTTGCCGCCCGGCCCGGCCAGATCGAGGCCGGGTTTCAGGTCCAGCCCGAACACATCCACTTCAAAATTCACGCCTGCCTGAGCGGCACTTAGCCCTGGAGCCGTCAGCGTCACCTGCCGGATGCCCGCATTGGCAACCGGCGCGCCGATCTGGTGCCAGATCAGCACCGGCCCACCCTCAGGCCAATCTCCCGCAGGCTGGACCGCGTCGGTCAGCACCAACACATGGGTGGGCTGGCAATCCTTGCTTGCACTCTGCGCGGTTGCACGCAAAAGGCCAGCGTCGCCGCCCTCGGGCAGCGGGTGCAAAGCCGCCAACGCCCCGGCTTGCCCGATTGTGGCCCCGACAGGCACAACCTCGACACAAGACAATGTGCCGTTGGGGCCGAGCCGGTCGAGCACGTTTGCGATCACCACCTTTGCCGCATCAAACCGCGTGGCGCTGCCTTCGGGCAGGCTCATGCTGTCGGTGACGTCCACCACGATCCGCAGCGCCACAGCCTCACCGCTTTGCGCCAACAACACATCGTGGTTAATCAGCAGCGCAGCCAGCGCACCCAACGCCGCCGCAATGCGCAACCAGAACCCAATCGAGGTCAAGGGCAGCGTCGGCGCGAAGCGCGGCTCTGGCCGGGCGGCGGGTTTTGGTTCGGGCAACAGCCGGGCAAAGGACAGAACCACCGGTGCCCGCGCCCGCCGCTGCATATGCCAGACCAGCAATCCAAAGGCCGAGGCCCCACCCAGCAGAAGCGCTATCATCCCGGCCCTTCCCGCGTGACAAGGTTGCGCAAGATCGCAAGCTCCGGAAAACTTGAGGTAAAAAAACGGGCCAAGCTGAAATCCGCTGTGGGCCAGACCACGGGCGCGGGCCAGACCAGCCCGGACTTGGCCCATTGAGCCCGCCTGGCACGGCGCAGATCCTGAGCCGCAGCCCGTGCGCCCTGAAACAAATCTTCACCCAGATCGACCGGGGCTAGCGGAAAATCGCGTCCCTCGAACCGGGAAAGGCGGGCAGGTCTGCTGCGGTCCAGCCGGGCGATTTCATGCTCCATACTGTCCAGTTCCACGATCATCAGGGCACGGCGCTGCTTTTGGGCCAAATCGGCCAGCCTGGCCACAGCACCATCAGTGTCGTCAAACAGCATGTCCGAAAGCAGGACGACCGCACTGGCAGGCCGCAGGAATGGCAGCAGTGCCGTCGTCAAAGTTGTGGGGTTTGCGGCGAAATCCGGCGCGCCTGCCGCAGACCACAAGCCAAGGGCCACCTTGCGCGCGACAGGCCCTACCCCGCGCCCGCGCGCCCTGACGGGCGCCCCTTGCCCAAACAACGGTGCCAAGACCACGTCATTGCCATCTTCGGCGGCGATGGTGGCGATACACTCCATTGCCCACAACGCAAATTTCAGCTTTTCGGCCCCCTCAGGCAGGCGCATCGCGGGGCGGTTGTCGAGGATCAGCACCACCGTCATCCGCTCTTCCGCCTCGAACGTCCTGACGATCAACTGATCCTTGCGGCTTTGCCGGGCCGAGGCCATCCAATCCACCGCTCGGATGTCGTCGCCGAACTGATAGGCCCGGTAATCCCGAAACTGCAGGCTTTGGCCCTGTCTGCGCCGTAAATGCGGGCCAATCCCCTGACTTGGCAAAGTTTTGCGCAATTTCAACCGTAGCCGGGACAACAGGTTGTCCGGCAAAGGCGGCGGCTGATAGGCGGGTTTTACTGCCAAGGCTCAGATCGCCAGCTTGGCCATGGGGCTGGCCAGATCGGCCCGGAACCGGTCATTGTATCCTGCCCCCTCACCGCCCACGGCAAGGTCTGGCGCGCTCATCAGGGCCAACTCTGTCAGGAAGGCATCCAAGGCCACAGCCTCACCCGCACCCGTGCGCGCCTCGGGCGGCAGGTCATCCAGCGTGATCCGCAAACGGTGGCGCAAGACCGGACGCAGTACTGCGGCCAGCCCCTGCCGGGCCCCCGCCGCCGCTGTCAACGCTTCGGCGGGCGGCGTCGCGTCCACCGCACTCCACCCCAATGCGCCCTTGGCAAGGGCAGAGGCCGCGCGTGGCCCCAAAGGATAGGTGATCCGGTTGCCCAACCAGACCTTCAGTGCCTCGCGTCGTTTGGCCGACAGTCCGGTCATTTCGGCGAAATTGAGGTTGGTGGCTTGCACGATGTTGACGACATGCGCCTCGACCACCGGCGGCAGCGTCAGCGACAGCACCGCCCGGCTGGCATTGTGCAATTGAACCAGAGCCGCCCTTTCCGCCTCTGTCAGGGGCACTTCGGCATCTAAGGGCGTTTCCGGCTCCACGGGAGGTACCACTATGGGGGCGATTTCCTTGCGCACAATGCGGGCGATCACATCGGCCCCCGGCATCGACATTCGGATTTTGAACATGAAGCGGTCAGACTGCGCCTCTGGAAGGTCATAAGTGCCTTCCTGATCAATTGGGTTCTGCGTGGCCATGACCATGAACGGGGTGTTCACCTCTGTCATATAACCGCCATGCGAAAAGCTGCGGGCATGGCGCAGAGGTTCGGTTTTGCCCAATACGGTCACCTGAAACTCTGCCATGGCTTCCAACATGGCGGATTGGGTCTTGGGCGTGGCGCGGTTGATCTCATCGGCAATGAGCAGAGCGTGAAAAATCGGACCCGGGCGGAATTTCAGCGCACCAGAGCCATCCGCCGCAGGCATCAGGGTGCCGGTAATATCGGCAGGCATCAGATCGGGGGTGAACTGGATACGCCCGACCGCCTTGCGCCCCAGGCCCATCGCATCGGCCAAAGCGCGCACGAGCGCTGTCTTGCCAAGGCCGGGATTGCCCTCCAGCAGCACATGGCCCCCGGTAAGCAACGAGATGACCAGCAGTTTGACGACAGGCGCAAGACCGAACATGTTGCGCGCCTCAACGGCGGCGGGCAGACCGCGCAGATAGTCGATATCGTCTGCCCGCAATTCAAAACTCATCTGTCCCATTCCTTTTTCGATGTAGGTTCAGTTCAAGTTCAATGCAGAAATTCCGTGATCCAGGCGGCAAGACCCTGCTTGGGTGCTGGCCCCGGCGGTAGACCATCAGGCAAAGGCATATCAGCGCGCAACGCCACTTCGGGCAAGCCCGCAGATTGGCCCGGATCGGCAAATTGAGCCTGCTGACTGCCTGCCGTAATTTGCTGCGCACCCTCGACCTCGCTGCCACCGGTCACAGCCTGCACCACAACCGGCTCGCCACCCTTGGCCGTAGGGTCCATTACACCGACCTTTGGGCCGTCCGTGGGGCTGCTATTGCCCGGTTGCGGCATCGCTACGCCGGTTTCAGATTTGTTGTCCTGCCCCGCCCCGGCCCCTTGCGGTACAAACCCGCTGTTCCCTGTGCCCTGCGGGCTAGCGGCAACCGTTTGCCCCTTGTCTGCCGGTGATGCGCCACCTTCCCCCACCCCAGCCTGTCCGGCGTCATCCTGATCGGCAGACTGGCCCGAGCCACTCCGCGGTCGGTCGTTTGTTTCGGGCCCTGACTGACCTTGGCCGCTTTGCCCTTTCTGCCCGGACTGCCCTTGATTTCCCGGCGCTTGGCCGGACCCGTCCGACCCCGACTGCCCTTGATCGCCCAGCGCTTGGCCGGACCCATCCGCCCCGGACTGTCCCTGATCGCCCGGCGCTTTTCCGAACCCATCCGACCCCGACTGCCCCTGATCGCCCGGCGCTTTGCCGGACCCATCCGACCCCGACTGCCCCTGATCGCCCGGCGCTTTGCCGGACCCGTCCGATCCCGACTGTCCCTGATCACCAGGCGCTTTGCCAGACCCATCCGACCCCGACTGCCCTTGATCACCCGGCGCTTTGCCGGACCGGTCCGCCCCGGACTGTCCCTGATCACCCGGCGCTTTGCTGGACGCGTCCGACCCCGACTGCCCCTGATCGCCCGGCGCTTGCTGCGCGGAGTCGGAGCCAGTCTGGTTTTGGCCATCTTTGGGCGTGGCTTTATCCTTTGGGCTGTTCTGACCTTGTGGGTTCAGCGGGTCGTTAGGTTTGGGTTGGGCGGGACTATCGGTCACTGGCGTTTCGGGCTTGGGCTCCAGCGCCGGTGGGTTAACCCGGTCAACGACCATGTCGAGGACCAATCCCGGCGCGGGAAGTAACGGGATCAGTCCATCAGGCACCCAAAGTTGCAGTGCCAAGGCCAAAAGGCCGAAGGGCAACGCCCGTTGGGCCGCAGAACTGCTCGCCCGCAACCGCAGTGCCAGATCCGCCAAAACCGAAGGGCCTGTGACGATCAACATCGGACGCGGCGCATCGACGCTGTCCATCGCCCTGAGAACGCCGTTGGCTGCGGGATTTATGTGTGGTTGTGCTGTAGTCGCTACCCGAAGCACCTCTAGTCTTTGGGCGGCAGACCAAGCGGCGGCCAGTCGATCCTCATCCGGTACATAAGTGAGCACCGTGGTCTGCACTGCCCGGTTGACGATGCGCTCGATTACCAAATCGGGCTTCGTCTGGTCCGTCAGCATGGCATGAAGAGCAAGGAGCAGCACGGCAAGAACCGGAGTAATCACCAGAACCGTCGCTGAAACCGCCGGAACCACCCAGACGAATACGGCTACGACAGCCAACAACCCTGCGCAGCCCAACCAACCTATCTCAGCCAAGCGGCGTTTGGCCGGACTTTGCGCCGCACGAACAAAGGAACGCGTGGTCATGGCTTCTTGCCCGAAGGCGCGAAATAGCCGCCGTAGTCTTCCTTCGTGCCAGATCAGCCCGGCCAAGGCGAGGATTGCTAGGGTGCCCGACAAGAGCCCAAACCAGTCCGCAGCAGCAAGGCCAGATCGCACAATCCAAGCCGCTGCCACGCCCGCGCCGATACCGGTTACAAGGCATTGGACCCAGCTGCGAAGCGAAAGCCCCACGAAACATCCGCTGGCGTAAGCAAGACCGCTAAACGCCCGGGTCTCAATTGGTTCAGTCCCCAGCGTCATCGTTCTCTCAAATAAATTCGGACCTTGTGCAACGTCTAGCGTGCAACCCACAAATTACAATCTTCTTCATGGGTTAGCCTTGGCGAGTTGTAGGCTCGCAGCGGTTTACGTGATCGCAGGCTTGAACCTGATCTCAACCAGTACCCGAGTCAATTTTCCTAAGTGTTCCATCCCTGATGATCACATAGACCCTCGGCGTTCTGCGTTTTTCATGGCAAGATCGGTTCTGAGGGACATTCGAAGCGGGGTTCGGGCATGTTGATCCA
>Ga0100378_1004696_pt1 | contig 12664 bp, 9 predicted proteins | sample CryGeymeta201502_FD_81535 | JGI IMG/M metagenome (GOLD analysis project Ga0100378, IMG submission 81535) | Groundwater microbial communities from Crystal Geyser aquifers in Utah, USA - Crystal Geyser metaG 2015-02 | ecosystem: Environmental > Aquatic > Deep subsurface > Groundwater | place: USA...
AAACTAGTCACCAACACCACTCGAAGCATCAACTCCTTATATCTTCAAGGCACTCAATTATCAGCAGCTGATCTGAAGATAGTCCTCTGTAAAAATTTCAACGGTGTTACTGCCATCTCTTTGCGTAAATATTGGCTTATATAGGGAATAATTACCTCGACGATGGCGCCTTTAGGGAGTTGATGGACAATGATTTGGACCACTTAGGTATGTTAGATCTCACCAATAATCGAATTACCTCAGAATCTGTGCAGGCCTTAGCTCAGAAAGGACTTCCATCACTTCAAGTACTAATGTTGAGTCAGAATTTTCTTGATGAGGTCGCAATCAGAGCGATCGGAGGAATAAGCTTTTATATCGTATATATTGATATCTCTGGCTGTAATCTGGTTGGAACAAGCCTCAGTTTATTAAAAGACACGAAGTTATAAGCTCTACAAATACTAAATTTAGACTACAATCAATTCACATAAGACAACATTCTTAATTTTGTTGCCGACCTTCGAAGAAGCAACGTCCCAAGTCTAAGCCTCATCAGCCTGAAGGGGGTTTCTCTCAGCAAATAAAATTTCTAAATCGTGAGCAACATTCTCACGAGGAAAAGGATTCAATTTTAGCTCGACAAGCCATACAACATTCCTCTTGTCAACGCAGCCAAATACTGACCTGTATGATTAAGTTTGTTGAATATATTCATCTTATTGGGATAAATTAGATCAGTGTATTTTGAATATGGCCTTATATATGGGAATCACTATAGTATTATATTCTTTGTTTATGTTTAAGAAAAGGGACCAATTGCTAGAACTCTTGAAAAAAGATTAGAAGTGTCACTTCTTGCGCTACCTGGACAATCAGGACCTTCTTTCGCTTGCTCTCAGCAGCAAGAGATACTACTTGACTCTCAAGCCGATCCTAACAGCATATCAACTCGACGAATAAAACATCACAACTCGTAGCAAGGCAAAAAACAAACCCAAAAAGCAAAAGAACAAGCAGTAAACTATCGATGTGAGGTAACAAATAGAGGTAGAGGTCGAAAAGGTGCCACTGCATAGATTTCACAAATACAAAAACATGACCCATAATTGGACCAGAATTGATAAACTGCCCTTCCGCAACGACTACCTGAATAAGAAGCTGTAAAACAGAACGGTTGTATTCTACAAAAATAACTAAAGTGGGGAACTAATCTACATCAATCGGTCGATGGTTGACCCTTCTCTTAACTATAACAAGGGTGGGTTCGGCTAAAGCTTTGTCGAAAATGAGCTCTATGAACATTTCTATGACTAAACTCAACTAGGACAGCAAGATTTTTCAAGCATGGAAGCCATTCTCAAAAGGCAAAAATAACTACTTGAAAAAACAAACATGAAGAAAGAAGAATAAGCTAAAAATGCAGTTATTTGTTATGAAGATGAGCTGGCAAAAGTTATGAGCATGAAAAGAGTCGGCATTATCTTGTGCTTTGGAGGCTCATTTTCCTTTGGAATTTTCTAAGGAGGAAGATGTGTACTGCACAAGTCAGACAAGAAGTACGTTTGCAGGCAGAAAGCTGGTGAACGTCAGTTCAATCGAGACAAACAATCTGGCAGTTCAATTCAATCAATCGGTTCTCAGATTCGTCGTGATCAGTAGAAGAAACACGTTATTAACGTCGGTCACATTCTCAAAGAGAACCATAATGATCTATCAACATGCGAGATCATTTTTCTACAAGCTCCAGGCCTCAATAGATTATTTGTCATAAATGAAAAATAAAATTTAGAAGGGCTTCAAGATAGGCTAAGATCAGTATGCGTGACTGCTCGCAAGGCAAACTTCACGGAAGTAGAGGCTCTTTTCTAAACTATTAGTATAGTGAACATCGTTAGAGAAGTTGGGAAAGAAGAGTAGAAGATGCCAAAGAAAAGTAAGAAAAAGAAGGAAAAATCTCCTTGAGAGTTTATTCTTTTGACTTGATCGAATATTCTTTGACTATTTAACAAAATAACTTTAGTTGTAGTTTTAGTAGATGATGAAGATTTAATCTTCATCAGGAAAAAATAAAAAGAAATTATGATAGTAGACTGAGGGTGAGGACAGCTTGAGATGTTGTTTTGATATGTGTAATACAATTGATATTGTGATTGCGATAGCTGGGATGGAATGTTGGAAATAGAACATTATAAATACTTTATCCTGCGATTTAAATAAAATAGAAGATGGACTTTCTCAGTAATGATTTTGACCATCTCACACAGGACGAGTTACAATATGCCGAGAACTTCGAAAATAAATACAACCGCTTCGAAAGAAACTCAGTCCTCTTCCATACACTGCAATACCTCACTCACGTCAAACAATAAATAGACCAATTGCCTTCCAGCAGCCAGGTCATCACCACCAAAAACCTCAAATAAATCAGATCTGAAGATACCTCAGTAACTCTTAGCAAACTGATAACTCAGCACTATCAAAAAATAGTCGATCGAAAACCCCAAGGAGAGCCTTTGAACGACGGGGACATATTTTTGCTGATATACAGAACATTTAGGCCATAAATACTAACTGCAGTGTTGTTGTTTCATATCGACGCAGTTTTCCGATTGGCATTTTCTGTGTTCCTACTGAAATTATTCCAGTCAGCCGAGAACAATTTCAAGACCATGGCCTACATCTATGTTGCTATACTCTCAGTCTTTTGGTATTTTTCTCAGCTCTTCAAGGAGCTGGCCACCAACACTTCCAACCTGCTCTCGATTAAGATAAAATCAGCCCTAGCGATGCTATTATATGCAAAATTGTCTAAACTAACTTCCTACGTCGTCAATAACTCATAGCATCGCTACAAATTGCCCAACCTGCTGTCGAACGTACTCACTCTCATCGAACAAAGAACAGCCACCATCATTCAAGTGTCAGTGTTTCCCTTCATGATGATAGGAATAACCAGCATCTTATACATGAGGATCGGTTGGCCCTGTTTTATCGGTCTTGGAATTGTATTGCTGGTAGTTCCCATTGTAGTCATAATTGCTGCAAAAAAAATGTAGCATCTATCTAATGTCAATCAGATGAAAGATAAAAGAATATAAATCACCACTCAACTTATTGAAGGAATCAATTGTATCAAAATGAATGGGTGGGAAACGAATTTTTAAAAGCTGATCAAACATGCCAGAGATGGGGAGGTCAGTAGTTTCAACAAACTTGCTTTCCTTAGAGCTGTTGAGAGGGGAATCGGCAACTCTATCGGCCTAATTATTGCTGTAACCATGTTTGTTATGGCCTCAACAACGTCAGGCCTCACCACACCCACTATTTTTTCAGTCATGGAGATCAGGACGACAATAAAGGCCTCAGTAATCCTGATGGTCATGGGTATTGGTCTTTACTACTAGACAAAGGTGACTCTCAGTAGGTTTGCCTTGATTTTCAACATTGAGGAAAGATCGATGATAAACATTAATGAAGATTATAAACTTTACGATACTGATGGCAAATTAGAATAAAGCAACCATACCTAGTCATAGTTTAGGATGATTCCAGTTGAATTCACTCAGGCTACTAAGGGTACTAGACATAAAAATAGAGCGATCAAATTGGAAAGTATTGAAGGTGCGTCTTTTTAAAGCTTGAACAAAGGGTCAGTCAAATTTGATAATTTTAATGGTTTCTGGAAAAAATAATTTGATAAACCTTCTTTGAAAGGAATCACCTTCAACTTTTAATCCTCTCGACTCTATGGCATCACTGGTAAAATTGGTTCAGGAAAAACTGGCCTTTTATCAGCTATTTTTGGATAAATTCCATACTACACAGGATAACTCACTGTTACAGGATCAGTGGCATATGTTGAGCAAGGAGCTATTCTTTTCACAGATACAATCAAAAACAACATTCTTTTCGGTCGATAATATAACAAAACGCTTTACGAGAGGGCAGTCAAGATGAGCTGCTTGGCGAGTGATCTTGATAAGATGGCAGACAAAGACCTCACCATTATTGGTGAGAAAGGAGTCAACTTGTCAGGCGGCGAAAAGATCAGGTTGGCTTTAGCAAGGGCAGTATATTCCTAAGCAGATATTTATCTTTTTGATCATCCTCTGGCATCAGTTGACATCAAAGTTGCGAGAAAAATATTCCGAAGGTGTATTGAACCTCTTAGCAAGTAAAAAATGGTTATTCTTGTGACTCATCGCGCCTCTCTCCTCAAGGCATGCGATGAACTGCTGATTATGAGCGAAGGCAGGATCATAGATCACGGGCCACCTGAAAGTGTTGGATAAAAAAATAATTTATGGGATCATTATGTCAGCACCAGCCATCTGTTCAGGGACTAAGATGATGAAGGCAACTAAAATGCTGATCCTTTTTTATTGATAACAAGGCTGATGTCAATAGTTGAGGAGTCAGTATATGAAAGCACAAATACCAATGAAGAGCCTCCTGATCCTCATGCTTTGCTGGAACACAATGAAAACACCACTAAGGTTAGTAGTGAAACATATCAGAAATTTTTCTTTGCTGAAAAACTAAACTACTTTCTTCTTCCTCTGGTTTTTGTTCTGCTAGTCGCCAGTGAAATAATAATTCTCATGTTTCTAAGACTATTGACTGACTACAAAAATGTAAAAGTTGGCAATGATGATTTTTTTGGAGGTAGTTTTGTCAAATTTTGGGGGACTCTTGGTTTCCTTGCACTTCTCAATCTAGTTATTCTCATCTTGAAGTAATTTCTTGTCAATACATGCATCGTCATGAGCACTACAAAAATTCACGAGAACATGATACATTCTTTCCTCAGGATTCCATCTTCTTTCTATGACTAGGCATCTTCGGGTATTCTGATCAATAAATTCACGACTGACCTTGGAATTCTTGACAACTCGATGGTGATTGCCTGTATTGACTCTGCTGTTGGCCCCATTCTCATCATCACAGCTATCTTGAACATGGTCTATTAAAACGCTTATTTTGCTATTCCAGTAGGTATCTTGATTGTCATTGTTGTAGCCTTTTATATGTACTCTCGGTAAGCCTTTTTGTCATGCAAGCAACTAGATCTCTCCCAAAAAGGGCCCATTTTTCATTTTTACAACGAAACTATCTATGGGCTGACTCAAATCAAACTGTACAATCGAAGGTAGGCAAAGATCCAATAATTTTCATAAATTGTCAACAAATCTATCAAAGCATCCATTGCTATAGATCAAGTCTCAAGAGGTTTTGGATTTTATCAGTCAATTGCTGCTCTTTTTTTGATGGCGGCTGGGATGTGGATCGGTATTGAGGTACTTCCTCCTTACGATATCGGAGATTATGGAGTGTCTGTCTTATTGCTCATATCGATATGTGAAACTCTTCAATTCATGCTTAAGCAAATGATGTCAGTCGCAAGCTATTTAGTCAGCGCTCAGCGTATCCTTCAGTTTTAATTGTTTGGTCAAGAGAAATAACTTCGCACATAATATGATAAGACAATCGGGCTAGAGAAAGAAGTTCAAGCTGCCAGCAAAGATGAAGATGTTGTTTCCCAGCTATGGCCAGAAAAACCAACTATTAAAATTGAGAACCTCCGCTTCAAGTACAAGAACAATCTACCTTCTATTGTGAATGACTTATCATTTTATATCGGAGAAGGACAAAAAATAGCTATCATTGGACGTTCAGGAGCAGGAAAATCATCAATCATCAAGGCACTTTTTCGAATGGTCTAGCCTTAACTTGGTTGTAAATACGAAATCGGAGGTCACAATGCCCTCGAGATGGGCCTACACTCTCTCAGACAGCATATTTCTATTATTCACCAAAAGCCTTTTCTTTTTACTGGAACTCTCAAGTAAAATCTTGACCCTTCAGGAATAATATCTGAAGAAGTGTTATGGCAAGCACTTTAAGACACAAACCTCAAGAGCATTGTTGAGAAACTCCCCAACAAGCTGAAGACTTAGATATCCAACAAGTCCTAAATGTTCTCAATGGGAGAGAAGCAGATGCTTTGTATTGCTCGATTGCTCTTGACCAAGAATAAATTTCTAGTGCTTGATGAAGCTACATCAAATCTTGATACTGAGACTGATACTTTCATACAGAAGTTGATCAGGGAGAAATTTTAGAATGCTACGGTGATAACTGTTGCCCATAGGTTAGACACAATTGTTGATTATGATCGGATTTTAGTGATGGAAAAGGGAACGATTATTGAGGAAGGGAGCCCATACGAGTTAGTAAAAGACAGGGGTATATTTTACAGCATGATAAGGCATTCAGGGAGGAATGAATCAGAAATAATCATAAAATCGATCAAAGAAAAGTTCAAGAGGAGGAGCTCAATACTTTGATATTTATACTGGCTGTCTATCTTTTGTGATATTGCACCATTGTATCATTGTATCATTGTATCATTAACATATCAAATAAGCTATCCTATAAAATGATAAACTATAATTATAAACAATAGCTAAAAGATTAAGGAAAAACAATGAGTTTATTACTTGATGGAATGGACAACTATTTTCAATGTGTTGCCAACTAGATGAAATTCAAGGAAGTTAAAAGCAGGAAAAAAAGTCAAGAATTTTGTTCTTAATCGTGGATTAAAAATGTCTCCAGGTTTAAAAATGCTGGCAGTCAATACAGCATTAAAACAACAAACGATCAACAATCAATAGTGATCTCCTCGTTGCTGCATCAGGTTTATCGATAGTTGTCTTTCATCCTTACCATCAAAGTCAACATGGCTCAGGAGAGTGCCACAATTAACTACGACATTGTCGGCCCCAATGATACCTATTTTGTGATTACTTCATAGAGGTGTAAACTGCTAGCGATCAAATTTGCTTTTAGAGCTAATGGGCTTGCATTGAGATAGTTTATGAACTACAGGATAACTGCTCAGGGAACTGTCCAGATGGCAAGCACCATAAATTACGACGTAAAGTCATTGTTGAATCACCCAGCTAAATTTACATAAACTGTGGAGTATTTTGAGAGGATGTTGGAAAAGTTTTTGAATTCTCGGTAATCTCGCGCCTATTAAGTCATATACCAACTTACCAAACTTTCACAGCCTTTACCGAATTCATTCCTGGTGAATCAGTTGGAAGAGAGCAATAGGAAATAAGTCAAGATAATTTAAAAGGTTATTAGTTATCTCCACATTATTCCCAATCTATAGGCTGAAAACGGCAGTGACGCCATCATACAGAGGAAAAATAGATAAGAGAGTAACACCCTAAGAAGCAGAGAGAACAATTTTATTGAACTTGATGAAGATATTCAAAGCGTTTCCAACTACTTGAACGTAAATTAAAGCTTCAGCCGTGATAATCTAAAACCATACTTCAGTCAGGAATAAAAAAGAAATATTATTTTGATGCAGGATAGCAAAAAATAAGATTCGAAAGCTGACACCTGTTGGATTGTCAACCATATCTTTTTGAAAAATGATCAACCAGCTGACATAAGGTAAAAAATAGCTGAAGGAGGTTTTTCGGATGTCTACAAGGCCATTTTGTCATACAAAATGCTGGATTCACATAAAGTTGCAAACCAACCCTTTCTAGAAGGGGATGGCTTGTATAGCAAATAATAGTATTCAAAGTCAGTATTTGTCTTGAAGAGGTAAAGAGTGGCCAACAACCCAAATCCTCGAGTCCCACATTAAATTGCAATTTTGAAAGAACTTAAAAGTGTTTCTCCAAAATATTTCCCAAAATACTATTTTGTTTGCAACCAGAACAAAAACCTAAAATATTATGATTTGATCCAGGAGTCAATCGAAACATACGGCGAGAACTTCACCCTCAAGAGATTTCTTTAAGACTATCACGCCACGATATCGCTCAAGACTCGCCTAAAATTTGCCTTTTAACTAACTTAGGCTCTAAAAAAAATAGCTGAATACTAGATTGCTCACCTTGATTTCAAGCCATCTAACATACTGGTTCAGACCAGGAAGAATTTTCAGAGATTGAAAGTGATAGACTTTGGAGAATCTTTCCACAAAAATATCAACGTTGAGGCATCAGGAGATGGATATAAACCAGGAATAACCGCACCGTATAGTGCTCCTGAAAATTATGTCCCTCAAAAGTAGTTCAATTACAAGAGTGATGTGTTCTCTTTGGGAGTTATTCTTCATCTACTCTTCTATCAAAAGGCCCCCTTTTGCTTTACATATGCCAAATAAGGGGATATGATTTTCAAAAACAGGTAGATTCATAATCGATGGCTTTTCACTCCTGAAGAAAATGAAATACAAGGAGAGGGAATAAACTTTATGTTGATTGTTATAGCAAAATGTTTGGACCCTGATCCCACAAAACGGCCATAATTATAATGGATTTCTTTGATTATCAGACTCTGCTATAGCATCATCTGATCATCTGATCATCAATCTTGATATCTACTATATTGTTACCCTCCAACCATGAAAAATATAATTATCATCCACAATATATACAGTGCATCAGACAATTAACGATCTGAAGGTAACAAATTGTGATGCCTGAAACGGCTTTATCCAGACCATCATATGCTCCGTGATGGTCACGATTTCTGTAGCAAGGGTACAGTATGATGCCTATCATGTATACCATCAGACAGAAGACTGAAAGTATGGGGTAAAAGGCAAGAAGAATGATGCTCAAACATAGTCTCGAACATGGATTTGGGTTCTGGTTGATCGGCTCACAAAAGCTTAGCGGAAGGCATAACATGACAACCAATGCGAACCCTGAAACAATGAATACTAGAGGCACAATACACATGATCAGAGTCAAGGGTGTCAGAATGAGAAGAAGTACAACCAATCTAGGAAGTAGAAGAATCATATCCAAAGGTTGAGTTGTGAAAATGTTTGGCATATTCTTCAGCAGTTGCCGTATTTAGATCTATTGATTCCACATATCTCGTTTTCTGCATGGATCTTTTGAGAACTATGAGCCACACCGATAGCAAAAATCTGTCCCACATTTACATTGCATATACTGGCACCCTTTGTTCCTCTAGACCCATACCTTACACGATGGACACTTTTGAAAGTTAAGCTTCTTCATTTGCTTGTCTTCATCGCTTACAATACACTTTCCTTCATGCTTCAACTCCAAACATTTTTTACAGTGTTAGGCCTTGCAAGTACCACATTTGGCTTCCTTTATACGAAATACACCAGGGCAGTCCCTTGTTTTGCAACTGATGTGGTCAGGGTGCTTCTGAAGAAACTTATATGCTTCATACTGCTTGAGTTTGTATATCGTTGTTTCGCTTAGAAATTCATAGATTGGTAAGTTTTTGCCTAGTGGAGCCTTACATCCTTCCTGAAGACACTGAGCTTATGCAAAATTTCCTGCCTGGGCATCAATATGAGCAATTGAACATTCCTTGCAGAAGCGATGAGAGCATTCAGCCACCGAATAGAGATGGTCATAGGCAAGGCAGCATACTGGGCATTATGCTGACCCTTACTGATGGTGTTGTAGGGAGTAGTTGTTGATTTACTATGTCGAGGTTTGCATATAAAGATAATATGCACTATCGTACAAAATTATAGTTTAATATGGAATCTGAACCCGGTTCTAAAAATCTCTCACCCGAAGCATAGGAGGATCTGATTAAACTTTTTCCTCACCGTTCCGATAACATCTAATCGAGTTTAAACCTTTTGGACAAGTGCTACAGCAAAGAAAAGCACGAAACTTACATGATCAATTTTTGCTTTCGTTGTCACAAGTCCCAAATAACAGAAGCTTACAATCGCTATCGAAATAAGAAAGTGCCTGAACTCGCATAGCCACCAATATCAAAATTTTACGGAAATGACAGTTTTGTAAGCCTCATCGATGTTGCCTCATATCTCAAGGGTTAAAAATAAGCTTACTCTGATGTCATCATTTTGCCTGTCCCAAGCACCTTAGGCAACCTGCTGGATCACCTTTTCGATACATTCGGCTTCATCCCTCACCTTGAACGATTTCTTCTTTTTTTTCCCTCATATTTTGAGAAGAAGTGTGAAGTTGAAGACAGTATTTTTGGAGGAGGAAAAATCGATTGTAAAATAGCATATTTTTTGGCCTTATGTGGGGCCACTGAACTCGGTTGCACTTATCTGATGGCTCGATACTATTGGCTGTACAGAAAAATGGGAGGTTAAGATAAATGGATTTTTGAGGGCTCTTTTCCTCCAAAGTACAAAGACCTTTTCAAGTTGAATAACATCATGGCAAGGTCTGTTTGGTAAATTAATGAAAGTGTCATATCGGAAATACTCGAGTAATCTGACAACTACTGGAGTCAAGATGAGCTTGCTGTTTGCATTGAAATATTGGCTTTTTCCCATCAGCTTTCAACTATTGCGTTGGGAATTGGAGTCAATCAGGAATGGCCCCTTGAGATTCATTCGAACATGTTCAGATAAATGCTAGAAACCATATCGAAGTATCAAAATCATGGTGACAAAGAACTTACTAACACCGAAAGCCACTAAAATGTATTATCCTAGATTGAAAAAGTGGAGCTATCTGCTAAAAAAAATGAAAGCCCAAAGAGCAAATTTATCAAGGTTTCAAGTGTTGAGGAGGAGGTCGAATCCTACATGAAAGTTATAGGCTAATAGCTGGCAAAACAGGAGCTTTACCGATAGATTCATAAAGGTTTGCCGAAAATCCTTTCTGAGTACAGAATCATTGAAAAACGAAGGTAGCACAAGTATCCTGTAATCGACTCATCAGTAATACTGTTATTAGATAGGAATACAATTTCCACTTTAATGCATATCCTGTCCTCAACAGTCTTACTCATTAAACTGCGGACAAACTAAATGCTCTGATCGACTATGGAAACTCAATGGCAAGAAACAAGTATCAGGAGTTTTATGTAGGTTCGGTACAAAGAAGGATATAAGCACCAAATAATTCAGAAAGGCGATGGTTTACTACGGCTAAAATCTTCTGGGATACAAACATTTAGACTATGACTATAAGCTCATAAACTCCCTTTTGACGATAGCCATGAAATTCTATATTAGATTGCTGGCAATATCACCGCTCCACATGACACAACAGGTCATAAAATAAATAAATCATGAATCGGGACCAACTGAATGCTTCGACCTGGGGCATACTGCTATATTGATTGCCAGTAAGTTGCTGCTTATTCAGATATGAAACTCAGTCTAGAGTTGACTCTGACGATGAAGGTTTTCGATGTTGATTGAACATTTATTTATAAATAATTTCTGATTCTATAAATCCAAATACCTGAAAGAATAAATTTAATTGCGTGAAACGGGATATTGTAGAACTTCTTGATTGTAAATAAATGAATTGCTTTAATAATATAATCATATCTTATTTTACGAATGGACAAATAAACTCTCTAAAAGGTTATTGCCTTCAGACAATTGATTCACCAACACCCTTAAACTACCTTCGAATAATTTGAGACGCACAGTCGAATAAAAAATTATCTGCTTTAACTTGGTGTCCCCAAAGAGGCAATCAGATAAGTCAACAGGGAAGGTCAAAAATCAACAGGACTCATTGTCGACCTACAGGGAAAGGCAGAAGCGAAGGGAAAAAATATTTGTGTGGCTTTCCGAGCAGACATTGATGCTTTGCCAATGACTGAGCTTAGTTAAAATCTTCCCTACGTTTCAAAAAATGTCGGTAAAGCTCACATGTGTGGCCATGATGGACACATAGCCTGCCTCATTGGCTTTGTTCCTCTATTTTTGAAGGAAGAAGCGAACATTCCGAAAAATAAAAAAATCAGGCTGCTTTTTCAACCTGCAGAGTAAACAGCCAATGGAGCAAAGTTTATGGTATAGCAGGGATGTTTGGAAGGGGTAGATGAAGTTTATGGATTCCATAATTGGCCTGTTGGAAAATTCGGGGACATTTGGTGCAAAGAAGGCCCAGTAATGGCCCGCCCTACTTCAATCAGAATCAATATAATAGGTGATGGTGGACACGGTAGTTCTCCCGAAGGTTTGAAGGTCGCTATCTGGTAAGGCATTTGGTTCCATACTTAAATGAAAAATTATGTTGACTATCTTCAGAATGTCGAAAAAAGATAATTTGCTTGTACATTCCCCGTTTTCCATGCTGGAGAAAGATTTAATGTGATTGGCGAAAGTGCAAGGGTATAAGGTACTCTCCGAACATTTGACAATGAAACCCAAAACAAAATCATTCACAAAATTTAATAACTCCTCAGCTCTATCTAGAAAAAGGGTTTCAAGGTAGAAAAAGATATCAAGTCCTTCGAACTCACAAGCAATACAAAGAATGAAGCTGAAAATGTAATTCGGGTAGCCAAGGAATACCTCGGTGAAGATAGAGTTAGTGCGGGTACTCTTCCTTTCAGGGCTGGTGAAGATTTTGGAGTATACACACAGCACCGCCCGGGAGCATTTTTCTTTTTCTGTACTAAAAAAACTGAAGACGAAGTATTTCTTCATAACCCTCGATTCGATTTCAAAGACGAGCTGATTGAAACAGCAGCAGTCTTTTGGCTGAAGCTTGCTCAAGATAGAATAAACAGTGTCTGATAAGTCAATAGAATCAATCCTTCCCGCCTTGTAAAATAATCAATCTAACTTACAAATAAAGCTTTAAGTGCATAATTCATTTAAGGTATAGCATTGTATTCTTTGGATTTTTATCTTTAGCACAAT
>Ga0100378_1004698_pt1 | contig 12652 bp, 15 predicted proteins | sample CryGeymeta201502_FD_81535 | JGI IMG/M metagenome (GOLD analysis project Ga0100378, IMG submission 81535) | Groundwater microbial communities from Crystal Geyser aquifers in Utah, USA - Crystal Geyser metaG 2015-02 | ecosystem: Environmental > Aquatic > Deep subsurface > Groundwater | place: USA...
CTCGTGAGTCTCCTCAGGTCCACAGATATTACTTCCCATTATTATAAAAATAACCACTAACTGTTTGTATTGTTATTGATATCTGAGCATCATAGTGGTGAATGATCAAACTCCTTCCTCGGGCAGACCTGCTATTATATGCCCGGTCATCAAAAACGATAAAAGATATAGAAAAATATCAAGGGCCGTCACAAAAACCATATTCAAAAATTAAGTAAAAAGGAGGAGTTCAAGAGGCATGGAGGGAGCCCTGAAAGTTTGAGAGAGCGGTGATTATCAGAAGGGGAGAAACAATGAGTTGAAGTTATGATTAAAAGTAGCAATTTAAATTGTAGGAACTTGAGATTTTATTTTACATTGATTTTTATTTATGAAAGCCATCATCTTCGCCACCCTCTTGGTCTGCCTCTTCGCCTTCAACGTTGAGGAAATCATCTCCAAGCAAGACGAGTGCACCGCTAAGGTCTTCGAGATCATCAAGCCTCAGGTTGATGCCAAGCTTGAAGAACTCAAGAAGGTAACTTATTTTTTATTCAGAACAACGGCCTTGACCTCCAAGTCGAACTCCTCGCCCTCCTCGAGAAGGGAAAGAAGATGCTTGACAAGTGCAACGAAAACAAGACCCCCATCAAGGTCGGAGACATCGTCGAATGGGACGGAATGGCCTTCCTCCTCGCCTCCAACTGCTTCAAGGATGTCGGAATTGAACTCCTCCTCGTCGACACCGTTGTCCAGCACCCCAAGGACATCACCAACGATGTTGCCGTTGCCATCTTCGGATACATCCTCGGCAGACAAGGCCTCAACGATTGCAAGCAGTTCGAGCACTTCATCATCTGATTTGTTTGTCCTTCATCCAATTTAACCCACTTATCACTCAAAACAGTTTCCTATTCACTCGAGAATTCACTCTTTTCAAATAGATTAACCATCAAAAAAGTGTCAAAATCAACTGAAAAGTATCCAAAAAAGGTCCATAGATGGCCAGCATTCATGCCTAGACTTGTCCAATTCTTTTTTTTGTTTCCAGGTCGCATTTAGGGACTTTTGAATAAGATATTTCAGATAATCCAAAAATCAATTAACTTTCTATCCATAGGTTCTGTTTCTTTTACAAAATGATTCCTACCACTCAAAGAATTGACGAATCTAGTCAAAAATGATGGCAGAATCAAATATCGTTCATCCATAGGAACTGAAAAGGAAATTCAATATTGAAATACTCTCCCTTGAGTTGTACCTGATTGTGCTGCTGCCCTAACTTACTTCAAGTTATTGCTTGACTTTAATATGAATGATATAAGCAATAGGAAGTATGATTCCAATTTGAATAGGAATATACTATTTTTCCTGGGTAGCATAAGCCCGATGAAATCAAAAGGACCAGCGCGGATGACCATTGATCATACCTCCCCCAAATCCAAGCACATACACAAGTTTGATCAAGTCAAACATTCCTTGAAAGCTTATCGGACCAGAGGATGTAAGATTAAAGAGGAAGATATCTATCATGAGAGTTCTGAGTAAAAGTCTCTGAAAGATTACTAACTAAAGAATGAGAATGAGCAAGCACTCCAAGCTACTCTTAAAATTGAGCCATACTCTTAGGAGTCTTTATCTGAGTGGAAGGAAGAGATGAACCTCAATAGTCCGCCTGTCTCAATGATCCCTTGTGGGGGTGAAATAATTGGAAAAGAATCAATAATAACAGCTCGGAGGTTCAACAGAGTCAAGCAGCTTGATTTTGAGCTGTATTGCACCTTTTTGCTGAGGACAAAGATTTATGGCGCCTTGCTGATAGACCACAGAGGTAGGCTACTCTGGTGCGATAAAACTGTTCATTAATTACTTGAAGGAAGTCTTAATAACTTTGAAAGAATCCATATAACTGAGCTACTTCTTAACTGTCAGCTTCCAACCTTCCTATAAGAGCTCAAGTCGATTGAAGTATTCGATTAACATACAATCCTCCATTGGTTAGTTTACAGCAAAAACAGTAAAAGAAGATATAAAAAGATTCCTTTTCCCAAAAGACCTTCAAGTGCTGACATTTTTTATCGTTTTTTGAAAGCCTTGACTGTTAGAATCCGACCCATATAGATTGATCTCCCAAACTACCGAGATCCAAATGGTTTTTGCAACTAAAATTTATTTGCAAAATGCTTGCCTATGAATTGTTTCTTTGTGGAGATGAGGCTTACAAAACGACCACCTGACCTCAGTACTATTGATTTCAATCATGATCCCATCATCAAAAAATTCATCAAGAAAACGAGATTTGACCAGGCAAATAGACAGAAGTCAGAGAGAGCAGACAATGAAGGTAAATCTTAGGAAAAAATCGATTCCTTGAATGATGAGCTGAATACAATTAATGAAGCACAGGAACGTCATGAGACAATGGATGTCGAAAAACAAAGATAAAGAAGAGAAGTTGCCATTGAAAAAGGCTAGAAAATTCAAAAGCAGCAACAGAAGTCTGAAAAAACTTCTTTGGCAATTGATAGTTCGCTATGATTCGTAAAATATCAAGATTTGATTGAATTATGTAAACTAAGGATTCCGATTGTTTGATACGCAGGTTGGAAATGTTAGGTCTGACCATGTATCGAAACTATGACGTGTTTGACTTAGAGAACTATGCCATAAAATGGTGTTTGAGGGTAGGAAATGGGCATATTTATCAAAGAATTAATTTTTGTTGATATAATTAAAATCTTTGTTGAAGAAGGAAAGATGGTCAACTTTACCATTGAAGAGATCAGAAGGATCATGGACAACCAGGACAACATCAGAAACATGTCCGTTATCGCTCACGTCGATCACGGCAAGAGCACCCTTTCAGACGCTCTCGTCTGCAAGGCCGGTATCATCTCCACCAAGGTGGCTGGTGATGCCAGGTACACTGATACCCGAGAGGATGAGAAGGAAAGAGGTATCACCATCAAGTCCACTGGTGTCTCCATGTACTACAAATACGACACCGATTACTCCGGCAACCCCGCCAACCAGAAGGAGTATCTCATCAACTTGATTGATTCTCCGGGACACGTCGACTTCAGCTCTGAAGTAACCGCTGCCCTCCGTGTTACTGACGGTGCTTTGGTCGTTGTCGACACTGTTGAAGGTGTCTCCGTCCAGACTGAAACCGTGCTCAGACAGGCTATGCAAGAAAAGATCAAACCCGTGCTCATGGTTAACAAGATCGATAGATCCATCCTCGAGCTTAAACTCGACGGTGAGGCTATGTATAATTCTTTCCTCCGTGTGATCGATATGGCTAACGTCGTCATCACCACCTATCAGGCCGAAGATATGGGAGAAATCCAGGTCGACCCCTCAATCGGAAATGTCGCCTTCGGATCAGGAAAGGACCAATGGGCCTTCACCCTCACCAAGTTCGCCAGAATCTACTCCAAAAAATTCGGAATCAGCTTCGATAAGATGATGCAAAAACTCTGGGGAGACAACTACTTTGATGCCAAGGGCAAAAAGTGGAGAGTTGACGGTGAAACCGAAGACGGCAAGAGCTTGAGAAGAGCTTTCGCCCAGTTCATCATGGACCCCATCTGCAAACTATGCCAATCCGTTATCGATGGAGCCCAGGATCAATATCTCAAGATGTTGACCACCCTCGAAATTGATCTCTCTCAGGAAGACAAACAGCTTACCGGAAAACAACTTCTCAAAGCCATCATGAGCAAGTGGCTCCCCGCTGCTGACTGCCTCCTGGAAATGATGGTTCTCCACCTCCCCTCCCCCAGACAAGCCCAAAAATACAGAACCGCTTATCTCTATGAAGGCCCTCAGGAAGACATCATTGCTGCTGCAATGAGAGCTTGTGATCCTAAAGGCCCCCTCATGATCTACATCTCGAAGATGGTGCCATCAACTGATAAGGGACGTTTCTTTGCCTTTGGTCGTGTCTTCTCCGGAACCGTCAGCTCTGGACAAAGAGTCAGAATCATGGGTGCCAACTACAAACCCGGAAAGAAGGAAGATCTCTACGAAAAGAACATCACCAGAACTGTGCTTATGATGGGCAGAACTGTCGAAGCTATTCCCGATGTTCCTTGCGGAAACACTGTCGCCCTTTCAGGTATCGATCAGTATCTCATCAAGACTGGTACCATCGCCAGTGCTGAACACCCTGAATCTCACCCCATCAGATCCATGAAATACTCTGTCTCCCCCGTCGTGAGGGTCGCTGTCAAACCCAAAAATCCTGGAGATCTCCCCAAGTTGGTTGAGGGTCTCAAAAAGTTGGCTAAATCTGACCCCTTGGTTCTCTGTGAGTTTGGTGAAGCAGGAGAAAACGTCGTTGCCGGTTGTGGTGAGCTCCACGTCGAAATTTGTCTCAACGATCTTGAGAAGGATTACGCTCAGTGCGAAATCATCAAGGATGACCCAGTTGTTACCTACAAGGAAACCATGACTGATGAATCTAGTGAACCCTGCATGACCAAATCTCAGAACAAGCACAACAGAATCCACGGAAGCTCTCTTCCCCTTCATGAAGATCTTCCTCTCCTCATCGAAAATGGTGAAATCTCCCCCACACAGGATATGAAGGTTAGAGGAAAGAGACTCTGTGAAGAATTCGAATGGGAAAAGGAAGATACCACCAAGATCTGGTGCTTCGGCCCTGATAACACTGGACCCAACATGGTTGTTGATGTCACCAAGGGTGTTCAGTACATGAACGAAATCAAGGAATCCATAGTTTCATCTTTCCAGTGGGCCTCCAAGCAGGGTGTTCTCTGCGACGAAAACATGAGAGGAATGAGATTCAATATCAATGATTGTGAACTCCACACCGACGCCATCCACAGAGGTGGAGGACAAATCATGCCCGCCGCCAGAAGACTCTTCTATGCTTTGGAACTCCTTTCTCAACCCACTCTCTTTTAGCCAATTTTCGCTTGCGATATCACTGCTCCCAGTGAATGCATGGGTGGTGTTTATCAATCACTCAACCAGAGAAGAGGCCAGGTCATTGAAGAAATCCAAATCGCCGGAACTCCTCTTAACTTGGTACTTTTAATGTTATTTAGGTTAAAGCTTACCTTCCTGTCTCTGAATCTTTCGGTTTCACTGGTATGCTCAGAGGAAACACCCAAGGAAAAGCTTTCCCCCAGAACGTCTTTGATCATTGGGAGGCTATCAAGGGCTTCCCCTTGGTTGACCAGAAAGCTCAAGACTTGGTCATCGGTATTAGAAAGAGAAAGGGACTCAAGCAAGAAATCCCCAAGGTCGCTGACTATGTCGACAGAATGTGATTTATCTAGAATCATAATCATTTTCTTTTTGATTTCTAATTCAAACAGTTAGATAGATGCAGGACTTTACCGTACCTACTCTTTCCCTATCAGGTTCTAGGGCCAAAAAACAACATAACTATTCGGTTCCAACGCGAGACTATGGGCAAAGATCCTCAAGCATCACTCATCAGTCCTCACTTCCTCCAAACTATGAAGTCAAGTACATGAATTATGAGCAGTATCAGCCTCAATAACATGTTGACAGGATCAAAAGGACTCACATTTTTCCTCCAAGAGCTCCAAATGTAACAGTTGAAGGACCTCCAAAAGATCTGAGCAAGAATGTGTATCTTCAATCCCCTGAAGGTCGAAGCCATAGCCCCAGCTCAGTGCAATATACATATCAGAATGTACAAGTGCGCCAATATGAGCAGAATCCTCCCTAATATCAGCAAATTAGTCACAGTTCATCAAGAAGAGGTCTGTTCACAAACGTAGACAATTCTAAAATTATACAAGATGAAATTCAATAGCGAGTAGCATCAAAGAAAATCGATGTAGGAAAGGTGATGTTTGATCGTAGAATAAGCAAGCTTATCTCCTAGGCGTCATTCTACGAGTAGGAACTGTTGGGCTATGGCAAAGATTAGTTGAAGGAACATCTCTAAGAACTCATCTAGATCAAGGAGTCTAACCTGAGCTCTCATAAAATTTTAATCGAGGGATTAACTGCATTGATAAGTTGATATCATATTTGCACACTATACTATAGCATATTCATTTTCTATATTGGGCTAAATGATAGAAAGCAAATACCTGCTTCCTGAAGATCTAAGTCATCGCATTCTTGAACTCTAAATCGATATAGATAGTAAAGAGATCAGTTAAGATCTGCTGACACGAACAGTTCAAGCTTATGTGGTATTAGCTCATATTATTCAGGAAGCTATTTCTCACTTTACTGCTCTCGCTGCTGAAAAGAACAAATAAGAAGGAACAAGCAATAGTCCATATGTAAAGAGGAGCAAAATTTATCAATAAAAAATGAAACGACTTCTTGCCAGGAGAGACGTTTAGAATTGTCTTGAGGGCAAGAATACTCATTTCAACGACAGTCATCTACATAAACAACTCAAAATGGTCGGTCAGTATGCTGCTTAACAAGCCAGATCCCTAGCTCTCCATTACAATACTCACATGATTCATCAGTCAACACTAATAGAATCCAACCTGACCAAGCAAAAGCAAGAACTCAAGGAAAGGATAGCTAGACGATCTCAGAGTCGTCATAAAAATCCAGAGACCTTGGGAAAGTTAGACATATTATTGCAGCCACCAAAAGGCAAAAGAGCAGCTTTGTTGCTGAATTTTTGATCTGAAATATTGTGTATAGTTAGTTAATTAAACTTAAAGTAAGTGGTAACTAATCAGCAGATATGGTGTCGACGAGTAGACATTTTGAGGCGAGTTATTTTCTTTTTTCTCATCTGGTTGGCCTTTGTATTGACATTTTTTGGGTTATCGGCTTGGAAATAGGAGTTATAATCGTTGAGGACATCTAGATTAATCATCCAAACAGGATCAGATTATTCTCTTGCCTGAACAACCCTTTCTAGCTATCCACTGATGAACTCTTTTAGATCTTTCATTTCATCATTCATGTCATTTATGTTAATGGTCTGCATATTCCGGTAGGTTTCGTCATCTAAAATCATGCTTGCAATATCACCAGCTTCATGTCTCTTGGTTTATCTCAAAAGACTAGCTGTATAGTTGTTGCTGTATTGCGAGTCTACCTATGGGTCGCCTTGGAGACTAAAATATTTATAAATTTCAAATGCTCTTACATTTTTCCTGACTCTCTAAAAATTCATTCTGTCTTTATTTGAGCTCATCTTGACGTCTCTAAGATAAGTGAAAATGATTTTGTCCACATTCGGAATGTAATGTATGAGTGGACAGTCAAATTTGTAGTGATATCTGTCTTTACACAATGAACATCGATTGACCTCGAATTCGTCAGGAATGTTTTTTATTTTGTCTCTCATGTAGCAGTAATAATAAAAGTCAGAAATATTTTATTTCAGAGTTGCGATCAAACTTTAAAAGCCCAGGTAGTAGAATGAAGAGTATTGTAGGGACTTGACTTCGTAGGGTAACTGTCTTTTGGTAATAAAGTTGAGAGAAAGAATAAAGGGTTCATTACCCTTAACAACAATTTTGTCAATGATCTAGCCATTACATTCAGCTCCAGGACGGTTGTAGATCAATCCCACTTCACCACTTCTCAAAATCCACAGGTTAAAATCATCGTTATTATTCCTTATGATCTACTCAGGATGCGACATCAGCATTTCAATCTTTTCAGCCAGGTTGTAGATTGTTTTTTCCATCATAAACTGAAAGAAAGGCAGCTGGTTAAATACACTTTTGTTAGTTTCCTTTAAAAAATCGTATTTCAAATATTTGGGCAAATTTGTAATAAATCTGTACTCTTATTCGTAGTTGAAGTTCTTTTTCAGGTTGATTGACTCTTCGATGAAATTTGTAATTTTCCAATTTAGCTCATCAGATACTGGGTTGCTTTCTGTGATCTTTCTAAATATTTTGATCTGATTTTTCTTTTCACAATCTTTTTCCTTGATATTCATAATCAGATCACCAACGCAACTGACGTTGTAAGCCAGCACAACACAGCTGACTGTCTCGATAAATATCAAGCAAAGGGCTTCTTTATAGTTGGTAGCTGATATATCTCCAAAGCCGACAGTAAGCATGATGTTTGTGCCCCAGTAGTAGGCCCAAATGTACTTTTAGTACCACTAAGCCTGATAAATATTTCTGACGGTCATCCAGTTATCAGTAGGGGTTATCTGGGCCATAGCTGTCAACAGGACAGCAAGCAGATGAGCAAAGCAAAAGTTGAGGAGCATGATTTTGATGAGGCTCCAGTACTTGTCTTTTTCATAGTTAGAAATGAACTTGATTTCGATATCCTAAAGATTTCCTAAAACTTGAGGAAGTTTGGTCATAACCATTAGTCTCAGAATACTCATCGCAGAAGAATCAATTAAGATATCGAGTATGATGATCAAAATGTTGATTGCATCAAGAATTAATTTATCGTAGCCTATATTTTTCCATATTTCTCCAAGATTTGATATTGTCCGGCCTTCAACACTTCTCACAGTTATCATTTATAAGACGAGTACCATCCCGTAAAATACTATTGCTAAATTTTTTATGGCAAAGGCAGCTTCATGCAAAGCATTTTAATAGACTAAAAGTACTGTGTTCAGGAAGACGAGAACAAAAGTGAAAAACATTTCCAATCCTTTGAATACAGTCTGAGCTTCTTCTTTTATACTTATGCCTTAGATATCTAAGAAGGTTCTTTAACTTTATAATTTATTAATGCTTTATAAATACTACAGTTAGCTTATTTTCTTTTGTCTGATCTTTTTAATGAAATTCTTTTGAATGTTTTTCTTACGCTCTTCCTTAAGCACATTGTTGAGGTGACTTGCGTTGGCTAAAATACCTGGTCCTTTGTCAACATGATCTTTTTGTGTTTCCTTTATTGCACCTACTGTCTTTAAAAGCTTCTGTTTTTTATTATCGCTTATTGATTGCTGAAGGAATAGCTAAATCCCAATCGAATCTCTTCTCACTCTTTCTTTTTTTATTAACTCTTCCGGTTGTAAATTGGATGAATGATAATAGACTACTTCTGAAGGAGTCAAACTGGAATGAGTCGATCGATAGTTTTGCACTGAATAGCTGACATCTTATGAGTCACTGCCAATGAGAGAGCGAATTGAAACTTAACTTTTTTTGCCCTCTAATCGAGAACATCTTTTTTTTTCTGCCAAATTATGATGGGTAGCATGCTAATTTTCGAGCGACATCAACATAGCAGGCTCAAATAACTCTTCGTCTCTTCCACTTTCGGTGATATTTATTTTTCTTTTTTTCATTCGGGTTCTCTAGAATTTAAAATAATAAGGAATCTCGAAAATTATGTTTCCCAATCAAGCAGTAAGTACAATAAAATACTTTCAACATAATATTCAGGTAGTCATATTAGAGAGATAAATTAAGACTGTGATGACTTTTTTGAAAAGAAGTCTATTGTTACTGGCTATTTTAGTCAACTGTCATCAGGCCAGCTGTGATTCATGCATGAAAAAAAATTATCTTTTCTAATGCTATACTCCAAAATAGTTAGTTGCTAGGTGATCTGTTAAGAATAATCAGTAATCAATCTGCTTTGTAACCTTCTTTTTGAGTTTTCTTGAAAAAATCAAGAAATTCGTTGAAGCTTGAGGGCTAGGTTTCCAACTTCATAAAAAAATAATTTACCAAAGGACCGACAGTCATAGTTCCAACAGCATCTCTCAGTTATCCACTTGAATGAGTGTTGGTTGCAACTAACTATTATTATTTATACGCTGCATGGCTGCCCTTACCTTTAGGTTGCTACCAGGAGTAACTATCCCTAAAGATGCTAATAAAAGGCCAAAGCCTCCCTTGGTCATGTCAAAGAGTTCGTTTTTACGAGGTACATATTTTAGCTGCATTATTAGGCAATCATCTCCAGATTGATAAATATCGTCACAGAGATTTTTATCAATCCTGATGGTTCCTTTGCCATTGGTTCTTATCTTTTCGTAAAATATGATTAATCTAGCATTATTGCTGATTCCTTTATATTCTTGTTTGATCAGTTCGGTTAGACTATCGTGTTTGCTGATATTTTTTCTGACATAGAAGGGTTGCACGCTTGAAAGACTGCTGAAGAAGGCTTTAAGAGGTGAAATTAAGAAATACCTCGTTTTTTGAGCATCCCCTTATGCGAATCCAAGGAAAGAGTGAGAAGGATATTTGTACAAATAGTATAGAATGTCTAAAAAGCAACTATGGTTTGAAAGAATACGTGCACATTTACCATCTTTGTCAAGCCGATCAACAGAATAATCCTCAATCGAGTAAACTCCCAGCAAGTAAAGCATGACTCTTGCTGCAAACTTCTTCACAACGGCGAGAGGTATGAGATAAAGGCTAGCGAAAATTGGTAAGTAGAGGACAAAAATGATGCCTTTAACAAGTTGTGTAATCTGAATGCTAAATGACGTACAAATCGAAGAAGTTTTCCCGGGAGAGGTATTCTTTATTTTTTCGCTTAGACGAAGGGATTGACTCCAACTCGTTCATCAGTCCACTTGCGATATTTCTCCATAATTTATATTATTGTAATGAACTTTTTCAAAAGCCTTCAAAGCCAAGTCAACGCGATCCCGAACATGGGAAGAAATCAGCAGCCCAAGCGAAACAACGATTTCATTGTCGATTTAATTCGTTCCTGCACTTATCCTGATGAGTAAGTCTACTAACATGAAGTGTCAAGTTTGCAATTGAGAAGTCTGTTAGGCAGGTGCTACACGTTTACCCTCAGTACATTGTTGATAAGATCGAATTTGGTACAATTACACCTATTTAGCTGAGCACAACAACCAGAAACGATACATATAACTGAAGGGATAGATATCTGTCGACTTCAAAGGAAACGTCGCCCTTTTCATCATGTACCCGGTGACTTTTCCTAAAACCCCTCCTTTCCTGAGAATACTTAACCCCAATCCTCAACAGTTGACAGTTAACCCCTACTACAAAAAATACCAGTCGAAGACAGATTCTAGGAGTTATCTCCTCAACGACTGTCTTCAGGAGGCCAAAAGTTGGAAACAAAGCAGCTCAGTCGTATGACATTCCTTATCTAGGCAAGCATAATTATTGAAGTCAACGACATTGTTCGGACCAATTTTCCCTTCCAACCCAGCAACCAGTTTGGCAATCAGAATCAAATGGTAAATCTTATCATATCTAGTATCAGCAACAAGGCTACAACCCCAACTATTACAATCAGAACAACCCTGCTCTGCAAAAAAATAGCAGCTGGGGGCATCCTCAGCATGCCAAACAGCCACCTATTCCTTTCAAAACTAGCTCCAGTAGTGCTTAGGTCATTCCGAAGGGACAAAAATTCATAACAGCCCAAAAAGCTAAACTGGCTGAAATTAAAAAGCATCATTAGTCGGTTTTGCCGGTTTTGCAAGCACTAGATGTCGATAGAAAATCTATGGAGTCTGAATGCCAAAAGATGAGCAAGTAGTCAGAGAAGATGATTGAATTTATGAACCATAGTGAGGAGCATGAGGTGAATAATTTTGCTAATCTGGTGACTCCAGCTGACGAGGTGTCAGAAAGTGTGTTGAACTATGTGGCAAGCATCAAGGCCCGGGAGGATACGATTCACTTGTTGGAGTCTAAGTTCAACTAAGAGAGCATATCCCTTGAGGACTTTCTAAAAAATATCAGAAAATTAGAATAGTCTAAATTTGTTGACCGTTTCATGCTCCACTAAACATTACAAAGTTACTCCCACGTTAAGGAATTCTGATCATTTAGTGTTCATCATGCTATCACTTAACTTTATCAATATAAAAACATTGATATTGACAGTTAATAAAGATCTGACATTGTGGATAGTACAATGATATTTGTTTTCAGTCGCCAAAGCACAATCAGCTTATTTCAATAGGAAAGATAAAATCAGGAAAAATGTTTTGCAATCAATAACAACAGTTTTCCCTCTTGACCTTTTCTTTTCTATTGTTGAAGCCAAGCTGACTGTAAGATTTAGCATTGCTGATCATAAAAGATCTTCCTGTTTTTCCTTTCCTCCGCAGCTAGCTCTCAATAACAGCAAATACCTAAGAAACTCCCTGACCTGTTTTTGCACTGGTGATAAACTGAGATACACCAGGATAGCTAATTTCAACAGTTTTTATTGTCACAGTATGTTCCAAATCTCCTTTACAGCCAACCACGTACAACCTACAATCGGGTTCCTCTTCTTTTATTTTATCCGAGTAATACTTCATTTCTTTGAAAGATTGTTTGTCATTGACATTATACACAAGGATAGCTGCATCACTTCCTTTGAAGTACATGTTGAGAATCGTTCTATATCTTTATTGGCCTGCTGTGTCGTAATATGCGAATCTTGCATTTTTTCTATTGACGAAAGAACAATCGATTCCATAGGTAGAGCCCTGTTTCTCTTGAAAAATGTCGTAAATATAGCGCATTAACAGTTTACTTTTACCAGCTGAGCTGGCTCCCAGCACTATAATTTTGTAGGTCGGTAAGGTACACTCGAGATGGTCTTCATCATTGAAGCTCGATATTCTCATTTCGACAACTCTGCTAAAATTAACAATATCGTATATGTATGACTATGATAATTCAAATGGTTAAAATAGCACAGTTAATCCGCCACGAGCCATCCAACAGCACTGCTTTGGCAGTCAATACCTCCAGTCATGACA
>Ga0100378_1004699_pt1 | contig 12651 bp, 16 predicted proteins | sample CryGeymeta201502_FD_81535 | JGI IMG/M metagenome (GOLD analysis project Ga0100378, IMG submission 81535) | Groundwater microbial communities from Crystal Geyser aquifers in Utah, USA - Crystal Geyser metaG 2015-02 | ecosystem: Environmental > Aquatic > Deep subsurface > Groundwater | place: USA...
ATAATAATAATAATAATAATAATAATAATAATAATAATAATAATAATAATAATAATAATAATAATAATAATAATAAGAATATTAATAACAATACTAACAATACTAACAATACTAACAATACTAACAATACTAACAATAATTTCGAAGAATTGTTTAGTAATTTAGTAAAATTTGTACATGACAATCAGAATACAGTTACAACTCAACAAAAAATAATATTACAAGAGTTTAAAACTTATTTAAATAACAATAAACCAGAGTTACTGTTAAGTTTAAATAAAGATCAAAAAGATGATGCTATGAATCAAATGGAAAAAGGTATAATATAATTATAGATTATAATTTACTTATTAATCATATAATAATATACAGATGTTTTAAGAGAACAAGAGCAGCATCTAAAGCGAAAAAATGCTAATGAGAAGAAACTATTACTAAAGTCGTTAGAAGAGAAAAACGAAATGATTGCCCAATATGAAGTAGAATCAAAAGAGTATAGAGCAAAGATATCATCACTAGAGTCTAAAATTAATCCGGTAATAGATAATAATACAATAAACAATAATAAAACTTATATATACTTATATATACTTATACTTTATATTAACTAATCTGTATTTAGTCTGACAGAAACAATACTAAAAAAATGTTGAACTTAGAAAAGAATATTGAACAAATAAATCAGATGTTACACAAAGCTGTTACTGAGAAATCTACAATATCAGTTGACAAAATGGTAAATAAATAAACTTAATTAATCTCTTTATATATTTTATTTACCTTATATTAATTGTTTAGATGTTAGAGTCTAAACTTAAAAGGTTTATGGATAAGATAGTTTCTAATGAGCAGGAAATTAAGGACTTAAAAGATCAAGTAATATATAACTATTTACTAACTAATTTAGGTAACTACTTTGAGTGAAAAGATGATGTTTGTACAAAAAACTTCAATTAAACCTGGATTTGGACAAAGTAATGTGGTGAAAATTATTAAAGGAGGCACAAGTAAGAATAATATATAAAATAATAATTTCTTTCTTTTAAAAATTAGTGAAGCATAGTATTACCATGGGAACATATTCTAATTTACCTGAAGAAGCTGATGAATCGTTTAATTAATAAATAATTAGTAGTTAATAGATATTATAATTATTATAAGTATGTTTAACATAAATTTATTAGCTCTTTATAACTAGATCAAATAATAAAGTAATAAATATTTAGTAAGACTAATATCTTTATAATAATATTATATAAATATTTAATAAAATATATTCAATTATATTACATAATATCTTACATAGTTAACTAAATTTATTACTATAGTCAATACTTAACATATATTACTTATACACATATTTTATTCTAATATTGATATTTCTCTAAGTAAAAAATTCAACCACTTAATATATTCCACTAAGTATTTTCCCTAAGTACTTTATATTACATTATCATAAGCAAACTGTTACCAAAAGAAGGTGTGGGTAGTAACTATACATTGCTTTGAAGTTTCCACTTTAACGATAGTAGCACTTAAGACTTGCCATTGATGATCACACACTTTCGACGTATATAGTTACAACTCCCACTGAGCATATTCATTCTTTTATTATAACTTATTATAACTTATTTATATATATCTTATATAATGTTAACTAATTTCCTTTGAGTCTGTTGAAGTCATACATTCATAGTTATTATTAAGGTTAAATTAAGGTTATATAAATCCTTTCTGTAAATTTAGGGAATTTAACTGATGTTATACTGATTAATACTGATGTTAGTTGTTGATATTGAAATTAGAGATATAGTCACATTGTAGACGTAACGATTATTGATTTAATTCTTCTTTGTTAAATATATCATATATTATCATATTATTGTTATATCTTATTGCGATTGATATTATTATTAATATATTTAAACTTTTTCATTATTATCTTTGTGTGTTATTTATATTTTAACGATTTTAACGTATATACATATATTCATATATTTTTATATTTATGTTTAGAAATTGTAGAAATTATACTTTGATCAGAAGTATTTAAGTGAGCCGGCTTGTAGAATGAATATGCTCATTTAATATTAATTTTGTTGTTTATAAAGGAAAATATTTATAAAAATTAATTTATGGTTTGATAGATAATAAATAATAATATTTAATATTATATAATATTATTTAACTTTATAATAAACAATATATTAATGCATATTATGTTATTATGTCTTATTAACTCTTATTGACTTTATTATATTAAGTTTTAACGCTATTTTTAACCACATAAACAATAAACATATACATAAATAAGTAATGCTTTATTTACTCTTTATATAAGTTTTTTTTCTTTGCTTTAATATTGATTATTGGTTTAGAATTAACTTTAGAAGTTAATTTTATTTGTGCAATTTTTCTTCTTCTAATATTATTTCAGTCAATAGCTTAATCTCCATTTCATATTTTTCTCTAGTTAATTTTTGATATTCGCATTAAATTATAGACGGCATATTGTTATGATTATTATTAAAAAGTTACTTCATCAAATAAACAATTAAAGCAAATAAATAATAAATTTCTATTGCTATTTATAAGCATTTTTGATAGTTTTCTCATATATTATAAAAAATAATAGAGATTCAAGTAATAGTATATTTGATTTTAACTTACTTACTTAATCACTAACTTACTTACTAAGTTGCATAATATTTTTATAAATCACATAATCGAATTCTATAAAGTTAAATCAAAATATTTATAAATAAAACTTATACACAAATAATACATAAATTAATATAACATAATAACACTTAATAAACAAAAATAAGTATTATTAGTATGTTTAATTTAATAGAATATTCTATTTTAAACTATTCTTCTATTATTAAGAGGTGCAGGATGTCCAACTGTTGGATGAGCGGCTGCTACATGTACAGCAGGTGCATGAGCAGTTCTTGCGGGAGGATGAGCAGCACTTACTGCAGGTTTAATCACTCTTGGTGTATGAGGAGTAAAAACAGCTGGCATTTGAATAGATTTCTTTAAATTAGCAACACATTTATGGAAGTTAGAAGTTCTTTTGCATTGATTTTGCTTACAGTTTAATTCGTATTCATTCCAGCATGCACATTTTGCATGATTTTCGCATGTGTGATAGTTTGATTTCCATTTGTGATGTCCCCAGTGGGATACAAATGTATGTGTTTTTTCAGATTTTAAACAACCAGCAGGTTTTGGTACTGGAGGGCATGATTTCTCACAGTGACATTGTTTTTTAGTAATACACACTAAATTATATGTATTAGGTGCACATGCTGAGCAATGACATGTTAAAGGTTTTTTGTTTCCAACATTAACAGAACATGATCCTTTAATACATCCTTCTAATGCTTTGCAATGTACTGCAGGTGGTTTAACAACAGGTGCAGGAGGTTTTGCAATTCTGACTCTTGGAGCCTTTATAGTAGGTCTTGCAGCTACATGTTTTACAACTCTATGCATAATATGAGGAATTTTTTTATCTAATTTTGTTTCTGATTTTTGTTCGGTATTTAGTAATTTTGTTTCTTTTTGAGAAGAATGAACTAGACTTAATATAGAGATTGAAACTAGAATAACAGCTAAACACTTCATTTTTATTATTAATACATTAAGACTTTAATGTTATAAATTTATATTAAAAATTTTTATTTATATGCATTTATGTATTAAATGTTAATGTTAATATTATTAGTTATTGGTATTTGAATAGTATTTTGGCTTAATTACAAGCTTAATACTAACTACTACAAATTTTCATATTATAATGTTGGTATTTATTCTTTTTATAAAATATTGAAATAATGAAAATAATGTAAAAAGGAAACATTATTCGGTAACTATACTATTAATATAATTTATAATATTTCATTTACTATAAAATAATATATTTAAAATATTAGATAATAATTACTAGTATACTAAAACTGAACTATAATTATTATATTATAAAAATATGGAAACCCTTATTAAACTACAAATGACAATTAAACATCAAGATAAAGCTTACAATTGTGAAATAAAAGAATTAAATGAAGATTCCTTTGATATCAAAGTACAAGAAGAATGTTCATTAAGCCATTACAAAGATACCATATCACTTTCAAAATTAAAACAATCAAATGAAGGGTTTTTTATATTCAAAAAAGTAAGTGATTTAATCAATGAATTAGAGTTACTAAATACAGAAGAAAAACTAAATATAAATGAATTTTCAAACACAAATGACACTAATATAAATGCTTTTATTATGGTTGTTTTTGAAAATGAAATTCATATAAGACAATCAGTCCAAATAAATTTATTAGAAATAAAAATAGATAAAATTCAAGTAAAACCGGAGCAGATTAATTTAATAGACAATTTTGAAAAGATGCTTCGAAAAATGAAAGATATGAAGAAACAAAAAGATATATATGAGGAAAAATATAATATACTTTCTTATAAGTTTGAAGAATTAAATAGTAATTTTGAGAAACTTATAAATCATTCATTAACAGACAAAGAGTAAGTTTTATTAATTTTTATAATTCTTTTTTGAAACTATTTTTATTAATATTAATTAGAAAAGAAATATTGAAGGATTTTCTACCTAACAGAGTGAAGAGTTTTAATTACGAACTTTTATATAAGGCTACTTACCACGGATTCGAAGGTGTTAATTTCCACAAAAAAGTTGATGGATTTGTAGATACTATTACTATAATCACTACTCTAGAAGGTAGAAGATTCGGGGGTTTCACTCCTGTTGCAAGAACATCCACTAACGGAAATAAGTCAGATGAAAGTCTAGCCAGTTTTATTTTTTCTTTAGATGAAAGAACTAAATTCACACTAAAATCAGATGTAAGAAAGTCAATTTTTGACAATCAATATTTTGGACCAATATTTGCAGGTAATGATATTTGTATTGTGTCTAACTCTAATCAAAATAACAATTCCTTTACAAATTTACCTTCTTGTTACGAAAACAAAAGTCTTAATTTGAATCAAGAGCAAACAAATTCATATTTAGCTGGGAAAAAGTATTTTACGACTAAGGATATAGAAGTTTTCCAACTTCGGAAATTATATTTATTAATAGATGATGATTATTAGTTATTAATTTTCATTAACATTTGAAATATTTATTTCACTTTGAAAATTGGTAATTATTTTAATTAAATTAATAAAATTAAGTTAACTATTTATTTTAATTAACATATAAATATATTATCTTCCTTTCTTCTTTTAATATTTATTTTATTTCTTATAGTACTTCTTAAATAAAAATCTAAAACTAATAAAAGCTAAAGCAGATAAAGCAGTCAAACCAAATAAATACAAGTAACCTTTTCTATTTGTATTGGTTATAATTTTATTAATATCATCTTTATCATTAAGTTTTGGGAAAGGCTCAGATGGAATTTTAACTTCTAAAAATTTACATAATGGCTCCCAACCATCTTTTACATTTAATACTAATAGTCTTTCCTTTGGAACCTTATTTATTACATTTTGATTATGTTCATTATATCTTTTAATTATATCTTCCTTTGTTAAACCTGTATTAAAAAAGTCACTCCATAGTTTTTTAGTCATTCTACAGAATCGTCTATAATTTGAGTCAAATAAATTGTAAATCTGGATTCCAAAAGGAAGATATAGATTAATTAATAAAAAAGTTCCGATAATGCTATTATACCAGTCATCTGAGTCTCTTATGGTTAGTATTACTTTTGAATTAGGGTAAGCTTTCACTATGTCTTCCCAGAAAAATGCAGCTGGGAAGTCTGTTGTAGCATTAAACTTTTCAAATATTTGTTCGAATTCAACTTTTTCTTTATTTAGTAATTTATACCAATTATCAGAATGGTCTTCCAAAGTAACAAGATAACCATGATAACACAGACCCTTATTTAATTTTTCTAATGCAGTTTTTAGGCTGAATGTCCCTGTTCTTCCAACTCCTGCTCCGATTATAAAATTTCTATCGTATTTTATTTTATCTTCTCTCATTAAAGCGTTGAAATATTGTATTATTAATTAAAAAAATACATTAATAAAACAATTAACATCAATAACAATAATTCATTAATAAATTTAAATAACAGATTTAATTTGATTTAAAATAAAAAATTAAATTTTAAATTAAATATCAATATTGCATTATTGCTTTTAACTACAATTATTGACTATCATCTCGTTGTCTTCCTCTTATTAAATTTGTTTTATAATTTGCGATTTTATTTTGCATATCGGCTAGTATCTATTTAATTTATGGTAAATATTTATTTATTATTTAATATTTTAATGTTTTAATGTTTTATAATTTATTGTTTTAATATTTACCTTTGCTTTTGTTTCCATTTTTGATCGCTTAGTTCCTTCGTCTTTTTTCTTCTCAACTATTTCTTGATTTTTTTCGTATAATAACTTTTTAACTTCGTTTTCGACCTAATGATAATTAATGATAAATTAATATTATTAACATACTTCTTCCAATTTTGAGTTCAATAAATTATTTCTTCCTTTATAATCATGATACTTTTCACTATAAGTATCTCTTTGCTTTTCTAAATTATTAATTTCATTTCTTAATCTTTCATCATTTACTCTTAAGTTATTGTTCTCACGTTGGATAAATTCAAGTTCTTGTTGCATTTTAACAAGTCTAGTTTCTAGTATAATCATTTCATCGTTTTGTTTATTTTTTAAGAAGTTTAGTTCAGTATCTGACGTTGAACTGATTCTTTTAAGTTCGTTATATCGTTCGAGAAGTACTCTATAATCTATTTCAAACTTTTGTCTTTCATCAAAATTCTTTTTATTTTCCTGCTCCATTTCTCTCATTTTCATTTCTGTGGCCATTCTGTAATTAAAATGATCATTAATGTTGTTATCTAATATTTTATTGTTTGTAATTTCCATTTTTATTTTTTCTAATTCTTTCTTAGCCATAATTTTTTCCTGAACAGCTTTTTCAACTTCAGCTGCTAACTCTAAACTATTATTTAAAAATATTTAATTGAATTTAATATACTTTCTTGTATGCTGTTTGGCTAAGTCATCTTCTAGTTTTCGATTAGTCTCATGTAGTAAATTTACTTCTTCTTTGTATAAAATGTTGTCAGACTTAACAGTATAGAATTCTTGTCTCATTTTGTCACTTTCGTAATCATTATAATTTGACAAACTCTGATTGTACTTCATATTACTATGCTCTTCCAACTTCGATCTATGATTTCTCAGATTATCAACATGTCGACTAAGATCTTGATTTTGATTGTCAAGCCCTTTGACTGACTTTTCTAAGTCTAATCCTTTATTATGTTTCATAGCCATTTCATTATTGCTCATATAGGACTGCTGATGTTTATCACTCTGACCCTTCCCATATTGAAGTTGATGTTGACTTTTAGGTGAGTAACTGAATCTATCCTCAGGATTTAACCTTGAGTTATTACTGGGGGAGCCAGCAAGACGGGTGCTTTTGTTGTGAGTATATGGACCATCATCGTCTTTATTCTGAATATAATTATTTATTAAGTTATATACTTTTTTATTTTTAATGTATTCTACCTCATCGTAGTTAATATTCATATCTTCTTCTGAACTTTTAGAGTTTATTTTATGATGACTGTGGTGGCTATTATTGTGTTTATGCTTATTTTTATTAATCTTTCCATAGTTTAAGTTAGCTGAATGGTTAACTATTTGATTTCGCATCCAATTAATGAACTAAATAACAAATTAAGGCTTAAGTATAGTATCGATTAATGTATGTATATTATGTATATCTTATTTATTATACTTACCTTTAGTGCTTTCATTGAACTAGTAGGTGGATATTCCGTTGCCAATACACATGTAAATAGTAAAGTATCAGCATCTGAATTTAGTGTAGGCTTTAAGGCTAATGTTAGTTTGGAGTCAACTTTTGATGGAGTGTTCGTAGCAGAAGCTACTAAATTTGCACTTAATGTTTCGAAATTCTTTGCTAAAGTTGCTGCATTTATATCGTCATTAGTTTGGTAATCAGAATCAGGTATTTTAACAGAAGGGAGACCAATATTACTTGAGGCAAGTTCAACAAAATCCATTTGTGCAAATTTCTCTATGGATTTCTCAGTAATTTTGTGAACTCCGTCAGATAATTTTTCTCTTTTTTCAAGTACTAACGATATAACCATGTGTGATTTTTTCTTCATGTCATTTATTTTAAGTGTATTTGCTAAGATTTTTCTAGTATGAATTGCTTCTGTTAAAATATTATCATAATCCTTTTTAGATTTCATAGTTTTGATTGCAAGATCAACTATTTGAGTAAAACATTTACCAGTATCATAGTCATAAAAGGTTCTTATCTATTTATATTTACAATAATTAATTACTTGTAACTGTTTAGCAGGATTATGAGATAATAAATCGTTAATATTATCATTATAAATTTGATAAATTGATACACCTGCTGTATAATAAGATGATTTATTTAGCTTTCCAGCATTAGCCTGAGTACTTATTTCAATTAGGTTAAATATTTCTTGCACTGATCTAGCTGTTATACCTCCGCAGTTTAAGTCAGACCCTCTTGATAAGTAAGATTTACCTCCTTCTGATGGTCCAAAAAATATGATGCTAGAATTTTTAGCTTGGAATAAGTTAGAAACACAATCTTTGACTTGTTCTAAATAAACTGTGTCTAGTCTATAAGAATTATATTTGTTGAATATATTAATTTAAAGTTAAAGAAAATATCAAGTATTGTATTAAATAATATTTAATTAGTAATAAATAGATATAATTACTTATGGGTTTCATTATATACTCTATCAAACTCGAGTAATGTAGTATCTTTCATTAAATTATGATTATAATCATATAAATCTGATGTTTGTCTACAAGATGTATTTATTAATCGCCCAGTTATTGGCTTATTACTGATAACAACAGTATCACTTGGCTCTACCGAAGTAAAAATAGTATAATTGTGATTTTCCTTTAAAGTTGGCTTTTTAATTGAGTCTTCTTTTTGTTCTAAGAAAAGTTATCAAAGATATATTAAGTTATATCAAGTTATATTTATAAAGAGTTATAAAATAATAGCAAAATTAATTACTTTTGTTTAATTTAGGTGATTTGGTCATTTGTTTAATATTTTGTGTTACTCGTTGCCCTGTTGGTGTTTTACTTCCTATATGAGGCTTAATTGAATTCATAAACTCATCATAGTTTTTAGGATGATTCTCTTTAGGATTTCGAATTCTTACAATTAACTTTACGTTTGAATCACTTTCAAGCATTTATTTAAATTAATAATTAAGTTTTGGTTTATACAATAATAAATTAAATAACATTGAAATTATTTAATGCTATTTTAAATTAATAAAATTCGAAAATTGTTATTAATATTTATTTCAATATTTAATTAATATTAAATTAATAAAACTGAAAGCTTAAATGTCAAACGAAAAAGAAGTAATTACCAACATATTTATTTATATAATTTTAAATAACAATAACCATTAACATAATTTAATTAAAAAATAGCTTCAAAACATAGAATCTATCGACTTTTCCGACGATCATCTAAAAGATAAACACATACATTTAACGTAATAATTAAATAACAATAATTTTAACAAATATTTTTAGGCCAAATTCCAAAGAAGCTCTACTCAGAAATGGAATAGAATTAAAAGACTTATTTCATATATCATTCAAAGAATATATTAAGAATAACATAGACTTAAAATATAAAGCAGAAAATTTACAGCTTGATAGATATAATCACTTTAGTGCAAAACAGTTGGAAAAAATACAACTAGTAAAAGATGAACGAGTTAATTTATTGGCTAATCCTGGATATAGTACGTTTAAAGGTTTAATGACTAAAATAAATGCATCGACTTCTTATCCTAATAATAATTATGTTAATAATTATACGCCAAATATAACTATGTCGAAAATAACTATTGGAGGAGAGTCTACAACTTTGAAGATTATACAAAATGAAGGATCGACTGCGATTAAAAATGAACAGATGAAATTAGAAAAAATGAAGCAAAAACAGGTAATATATAATCATAAATAACACTTTCATATCATATCAATGTTAAATATATATAATCATTATTAATATAATTATCTATTAGTTAAATGAATTACAAAGCACAATCGATTACGAATTCTATCTCGAAGAAGTACGTGAAAAAAACGAACTTAAGTTACAACAACAAAAAGAAAAAGAGGAGAAAATTGCTCAAGAAAAAAGAAAGCAAGCAAAAATAGCTGAAGCTTTAAAAAAGCGGAAAGAAGAAGAAATGGAATTAAAACGTATTGAAGAAGAGAAAGAGATTGAACGAAAAATTAAAGAAAGAGAAGAACATGTAATTTTACATAAAAATAATCAATTTCTTAATGAATTACTTAAATATTTCTTAATTATTTATATTTTTTAAAAAAAAGGAGTCCATGATGAGACAAATCGAAGAACAAAAGCGAAAAATAGCTGAAGCTGATCACAAAATGAGACAAATAAATCAACAGAAAAAAGAACTTAAAATGAGACAACAAGTACAAGAGCACGAATTAGAAAACGAAAAACAGTTAAGAAAAAGATTAGAAGAATATAGAGAAAAGGAAAATAAAATAAGGATGAATCTCCAAACTCGAAGCAAAAATAGATATAAAGCAAATTTAAGTAAAAGTGTAATGGTTGCAAAGAGAGTTCAACAAACAATGGAGTTTAATGAGACTCAAAATTTAAATTTAAAAAAAGAATTTGAAGAAAAGCAAATTTTGGCCGAGAAGATAAAAATCAAATTTGAGAAGGAGAAAAAGGAAAAAGCTGAGTTGTTGAAGAAGAAATCTCAACAGAAAGATGAGGAGATTCAGGAAATGCTTGTAAGTTTTTATAATTAATATAAGTATTTATTTAAATTCTACATTAATAATAAAATAACTATAAATCTTTTAGAAAAAAAGCGAACAAATCGAACAAGAAAAATACATCCAATACTTAAAAAAGCAAGAAGAAATCAGAATACGAAATGAAAAACATCAAGAAGAGGAAATCCGAAAATTAAAATCTGAAGGTAATAAAAACCGAATAAAAAATAAACTAATTGTGGAAACAAGATTACGATACGAAAAGATCACAGCTGAACATACAGAAGAATTAAAAAAGAAACTAAACTCTATTGATAGTAAAATACAAAATAAAAAAACAATGAACGAGCTTGAATTTAAGAAAAAGTTTAATGATTTATCAATGAAAATGGAAGATAATCAAGACAAAGTTATGAGAATTGAAAAGCTTCATGATTATATTAAAGAAAGAAAGTTAGAGGAGTATAATGAAAAAGCACAGAGAATAGAGCAAATGATGTAAGTTTTTTATATTAATTTTTATATTAATATTTATATAGGCGACAAAAGCAAAAGATAAGTGAGCAAAAACAAAATCTAAGTAAAGAAGCTATGAAAAAGAAGGAAGAAATGCTTGAGGCATTCCAAAAATTGATGAAGAAAAGAGGAAAGATAAATGTAATTTTTACTTATTTACTTACATGTTTATTTCATGTTTAATTTATTGTTAGAAAGATGCAATTTATAAACAACTTTTTAATCTTACCGGAGGATTAAATATGGATAATCTTTCCCAATTAGAAAATTCAGACTACGATATGAAAAGCAAATCTCAAATAAACCCTAAAAGTGAGTATAAAAACGACTCATTTAACGCTGAAGACTATATAAATGAAAAGGAAGACAATTTCGAAAACCAAACAAAGTCAGGCTTCTTCAAAACACAAACACAGACTCAACCTAAATTTGTCCATAAAACAAGTGATTTTGAAAAAACAACTGATGACACCTCTAACCTAAACGATAAGTCAGAAAAACTTGAAAAGCCTAATAATAAATCGAAGAATAAAACTAATAGTAAGAATATATATATATTAATAACAACCAATTTTAACTAATAGATTTAAATAATGATGAGATAGAAGAGAAAGTAAACAATTATAAAAAGGACTTAAAACAAAATATTTACGATAAAATGACTAAATTAAACCTAGAAGAGAAAGAGTCAGAAAATGAAATCGATGAAGAAACTGATGAAGATCTTAAAAAAATGATGTTGAAAGATCTTGAAGACAAAAAAATAAAGAATAAAAAATATATTAGAGAGTTAGAAAGGTAACATAATCAACTAATCCATAAATAATAACATAATAATATCATATTATTATAGTGAGATGGATAGAAAGATAAGAGAATATAGGAATAAACTAAAAGAAGAATAAGTAGAAATGTGATTGTATTTATATGCTTTTTAAGCTTATTAACATATTATTGTCGATTTGAGATAGAATTTTAATATTTAAATCATTTAAATAATTTAAATTGGTTTGTTCCCAATGTAAATTAATAATACTAATAAAATAATATTAATTATTAATTTAAGCCTACTTTTATTTTACTATATTAATTTTATAATATTAATAGTTTATATGCATTTATTTATAAATATTATTTTGATTCTAGTAATTTGGGGATTGGGGATTGGGGATTGGGGATTGGGGATTGGGCCCAATCCCCAATCCCCAATCCCCAATCCCCAATATA
>Ga0100378_1004701_pt1 | contig 12649 bp, 12 predicted proteins | sample CryGeymeta201502_FD_81535 | JGI IMG/M metagenome (GOLD analysis project Ga0100378, IMG submission 81535) | Groundwater microbial communities from Crystal Geyser aquifers in Utah, USA - Crystal Geyser metaG 2015-02 | ecosystem: Environmental > Aquatic > Deep subsurface > Groundwater | place: USA...
ATACATTTTGTTTATTTTATCATTTTAACTTTAACGCATATATTTAATTAAACATTTAGAAAGTACTTAACTTATTTAAATTAAATTTTAATTAATATTTATCAATTAAAATTTGTTCCTCGCTATTCACTAAACTTCATTATGAATACTTTTATGGAGATAAATACATATTTTTATTTAAATTATTAGTAATAATATTATATTCTTTAGATATTTGTAATATTATTTTTCAAGCAATTTCCTTAACTTAATATTAATATGTTATTTTAATTTTAATAATACAAATACAAATTCAAGTTATATCAATCATTATATAATAATTATAATTTAATAAATTGTTATTAATTTAAATAAAAATAATAAAAAATAATTATGACTATTTAACTGCCTTGTGTGTTTTTCTAAGGAGACTTCTTCAATAGATTCTTCGAACTACTTTTATTTTTGAATTTACCGTATACAATACCACTTAACTTTTCAGCATTTTCTTTTAATTCTTTGTTTTCATCCTTTTTCTTTCTATTGGCATTTTCTAACATTTTAACCTCTTTAAGAATGTCGTTCTTTTCCTTCTTACCTTTATCAATAGTTCTTTGTAGTATTTCTATTTCGTTAATAGCTGATTTATGCTTTTGTCTTAGGTTTTCACTTTCATTTATTCTAAATTTAATTTCTTTTCTTAGCTCATTTATTTCAGCTTGGTATCGTATATCTTCGTCACGATGTTTATCCATTATGTTTTTTAAATCTTCTTCACGTTGGTATATAATACTATTCAACTTATCCTTAGACTCTTTATGAGATCTTGTCATATGTTCAAAGTTATCCTCATAATTTCTTATCAATTTCAATTTCTCTTCTTCAAAATTACTTGTATAAAAATTCATTTTATTCTCAAAACTTTGCTTTAAGTCTATATATTCTTTATCTTTGATTTTATATTCATACTCCAAATCATTAATCATGTTTTTATAATAACTTTTTAGGTCTGCATTATTCTTAAGACTTTCGTTTAATTTTGACATTAAATCAGTGTTTGATCTTTCTATATCTTCTACTTTATAAATTAAGTTTTTGATCTCTAAGTCTTTTTCATTAACTACCCTTTTCATTTGTAAATTAAACTCATCTTCCATTAGTTGACTATTTAAAGAGTTTTTCTTCTTTGACTCCTCCAATTGAAATTCTAATGCATTAATTCTTTCATTTAATGAATGTTTAGTATGATCTAATGAAGACTGAAGAGTAGAGTTCCTATAAAGTAAATCATTTTTTTCTTTTTCATAAAGATTTTTGATTTCGTTAATATAATCTTTAGATTGTGTTCCTCTAATAGGTTCATTATTGCTATTGCTGTTTGTGTTATTAAGTAGGTCTACTGTAGTAAAGTTATTTGCTAAGGTACGACGATAGTTTTGATCGTTATTATTGTCTAAAGTTCTATATGGAGATTTTGGAGATCCTGAACGATATGGAGAACCTAAATTTGGTCTATCAAAAGTGGAAGTCATATTAGGATTTAGATTTACAGTCGATGATATATTAGTTGAAGTATTTAAATACATATGTTTATCTTTTTCTCTTTCCTTAGTAAGGTATTTACTTACATTTAAAGTGTTTGGAATTTGACTTTTAACTGTATCAGTAAATTTTGGTTCGTAAGGATCATATTTACTTCCTTGGTCCAAATTGTTATCATTTCCGAACGACTCTCGATTTTGAGTTTTAAAAGTATTTGTGTTAGCATTAGTACTTGTCTCACCAGATTGTAAAACGTTTCGTTTATGATTTTTCTTAGAATTCATGCTATGTACATAGTTATCACATTGAATACAAAAGTTTACATATGGTTCACATTTTGAACATGAGTAGATCGCAGGCTTTAGTCGGCACCTAGCGCAATAAACGGTTGTTTGATTTGGAAACTCTTCATAACTATTGTTATTCATTTAATTATTTATTAATATTTTAAAATAAAATTAATAAAACTTAATTCAGTAATTATATAACTACTATTATTCCTATATAAAAAAATATTATAAAACAAAGTATAATATCTAAATATTAAATGATATATAGTAGTTAAATTTGAAAGGAAGCCGATTCGTTGAAGTTTTGATAGTCGATATTGCTGTGACTCCCATTCAGATTTTTGGAATCAGGTGTATCTGTTGCCTGAAATTCTGAGCTTTCATCTTCTAAGCACTGCTTATTATAAATGCTCTTTATGTCTGCCCATGTAACATTGCTTGTAAATCGGTATAGTAAATCTAGATCTTCAAATTCAAGTTTAATATGTTTTCTCTTATTCTCCTTCTCGACCTGTGCATCAAGAAATTCTTGTTTTGAACTTGTATCCTCGATCCATTCAGACTATATTTTAATTTTTTGGTTATTTATTTATAAAATACAATTTCTTCTTGTACGGTAAAGATCATTTTTAGTTTTTTGTCTTTTTCAATGAGATTAGTGTCTTTTAGGAATTTGTAAATCAAATAGGAAATGAAGTCCTCGTTATTGCTGAATAAGTTAAGTTCCTTATCAGGAGGAGTAATCAATTGTTTATCTTGATTTTCGCAAAAGCATGTTAAATGATTAATTACCTCGATTTCTGATTATATATTAAGTTAATTTATGTTATTTTAAGTTAATTTTTGTTATTTAAAGTTAATTTACCTTGCTTAGAATATCTTCCGTCTTTCTTGTTATATCCCAAAAACGAATCGACGTTAGATTTTTGAACTTGTGAAAAGTTGAAATTATTATTATCCGATATATACTCTAAAAAAACAGGGTTTAGTTCAGCTAAGGCAATAGACTTAATTGATTTAGATATTGTCTCAATAATTTTTGAACGAGAACGAGAAATGAATTTATTATTATAGAAATTTGAATGTTTAAAGTAACGCGTCAATGAAAGTTTGTCAATTTTAGCACAGCAATTATTTAAAAAATTCCTTTTTTTAAACTATTATTAATACTCTAAAATATTATTAATTCCTAATTCAAGTTCTTCATATTGTTTCTCGCATCTCATCTAAAATTATATTGTTATTTAGTGAAATTTAAATCATATAACGACATAAGTTATTATGAAATAAGTTAATATTTATAATTTTATAATATTATTTATTGTATTATTTCTCCATACCTTTGATGAGTTAATGTAGAATGTTGAATATTCGTTACAACTTCGGTCTAAAAGAATTGATGATATCCTAAAAGATATGTTAATATGACTTATTAGTGATAATTATTACTGTTCTAAGAAATATTGCGCTTGAAATTCAAATGAGTTAATTTCATCATTAAAATTAATGTTTTTATTATTTAAAATACCGCCATTTTGTGAGTCTACTGAAGAGCACATTGTTGATCCGCAGTTACTTATAATTTTTCCATGTTGATTATTTCCATTAAAATGTGATTGTGAGTCCAAAGTATTACCTAACACTGAAGAACAAGACACATCATTGAAAAGTTTGCTAATATTTACATCGCTTTTATCCATAAATAAGCTAGAATCATTGTCCAAAAGATCAAAACAACAGTCTTTCTCATTTGAGTTCCCTTTCATTAATTTAATGTTTGTCCTAAAGTCTACACTGCATACTTTATTAATATCAGAAAGAAGAAATTTATTGTAAGTTTTTAAGATTTTATTAACTAAGTTCTTATCTTCAGTTAAGTCGTTAAGAGGATTAAGAACTTCTCTATTCCATATTAACATCTAATATATAAATATTAAGTTTATTAAGATATTTACCATTAGTCTTAAAACGCTAAATTTTGGGAAACATGGATAACCCACAAAAATACTTTCATATGTGTAGTTTACAATTACATTAAAGTTTTCTAAATACTCATTTATGTAGATGGCAGCCTCCACATATGATTTATACTTAATTATTAAGATTAAAATTTACTTTTTTAGATAATTCGTTAAAATATATTTGATCATTATTTGCATACTTTTCCAGATAGTAAAATGAGAGCTTACAGAAAAAGGTGATTGTCAAGACCAAGTTTTGGAACATAAATAGTAACTTGTTACCAGTATCTTTGCTGTTTTTGTTATAGCCTAGCTCAGATATAAAAGCAAGGGGATGAATTTCCTTCTTTAAAACATTTTGCTTATCGAAAAGTATAAATTTACTGTATAATTAATAAAAGTAAATACTTTATATTATCCTGATAATTGGCAGTTTCATTATAGGAGTACCATCTCATTTTTCCTAGAGAGTTTTTTTCGTTTTCAGGTGAAAACTCTAGTTTGAATGAATCAATATCAATTAATGAAGAAGCAAATGGAAGATCGGGATTTCTCGGATTAATTACATATTTATCGTCTTCTTCTTTTTCATTAAATGCATCGTCATAAAAATCATATAAATCTTGTTGGTCATATAGAAAATCATATAAGTGAACCTGTAAGGTGGAATTGAGGTCACTTTCTAAATAAATGTTTTCTTTCCTTAGTTTTGGTAACATGTAGAATTCTAGAATTTTTAGAATTTTGTTAGAAAAATGCTTAGAAATATTAAGCCTTACCTTTCAGTGAAGATAAGATTTCTGCTTGTGAAAGCATGACATCGCTGTTAAAATCTTTTTCATCTGGGTTGTTTGTAGAATAAGAAGGCCAATGGTTCTTTATCTCCACACCTAATTGAAAAAAGTTTTTCCAATCAACTCTCAACAAACTTGAGTCGTCTTCATCTAGTACCTTTTGTTTTTCAGTATGGTAAAGTTTGGAATCCAGGATGCTTAATAATAATAAAATTTACTTATAGTTGTCATATTCTGAGGAAAAGTATTTGTAGCAAGCACTTTTCCAACGACTATTAAAGTTTTTTGATAGCTTCAAGTGGTGTTTATTAATAGAGTTGATTTGGGATAAATCTTTAATATTTAAGTATGAATAAATATTTTGCAGCAAATTCGTGTTTGATTTCAGTTTATTTACGTTTTCCATATAGCCTTATTTTGTTTTGTTGGTATAAAAATTAATTACATTTTTTAATTAATTCAAATATAAATATATTATATTTTATTTGCTAGTAGAATTAAGTAAATTCTACATATTAAATTTAGTAGTTTTATTATAAAAATCATTATTTTATTTATAATTTAATACAAATAATAGCTATAATAATTCATAGTTCATTCTATATTAAAGGAATAACTAACATAAAATTAATTAATGTCGAAGAAAAATGATAATAAAAAAACAACCACAACGAAAACAGGAAAGGATAAAGAACTTTTTGATGCATTATCTCAACAAAGAAATTTAGAATACATAGTTAATTGGAAAACAAAAGAATGCGAGGAAAAAACTGAGCTTAATGAAATATATAAAAATAAAATTATGAAACTAGAAGGAAACTTAAAAGAGGTTGAGGATTTAAATAATCAAAATTATAACTACGATAAAATAGTAAAGGAACTAACCTTTAAGTTAGATTTTCTAGATAAAGAAAAGGCTGAAGATAGAAAACTTTTTGATCATACTATGCTTAAATTATCCGAAGAAAAGTTTTCAGCTAAAAGAAAGTACGAAGAGGAAATAACAAGACTAAATGATGTTATAACTGAGTTAAATCGTAAATTACAAACAATAACAGATTTTGAAAGAACTATAGAAGAAAAAAATAAAGTAATAGCTGAGATTCAATTAGAAAATGCTGATAATAGAATATCTTTAAAATCCCTTATGACTAAAAAGGAAATTGATGCTCAAATTAAGTTTGATAATTTAAAAAAAGAAGCATTACTTGAAATAGAAAAAACTATGCAAGACCTAAAAAATGAAAATTCCGATCAATTAGATTTAACTACAAAAATAATAATGGTTCAGAATCGACAATTACTTACAGAAATAGAGTATCAATCCGAACAATATATTGCCTTAGAAATAAGTCATAAAAAATTAGAAACAAAAAATTTTGAACTTGAAAAGGATTTAGAAATTCATAAAGAAGTTCAAAGTAAATTAGCTGAGAAGAACAAAAAATTACAGGAGAAAATTGAAAAATTAAAAAGTAGTAATAATGCTAAAAATATAAGTATTGAAGAATTGAATACAAATATACATCCTGGAATGAAAAATATTGAAACAGCTTTTTCAAATTCAAATAATAATATTAATGGAATTAGTGGTATAGTTTCAAATAAACATATAAACTCAACAAATTTTAGTTTAAATAAAAGTATCGAAAAAGGAGACATAAGTTTAACAAATATCAAAAATAATAGTATTGTCAAACAGTTTAATATAACTAACTTCAGTGATCTTAAAATAAAGAAATTAGAAAACGAAATTGATAGAAAACAAAGTGAGTTATATTCAATTAAAAATAAATTCACTGCAATTGAAGAGAAATTAACAAATTATGAGAACAAATTTACAGGAATATTTTCTTTGTATGATGAAGGTTTAAGAAGATTAAATAGTGATTATAATGTTATCAATAATAAAGAATTAATGTTTAATATAGATAAAGTAAAATCAAGGAAATTTGAAAATTTAGATTCAAATGAAAAATATTCGTTGTTACTAGTATTGATTAAGCATATTATACCATTAGTTAATCCTGAAGATTTGCAATATTCTCATTATTATAAACAAAACTTAAGTGATATTGATGTAAAATACCACTTTGCTAAGAAAGGTGTTAGTTCACAAGATCAAATTTTCAAAAATGCAAATTCTAGTCAACTAAATTTTATGAAAAGGAAAAATAGTGTAAGCTCATCGGATAATTATCCTTTAATTAAAACAATTAGAGTTAATTCTTATGCAAATTTACCTATGTATAAAGTTTAAGCAAGAGCACACAGAGATAAAAGATAAAAACACATGAAATAAATATGAATTGCATAGAATATAAAATATATTACTTATTAAATGTAACTGTATTGTTAATAAAAATTACTTCTATATAATTATCTTAGTATTTAAATGTAATTCTTTATATAACTTTCTTATTAACTTACTAGCTTTATTAAATAATTTAATTAATTCTCCAAATTAACAATAAAATATATTAATTATACTTAAGAAAATTTAATTAATTTCTTTGTATTTATTTGCCATCTAATAATAATTTCATATAAAAATGGATATGAGACTATCACTTATTATTTTAACAATATTACATTATATTCAATCTGCTGAAGACAGATGTAGAAGTTATGTATGCTCTGCTCTTACTGAACCAAATTGCGTTCAAGAAGTTATTGGAACTGATGGCAATTATAACTTTACAATGCAAGATTGTAAAGACATGAAAAAACAATATTGCCCATGGACATCATTAAAACCAAATGTTAATGATACTTTAACTTGCCAAGATATTCCAGTACCCAAAACACAAAAATAGTATTTATATTAATTAAAAATTTAATTAGTTATCCCGGACAAGCTTGCTTTGGAAATGGTACTTGCTTTACTGGAGAATGTACTGAAGGAAAATGCCCTGGAGCCGGTGTAAATGAAACTTGCACTGGAGATTCAAGTTGTCTTATGGGATTATATTGCCCACAAGGAGATACAAGAACATGTCAGACACAAGTTGCAAATGGAGGAGCTTGCGCTTCAGATACTTCTTGCATTAATACACACGGATGCAATAATGGAACATGTGTTGCTTATTTTTCTTTAGATAATGGAGTAGCTGTAACTGCTCCCTCAACTAATAAATGGTCATTATGCGCTTCTGGAGAAGTTGACACCACTTCTAATACTTGTGTTTCAAGAACAAATGCAGTAGCTGCAGATACTCCATGTACTGCTGAATGCGAATATACTAATGCTGATAATACTACATTTACTGCTACAGGATCATGCAAATGCGCTATGAATGCTAGTGGAAATAAATACTGTAAATTAGGATCAGGTACTTTTATAATTTAACTTTAAAGGACACCAAAAATTCAAGGAATGGGTTACTAAACAAAAAACTTTAATTGCTGCCGAAGTTGGTAATTGCCATACTTTAGAAAGAACAAGTTGTGCTTGGTCAGTTGCTAAATACAATGACTGGCAAGATGTTGTTAATAGCAGAATTCAAGTAGACTCATTTGCAGAATTAGTTGGAATTGATACATGCGTAAGAGATATTGTATTCCCTCAATGGAAATCCCCAGCCCCAGTTGTACCTAAACATTGCCCAAGATACTCATGTGACTCAAAACAAAAAGAATGTGGAATAATGAAATCAAACACTTTTGGAAAAAATTCTACCCTCAATGGATGTGCCAATAGCACTGTTGAATGTTTATTCACAGAAGCTTTAGTCATGAATAATGATAATTTAAATGTTGCTTGCACTGCTAAACCTAAAGAAGTATTAAGAAGGTATTTTTCTTATTAATTTTTTTAGATATCCCGGAGAAGCTTGTGAAGGAAATGATGACTGTGTAAATAAAAATTGTACTTCAAAAAAATGTTTCGGAGTAGGAAAAGGTGCAGACTGTACTAGCAATGATGAATGTTTAAAAGGAACATATTGCAATGGAACTAAATGTAACGACCAAATTAAAAAGGGAGGAGCTTGTGCTTCATCATTTGACTGTGTAAATAACAACTTCTGCTTTAACAAAACATGCATTGAGTAAAGTAAATTATTAATTTTTAGTATGTATTCATTAGACATTGGTGCTGATTTAACCTTAACTGATATCCTCAATTCTGATATTCTATGTAAAAGTGGTTTAGCCCTTAACTCAAAATGTAACTCTGTTAGCTATGGAGCAAATATGAAAGTTGATAGTTCATCCGGATTAGTTAAATGTGACTGGTCTAAGGACGAAAAATGTAGATACAATAATACTGATAAATCTACTTTTGAACTCGATTGTGAATGTGCTTTAAACTCTGACGGAAATTCATGGTGTAGAGCTGCTCAAAGTGAAAGTAAAAAATTATTTTAATATTTTAGATGCTGCTAAATATACTAGTCTTTATAACTCAATCAAAGATACTTTTTCAAATACATGCCATACTTTAAGCAGAGATAGATGTTACGATGTCCCAGCTAAAAAATTAAGCTCAGTTAGATCAGCCAACTGGGAATCAGTTCTTAAAAATAAATTCTATCAAGCTGGTGAATGTGTTAAAAGTGTTATGGGAGGCTCATCAAACTATCTTATTTTCAGCACATTATTTGCAATCTTTTCTGTATTTGCCTATATGCTTTAATTCTATAATAGTTAAGATTAGTTTTAATGCTTATATTATTATATGATTATTATTTTGTTCTTGTTATAAGTTAATATAAGTTAATATAAATAAAAGTTATTAATTAATATATTTATTAAGTATTTATTTAGTATATATTTAGTAATGTTATTATTATAGTTTAACATCATACTTGAATAGACTAATTTATAGATTTACTGAACTATTATAAAAACCAAAATTATTTCTTTTAAATAATAAAATGGTAAAAAAGCATCCTACTTACAAAAAAATGATTATCTCTACGATTAAATTCCTTGCTGATGATGACTCAACTGTTAATAAATTTAGTTATGATCTAATTAGAAAAAGTATGATAAACTTTTTTATTTTGGACGCTACAAGTAAAAAAACTAAACTTTTTACTAAAAATGCTTTGGCTACTTTGGTAGAAGAAAATAAGCTTATTAAAACAAAACATTCTTATAGATTCTCTGCTAATTTTTTAAAAAACAAGAGAAAACGAATTAGAATTAAAAAAGCAATTAAACAACCAAAAATAAAATCAGCAAAAAAAGTAAAAAGTATAAAGAAAGCAAAGAAGATTGGCAAATCATTAACAATAAAAAAAGCAGTCAAAAAGACTTCTATTAATAACCCTTTTGCTCAGAACCTTACTTACAATACTGTTTATCTAGGTCAATTTTCAGAATCAAATTTAAATAATGTTAAGAAAACAAACGCAACTTGGCAGTATTATGATCCTAATAAAGATATTCATATTAGAAGTGCTGATGGATGGTATAACTATGAAACTAAAGCTAACGGTGTTGTCGAAGAAGAATGGCAACGGTATATTAAGAATCGTGCCATGAATGATGTAAGAGCTGTAAAAAGTGGAGAATGGCAATATATGGTTGACTTTATTGGATGGAAACAAACTAATATTATTCATCAAGCTCATAAGGTAAGAAATATAAGAAGACTTGATGAAAGTGGGAAAATTACTAAAAACCCTTATGAGCCATGATTGTCTACTGATTATTTTTATTTAGTTAGTTTAATAATAAAATAAATATTCAAAATTATATTATGTAATGACTTATTATACCATTATTTTTATTATTTATTTAATACAATACATTCATATTTAATACACTTCATTTTTTTTATTTACATTATTTTAAATTACATTTAAATAAAATAAATGGATAGCAGGCCTCAAAATTCTATTGATGAATCTATGATAATAGATAAAGTTTATTACGAACAACTTAAAGACGACTTAAACTGTGCTATTTGTCTAAATATTTTAAACGATCCCTTGATGTGTGGCAATTGTGAAACATGTTTCTGTAGTTTTTGTATTAAAAAATGGAAACAACAAAATGATTCTTGTCCACTACGATGTCCAAAAGATAAATTTATTATCAAAGAAATCAATAGAATGATGAAGAAAACATTAGACAGATTAAAATTAAGATGTAAGTATGGATGTGAAGTACCATTACTAAGCTTTAATACACATAAGGTAATATGTGAAAATCTACATAAGGATGATATAAATTGCTGGAATTGTGGAAATATGTCACAAGTTACAATGCTAAAGGAAAAATCTGAAGACGATTTATTTATAATCAAGAACGAAAATTCAAAATTAAAAGACACAATAAAAGAACAATTGAAAAAGGAAAAGAAGAATCAAAAACTTCATAGAGAAATAGAAGATAAAAGAAATAAATTACAAAAAGATTATGATGAGCTAATCGCTAAAATTAAAAGAGATAATGAAGAAAACTCATTACGAATTAGAAAAGAAGCTGAACGGGACTTTTTCGAATTTACTAGATTAAAAAACAGAAAAGAAGAAGTTATCGTTAATTATCATGAAACTCTTCAAAAATTAAAAAATAAAGCAACAATAAAACTAATGATATGTAAATTAGAAGAAGAATTTAACTCAGGAGAGGATGTATCAGTTTTACAACATAATTTAGATGAATATAATATCGAGTTATTAAATATTGAAAACTTAATTAAGAATTTAAAGCTAAATTCTGTTTGTTTAGATAATGAACCTCAGAATAATCTTATTACAAAGCAAATTGAAAAAATAACCCAGAATCTACTTAAACTTAAAAAGAATCAAGGAATAAGCATTAATAACTTTTATAATAATTATATAACTGAAAATAAAAAATACTGTGAAAATACATCAACAGAAGTTGCTATTAATAATAACTACAATACAAATATTCATAATGATATTAATAATAACTACTTTTCAAATTTAATTCAAACAAAAAAGCAATCATCTTCGCATTTGGAAACGACTACAAATAATATTTTAACATCAGAGATTGATGTAATCAATGAACAATTGTTTAAAATTCAGAAAACATTAAAACAAAATATAGTATTAAATGACACTCAGTTTAAAAATTATATTGGTAATAATTTCTTGACGATCCGTCTAGAAGGAATAATTGGCAATTTTAAAGCTGTGAGAAATTCTAAGAATAAGTTTTTTATAATTGGTGAAACAACCAATCTTGAGTATTCTTACGATGAATTTGGATTTGTAGACAATACCCACAACAGAAGTTACGAAGATGATGACTATATTGTTCGAAGTAATTATTACTATGAAGAAAACTATGAATATCATTATGACTACGAATGTAATTATGATTATGACTATTGCTTTGATGATTATAGTGAAAAATGTGTATATGATATTAATTGGGAAGACACTATAAAGATGATACAAAATAAGAAAATCTTTGAGAAGTTTAAACTTTACTTCTTTAGTAATAATTCAAAAGTCATTATTGAAATTAATAACTTTTATAAAATTAAAGTATTTAACTTTGAAGACAATCTAAAAGAAGTTATACTTGACACTGTTAATAATAGATGTAAATGTCTAAATACAAACTACTTTGAGAGTAATATTAAAGATAAGGAGGTTAAAATATTTTCTATTTTAAACGATCAAATAGTTCTTGTAGTTAGTTATGAATCCTCTAAAATGTTTGATTACAGTCTTGATCATATTGCTATTTTTGATATTTACTCTGGAAGAATAATATTTTATATATGCCTTGATGAATATACTAATTTATTCAATTACTTCATAGACTTTGTTATTTATCCACTACCTAGACAAAACCAAAATGTAATTGCTTTCCTTAATCATAAAAATATTTTTGCTTTTGAACTTACGTCAAAAAAGCATTTATGGACTATTAATGAAACTAAAGAAATTACAATATTAAAATTACTTCTTTATAAAAACTTAGTGTTAATAATGACTGGAAATGCTGAAGGAGAATTAAGATTTTATCAACCTGAAAGAGCAATAATTTGTTTTAAAATAGATAATAAAGTATGTAGAAACTTTATAAAGTTATTTACATTAACAAATTCAAATAAAATTGTTTTAATGACAAGACAGGATACGGAACA
>Ga0100378_1004702_pt1 | contig 12647 bp, 9 predicted proteins | sample CryGeymeta201502_FD_81535 | JGI IMG/M metagenome (GOLD analysis project Ga0100378, IMG submission 81535) | Groundwater microbial communities from Crystal Geyser aquifers in Utah, USA - Crystal Geyser metaG 2015-02 | ecosystem: Environmental > Aquatic > Deep subsurface > Groundwater | place: USA...
AGAGGAAAGAACAAAACAGAGACTAATTAAACAAAAAATCTGTTTGCCATCAAAAACAAGCCCAAAGAGAAGGTTCCCCACGGGATCCAAGACATTGTTGAGCTAGTGCGATTGAAGACGAACTTTCAAAAAAGGTTCAGGAAATAGAAAAGGATTAAGAATTTATTCAAATTCAATGAATAAGATGCTCCTCTTTACATCAAAAGTAGGTTCAATAGAGTGAGCTGATTTACTAGGCTTGATTTTTTTCTGGGTATGATTTTATAATTTGAAATACAACAAATGTAAGAAAACAGATAAGATACAGACAGTTTACCCATGCAAAGCGAAAGATCATCTCTGAGCTAAAAGCATACTCTTCAGGTTAATAAACGAGTTTTCAAGATGATAATTATTCTCATTGTCATCACAATCATTCTTCTAATCGGTCTTACTTTGTTTTCTTTTGAAACCCTTTAGAAAATTACCGAAAGAACATAAAGCTACCTAGAAAGCTATTTACCGATTCATGCTGGCGAGATGGAGTATGGAAGGGTTCCTGAGGAATACTGGTAGCACAGACTTCAAATGATAAAAGCCATGGGGCTTAATGCAGTTAGTAGCTATGTAATTTGGAATCATCATTAAGTCAGAAAAGGGTAGTTCGATTTCACAACTGGCAACAAAAATTTAAAAAAGTACCTTTAGTTAACTCAAAAGGTCGGACTTAATGTTCTTTTGAGACCTGGTCCTTATATATGTGCATAATGGGATTTTGGAGGTCTTCCATCTCGATTGTTGGGAGTTAGTGACTTGGTTATTAGGTCTGCTAATTAACTGTATGAGGACGAAGTAAAGATCTTTTTTAGTGCAGTTGCTCCAATCATCAAACCGTTTTTAGCTTCAAAAGGAGGAAACATTATTCTGATTCAGATTTAGAATGAGTACGGGTATATCGGCTCAGACAATTAGCATATCCTGAATTTAGTCCAAATGTGGAAAGATCTATAGATCGATAGTTAATTTTACCTCGAAGACCCTGGTCACGTATGGGGGACATCCTATTGGCCAAAGGCCCACATCGGTATGAGTTAGACTGCTGCATCTCTTTTGAGGTACGTGGATATTGAGGTATCTCCCAAAAGATCCAACAACAGTATAATTTTCAGTGGATAGATTTATAGCGGTTGGTTCACATAGTGGGGTTGGGACTGGGGGACAGTCAGCACTTAGGATCTTATCAAAAGCATCAAGGCTTTGCTTTAACACAATCGATCTTTTAGCTTATATGTCACACATGGAGGCACAAACTTTGGAGTCACTGCTGGAGCCAATGGCTATAATGGATTTTACGAATATTTGCCTCACATCACTTCATATGACTATGATGCTCCAATCAACTAAATCGGAAGACCAACACAGAAGTATCATTAAATTCGAAAACTCTTCAAGCATCACTATAAAGAGCAAATAACTATCCCTGAAATCCCTCAACCTTTGCCCTCCATTTCTATCAAATAATTTATCCCTGATCCGTTTACCAACCTGTGGTAAAACCTTCCAGAACCTACTGTAATCAATTCGGATCTGACTTACTTCGAAAGTTCATAGCTTCAAATGTATGACCAAGGTATAGTGATTTATCAAACAACTCTACCCGAAGCTCGAACATACTACTTTGATGCTTCAATTAGAGACTTCGGACTCATATATGTTGATGATGATCTAGGTACCCAGATTGTGCGAAGAAAAGCGAAGGTAGAGTCATTTGAAGTCGAATGCCAACAATAGGAAGGTTGTCAACTAAAAATCCTTGTGTAGGCAATGGGTCATAAAAATTTTGGAACAGACCAAAGAGAAGATAAAAAAGGAATCACCCATTTCTAGGAAATTGGAAATAGCAACACCTACAAGTGGAACATTTATACAATTCCAGTCTTGACTCCTCAATTTGAAGAGTGGAACAATGGGACCACTTAAATATCTTATCCTGCTATTTTTAGAGCCTTGGTTAGTCTCTAAACTATTGGAGACACTTACTTCGATATGAAAAACTACAAAAAAGGCTATTTGTATGTCAATGGACATTTGCTTGGTCGATACTGGGAGTTAGGGCCCCAAGAGAGACTTTTTTGTCCAGGAGTATGGCTGAAGCAAGGAGTAAACGAGGTGTTGGTGTTCGAGTTGTTAGAGAGTGGTTTACAGGAGGTAAAGGGAGTAGGTGTTTTACGGGAGGACATGTGATTGAATATAGTGATATTTAAAAGCGTTAATGATCCACGTTCATATAATAATATTGAGATGAAGCAGGAGATTGAAGGTGCTGTCGATGACGTCAAGAGCTTCTACGGAGCCAGCAGAAGATTCCTGGAAGTATGCGAAAAGCCCGATGTTGCTGGTAATATTGTTGCTATTCAGAGTTCAAGAAGATCGCCACCTCATGCGCTGTCGGATTTGCCATCATGGGAGGTATCGGCTACCTCGTCAAACTGCTCTTCATTCCCATTAACAACATCATCCTCAGCTGATCCTATCCATTATTTCATTATTCATATCAAATACTAACATGGGCATCGAAGGATGAACCTCTTCTCTTGGCCTATCCACTTTTGTGCATCTATATGTTTATCAAGAGGAAGAGTATATAAATGAAGATCATTCGACGCTGAAATTTCTGTCGGGGAACAACCGTGGAGCTATCATGGTCCAAATATAAATTAGAGCCATGAACCAACTGTTGATAGCCTTAAGCCAAAACACGAAGCTATTTCCCTCTAATTGTTGTCCTATCAAGTTGGTAGTTACTGTCCAGTTTGTAAAGACCATTCCAATATACATGATGCCAAGGCACATGTAAAAGTGCCATCTGATCCATCCCCAGTGTTCTGTATACTCTTTCAAAGTGTCCGGTTGAGAGGGTTGACTTTATGGCTGGTCTCCCACCAGCTGATCGGGCTGGTCTTCGTATTCATCTGAACTAAAGCCACCCATAACTGTACCATAAGTGGAAATGGCGAAGAGCAACAGAGATATGAACAGGTCAACTGCATAACCGAGATGAGTAAGTCTGACCACACAAGCAGTCATAAAGTACTCCTGAGCAGCGTAAGAGCTGTAAGAAATGAAGAGGGAAACAAGGGCAGTTGTGAGTAGACTATTTTGAGGATTGAAGTTTAACAATTGAACAGGAGGCAAGATAACCAGAATGATGATGGTGATGATGCTGAGCCAACTGGTCGATCCACATACATCAATACTAAACTGAACAAAGGCAGCGATAATCAGAATGAGCGAGGCAGCTTAAGCCGATATGGTTGATCCAATCAGGAACCCAGCACAACAGGGATTACCATCATCATAAATTCTAACTAGCTTAATGGCGTAGAGGTAAAACAAATCCACTAGTATGATCGTTTGGATCAGTAAGTACAAGATTGAGCTGATTCTTGATATTGCTGAGTAAATGTTTAACACCGATGCTGGCAGGAAAAATGTCAGTATAAATATTCCGACTAGAAGCGTGTATTTGATGCAAAATAGACCTTAGTTGGCCACCTGAGAAACCTTGCTACGGAGAAGCATGATGACCAGCATGGTCAGGAAAAGCAGAAAAATAGCCAAAGAAGCTCTTATAAGCACTTCTCTTAATAAAATATGCAGTACGTAGGAGTCTGTATGTGAATAATTCCAAAGGTCATGTTTGAAAGAGCGTTGGCTTGATTCAGGATGTAGGTGAGGAGGACGACTGGCAACAGGAAAAACACTATCATAGAAATGTATGATATTTGCGTCATTTTTCGGATGCTTGTAAACTTCAGGCAAGCATCTGTGAGTTCGTTGCAGCACGGTGTACAACAGCAGCAGAATAACGATGCCATAGATTCAAATTATATTTATCGTCAAATTATAAGATCCAAACTACAGTAAAGAATCAGAAAAAAGTAGAGTAGAGTGGATTTTTTTGAGGAGAAGATGTCAGCTTAAAGTTCAGCTTATGCCAGCTCTTGAATTTTCTGTTCTGCTTCTTGAACAGATTCCTTTCTACTTTCATCTCAGCATTGATCGATTTCTTCCCCTATCCGATTATTTTTTCCTTTTGTTTACACAGATTAGCTATCTCGTTAAAGAAACTATGGTCCTAAGGAGGTTGTATTTTATGGAGATTTGCTTTGCTCACGTTGAGAGACCTTGATTTTTATTGAAGGTAGTCTGGGGTTTTTATGGTCGGCCTGAGGTGGCTGTGGGATGGTGTCTTCTGTTGATTACGAGTTTTGTGAGGAATAGCTAGGGTGTGTGGTCCTGGAGGCATTATCTTTAGATTTTGAAGCTTTTGCAATATGGATGCTTTAGTGAGAGCTTTGATGCTTTTCTTCTTACTGACCTGAAGCAGCTCTTCCCTTTTGGAACCCAGAAGGACATGCTTTAAGTTCGATGGATTTATTTCTTCTCTTTTGAAATCGAGTGTTATCACTCGAGCTTGATTACTATGAGGATGAAAATGCATGTCTGATTCTTCTGTTTTTATTTTCCGAGGAATGGATGTAGTCGTATTCAGATCTTTGATGACCCTTGACTTGATATTAAAGGAAGCAGTCTTTATTCTCTTTTGGAATAAGTGGTTGGGGAACTAATTTATTTATTCGTCCCATGGTGTTAAATCCTGATAAAATTCCTCGGTCATATTTATTATAGTTGGTCTAAGAATAAGATGATCATTTTTTCCTTCTGGCTATAATTTTTCTAAGCTTCTCATCATCCAAAAGATACTGTCCTGGGCCTGGCACCTTTGATTATTCACGATCCGGAGATCTTTTACTGTTTCCTATCCTAAATTGTAATATTTGTACTTGAATCCTTTACCCTTTTAGACCCTTGAGATAGAATAATCTCCAGGGCCTGGATTTTTGTTACTAGCAATAAAGTTACCTCTATCTCCGCTTCCGATACTTATTTACTTGTAACTTTATTAGTGAATGGGCTCAGGAGAATAATCAGCTGGTCCAGGGCTGCTCGGCTGAAAGCCTTTCTTTTTGCTGTTAGCTCTAGGAATTGAAAATGAAGGTCCCTTCTCTAAAAATTTCATTTCAAATGTTGTAAAGCTATTAGTATCTTGTTTTATCTGCTATCTTTGGGATTTTGGTATGGTGATTCCTTCACCCTTCTTCCTGCCTGAAGGAGAGTATGCAACTGGTCCTGGAGAAAAGCTTTGGCTCAGAGGATGATTGTTATTTCTTTGGATAGAGTATGCTGGGGCTCGATGCATTGTGCTCAATTTGTCGGCGTTGCTAGATAGAATATGTGTTACTATTTGAGAAAGTTATTCGACTAATAATTTGTTTTTGATCTTAGCTTGGAGCCCATAGTAAAGCCAGTTTTGGTTTTCATTTTCATGGTCAGCTCATCCTGAATGTTATAATCAGTGGCTATATTTTATGTATTCTTACGCCCAGGGTATATTTAAAGAGCTGTCTTACATCGAGATTCGGTTCCTATCTGATGGGATATTGTTCTCCTAAATAAACTATCAGATCTCAAGGTATCATAGTCACTTGGGCCAGGTTTAGATTAAATCGTCTCAATTTTGCGAGACTTTCCTATAACTGGCATATTTCCGCGTTCAAGTAACAACTGAAAGTTAACCTTGTAATCTGACGGTCCAGGAGCATTTTTGAAACGTTCAATTTTTCGTTATCTGCCAATTGTAGCTGTTGGTGATCGTTTAAGAGTGAACTAGCTTTTGGGAGCATATGACCAAGGATCAGGCTGCTTTTCATTAGCATTCGGCTCTTTCGATCGGCTGACTATTGTGATTCCTCTTTTTTTCTACATGATGTTGGGATTACATTGAACATGGTATCCAGATGGTAACTTCCAGGCCCTGGAGATGTATTAAATCTGGCTCTTTTGGATCGGAGGCCAACTGTTTGTACTTTTGTTGAAGGAGGGTGTTGATCGGAGTCAATTGTTTGCAGTTGGTTTGTTACTTTTGTGCGGGTAAGGCTTGAGTGTTATGATCGGTTGGATTACTTCATTATTGCACTTAGTTATAAGTTATAGTACAAACTGCTCTATAAACTGAAGAAATCAAAAAAAGAAAAACTTTTTCTTTTTCTTTTTTTTATCAACAGGAGATCCACAAGTTGTTAAAGAAGAACACTCCTTTTTTGAAGATATTTGCACCTCCTTATCAGCATCGAAGTAATGATGTTTGAGAGCATCTTCAGCTGTGATTCTTTGCTCGGGATCCAATATTAATGCCTTGTTCATCAAATCTATTGCACTCTATGAAATATTCTTGTAGTTTTATCCCTCAAAATTGTAGTCAAACAACTTGTTCGCCCGATATACTTCATCATATTTTACTCCCGGAAAGAGAGGTCTATTTGTAAGAAGGACATGGAAGATAGCTCCAAGAGAGAACATATCGCATGTTGGCTCTAAGTGCACAGATTGAGTTAGTTTGATTATCTCAGGAGCCACGTATCCTGGCGTTCCACAGCGGAAGAACAAATATTAAGGCAAGTCCACATTTGTTGATAGTCCAAAGTCAACAATGACAGGCTAGAGACTGTAACTGCGAATCATGATGTTCTATGGCTTGAGGTCTCGATGCATCACTCTGTTTTTGCAAAGATGAGCAATTCCATTGAGCAGCCCATTCATTACTATCTTTACTTCATGATCCGAAAGCAGACTTCCTTGCCGCTCCTGAATCGTCTATAGCAAAGTTTTTCCTTCAAGGAGCTCTAACACCACATATATTGAATTCTACGATTCGTAGACTGCCTCGAGTCTGAGGACATTTGGATGAGGCTAGACGTTAAGATCCCGAAGTAAAGATAGCTCATTGATGAGGTTTTCACGGCCATTTTTAGCACAATATGAATTTTGTTTGCTGAATGCTTTGACTGCAAACTTCTGTTTGTCAGTTCTTCTTTCTGTTTCATAAACAGTTGCGAAATTTCCACGGCCAAGCTTCCTAATTGGTCTAAACATTTATTGAAATCCTCTCATATTGAGAACCTTCCCAAGCAGGTGAGCAAACTAAGGAGCATCACTGCCATAGAAGGATACATATTTTTTATTTTCAGAGGTGAGCCTGAATCCGATGATGGGAGAGGTGACATCTCTCTAAATTACAAAAAAGATACGCCTTCATTGTATATTATTTCTAGCTTGACTTCGAAGACAAGCCTGATGATGAAGAAATCCTTGTTTTGGTTTTTGAGAAGCATGGTGGTTTTGAATAAACTGAGGCTGATTTCAGGTTCCTCATCAGGGGATAATGCGAAGGCACCTACCAAAGCAGGAGTCATATCGAAATGTTCCTTGAGAGTGTCACTATCGGCTGCTTCAAAGAGGGGAATGGGATCTGACTCGATGTCCATCATGGAAATTATGTATTTTCTATAATTATGAAGATAGAACTGTTAATCAAAATTTATTGGAAGACCTACATTAATGCTTATTGATAATTAAAATCGATTTAGAATGGGGTGAATCAATGGCTGGTCAGTTGGCCTGAGGATGGCTTCTAACTTTCCTCAACAGCTTTCTTATCTTTTTCTTGTATGACTTGGCATAGTCTATGCCTCTTTTTTTGTATGTTCTCTGCTTGAAGCTGGTTTTTGAGAGATAGGCGAATTTGACAGAGGAGACCAGCTTGAAATTTAAAAAATGCTTCCAGGCTAAACTATAAGCTGGCCTCATGTGCTCAAAACATAGCCGAGACTCTTAGTTTTTGAAGCTTAATTTTTTGTAAGGGTCTAATCGTTTATAGCTGCAATATGCCTTTCTAAGTGCATCTTCACCGAGGATGTATCTGATGCTCAGTAGTAGGCAAGCAAATCCTTGCCGAGAACTCTTCTTTGGATCCAATTTTTCAATTGTATTCAAGATCCGAAGCATTTTAGAGAGAGATTTTTTCTAGTCTCTTGGAAGGGAGTCATAAACCAAAGTGCAGAATTTTTTTATGACGTTGTTTGAGTCATCTGCTCTTCCTTTCTTCTGTTGTTGTTTTTCAACTACAGGAGCTGAACTTTCATTTGACTCCCCAGGTGGTGGAGAGTTATTTATGCTCTCATCTTGACCAGAAGAGAAACCTAAATTGGTTGTTGCCTCAATGGAAGGCTAGTTAAAAAGTAACTCTTTGAGATCATTTTCTCGAGAGTATGAAATGCTTATGAATTCCCTGATCACAGGACAGTCCTAAGAGGATGACATCTAGTAAATGTCATCATCCTAGATGTCCTCAGATAGGGATGGTGGTTCAGGGTTGCAGAATAGGTGAGTTGGGAAAAGGAAGTCTTAGTATTTTTCAGTCATCATACGACTTGGATCCAGATAGGACATGTAATTATTATATAGGTAAAGACTTATATTCAGATAAAGACTGCCGTTAATCAAAAAGGTTGAATAAACTAAAATAATTATCATCTGTGCCCTTAGTATTGATGATCCCCCTTGTTTATTCACTTTTACATAAGTTTTTATGGAGAGTTAGTGAATTAACAGGATTTGGTGGAAAAATATGAGTATGCAAATTAAGAACCTTATTGAAAAGTAGCCAACATAAATTCTAAAGATATGATTTGAATCAGTAATCACTGGTAATTTTTTATTTATTCTGGTGGCTTTGATGGGAATCATTTTCCAGCTTTTATCATAGAGTAATTCCTGTACTTACTCGGATCACTAGAAAAAAACAAATAATATATGACAAAATGGCAATAAGCTTTAGAGTCGATTCATTGACACTCTCTTTTTTACAAATCTATTTGGTTTCATGTTAATTTTTTTGCATTGACTCAATGATCCTGAGTGTTTATGTAGAAAAAATTATTTGTTTCGGAGTATGTCTTTTCCTTTTTGAGATCAAGCTAAGCATAATTGGTCGGATAATTTGGCAATACAACAATTTATACTGAGGAATTGAGTATTGTAGTGTGAGTATATAGTTAAATCATCATTTAAGGGTAATTACACAGCCAACAGCCTCGAGGTCCTTCTTGAGCTTCTACGCCTCCTCCCTCTTCATATTCTTCTTCAACATCGAAGGAGCCTTGTCTGCGAAATCTTTGGCCTCTTTGAGTCCCAAGTTGAAGATCTATCGAAGAGACTTGATGATCTTGATTTTCTGAGCATTATCCAAACTTGTAAGCTCGACGTCATAGTTTTCCTTTACGGTCTAAATTTCCTCCAGCTGCCCTGATTCTTCGATCTATTCTGAAAGAACAAACTGAAGCAGCTCAGATTATTTCCATTCATCCTTGATCCACTATTGCTGATAAAAATACTGAATAGGCTGCACTCTGTAGCCATGCCTGTTGATAACTTTGTGTTAGAGGATTGTTTATTCGTTATTGAGGATGTTTTCGTTGAGGAGAAGGTTCAGATATTCTGACTCGCGATTGTTAAGTGATCGAATCACATCGACCAAGGCGTCCAGTTTAGGATTGGCTAGCTTTTCGACTTCGGCAGATTTTTATGAGTTGTAGAGGGCTTGGAAGGCCAGCGAAGGTTTGGCTGAGGAGCACCTTCTGAATAATTGTATCGACCTGAACATAATTAATTTATTCACAAGATATTGATCAATCATCCTCCTCAATGAAGGGCATATCAGGATCAAACTCTTATTGCTGTTGATTTCCAGGTAAATTTACCCAGGGAAGCAGGCTGTTGATGAACAAGCTAAAAGGATTCTGGTTCATGTTGAGCTGCTGGCCTTGTTGGCCCACCTGCTGGTTATCCTGAATGTTGTTGAGATCAATTCTCTCCACCCGATCGCTGAAGTTGTTCTTGTTGATGTTGGCATATCTGGATAACTGGAATGGAATCGGGACAGCTTTGGTATCCTCTAAGCACAAGTTTTCAAGATGCTCCTGGTAATTGAATTTTTATTAAATTTTGTTTAATACCATTCCGAGAGCTCCCTTGACCCACAGCATCACATTATTACTCTTCCAGAGAATTTTTGATCTTTCCACATATACCTCTAACACTTTGTCGAGTCCTTGGGAATCTTCGACTGCATCTAGTTTCAAAAAGTAGTAGGAATAGCTCATAGGAACGTAAGTCCAGAACTCATGTGAAAGTATCTGTTGATATGGCTTCTTTTGCCATCCCTTAAACAGCTCATGGTTCAAGAATTGCTTTCCAAATTAGTTTTTAGCTGCAATGTCGATGATCAGTTTGGGATAAATCATTATCGCCCTCAAAATCAGAACTCTTGGATCCTAATCAACAAAAGAGGACTGCGAAGGCAAAGCAAGGGCGTTACTCCAGTGCTCTTATGTGAACTAAAGATAGTTGACTATTTTGCTTTACTCGACTAGTAGTTAGCTTTCTTTTTTTGGCTCACTCTCCTCAAGCAACTTAGCCAAAGCCACAGAGTAACAAAAGTTAGGAAGTAAGTACAAGCTATCATTCTTAGCTCCAATGTATGAGCTGAATTGTTTTGTGAACTCCAAGAGATAGACATATTGTTTGCTAGAGAGAGCGTTGAAGTCAATAGAAAGGAGACAAGCTGTAGGGTCATTCATGTTGATCTTGAGGAGGAATTTGTTGTATTCGAGGGCGGTTCTGTAACATCCCTTTTTACCCAGAATATCGATGAATTTGAATATGGACATAAAGAAGCTAGTCGAGTATTGGTCGTAAACAATGTACTTCTTGATGAAGGGCTCTTTGATGAACTCCAACAAGTCATATCCCCCAGCCATTTAGTAGATGTATATAACTCTCTGAATGAGGTTATCTGCTTCCCGGTAGTTGCCTTGTAGTCGGAGAAACTATCCGATTGAATATAAACTATCCACGTGCTCTGGGTTCATCTGACTGAATTAGAAAAGAGCATTCACATCATTAGAGTTTCTAATGATATCATATTCTTTCTGAATGGAGGCATACTTCTTGCTGGCTACGAACTTGACTGCGTTATCCTCTTTTTCAATATCGAATTTTTATTTAAGAGGAAAATATTATGCTACTCCTGGTGATAAGACCGACTTTTTCATCATCTTTTTCAGGTGCTTCTGCATTTTTTGCTCCTTCTTTGTCATGTCAGGATCCCCTTCACCCTTTTCAGGCTCCCATCCTCTAAAATGTCTCCTCATTTCCTTTTCATAGTTGAATTTGCTTTCGTTGATGGAAAGAATATAAGCCCAATCTTCGCTTTCCTCTTGATTTTCGTTCTTATTAGTCTCTTCATTCATATTAAGATCTTTGAGGGCTTACTTGACCTATTTCAATTACTTTTCATCCTCATTAAGATCCTCTTACTCTTTGTTTTTGCCCTTGCTTTTTTTCTTTTTCTTCTTTTTCTTTTTCTCTACTTCCTATTCCTGCTTATTATTCTGTTCTTTAGGTTTATCTGTCTTGATGGGAACGATCTCCTACTATTCGCTTTAGGACTGATCTACATGAGACACAATGTACCGAAAGCAGCAAATGAGAAGGCTGCCTTTTTGACAGGGGCTTCTATTTCTTCTTCCTCTTCGATGTTTTATGGTGCTTCACTTTGCCTCTTCTTCTAGAGAAGCTGCTTTGCCTTTCTCAAACTCATATTATATTGAAAAAAGAATTAATATAATCTACAACAAAGATTATTGTCCTCCGAATAGCAAGTAGGATGTATGCAGGAAAGGGACTCAAACAAATGTTCATTATTATCCTGAAAGGATTATTGTCAGAATTATTTTTAGTATTGATTCAAAAATGGAGGAATCTCAAGTGGGAGTCAGGAAAAATATTCAAGTTTTACAACCAGATTAAAGAAAACAGTTTTTTTGGTGCCTCAAGATGCTGGGAATTATCCCTCCTTTTGAAGCCCTTCAGTCAAGGTATTTCATTTCAAGAGGGATTCCAGGAGAACAAGTTGAAACAATTCCCTTAAACAAAATTCAGCCTCAATGCCTTCACGATGAGCTGATAGCAAACCATTCCACTTGCTGCGAGCACCATAATTTTTACTTTGCTTACTTTCATCGTCACCTCATGTTCCACTATGAAATGAGGCTCAATTACGCTGACGAATGCCTGAGACTGTCTCCCGACTAATTCAAGAAAAATTTTTAAGAAATATATAAAAAGAGTCCTAAACTTTGGTAGATTGTTCTTTCTAAATACAAATAAATGGCCCCCAACAAAAATAAAGTGATGGCTCATTATTGGAATCCTACTAACTTCAATAACAGAGATGACCTGGTCATTCCAATAGAGTTAGCAGATCCCAATATTTTTCCTCATGGCTTTGATTAAATGGATGAGCTGTACTTTTTAGTCAGAGACTCGTATCCCTATGAAATAAGTGTACGGACTCGATGGCACAACAACCTATCTTAGTACGACAGCCAACGTGATAAATTTGCCAAATAATTCAGGCCCTTCAACTACACACAAGAAAACTATTCAGAATAAGAGAAGAAGATAGTGAGAGGATAATACAGCCCTCGACAAGCCAGTGACTTAAGACAGTATAACAAACTGTACAACAACCTTCAGGACAACACGATGAGGCAGATCATAAATCACAGAAATAAAAATAAGTGGGACCATCCTGATACTTTGGATAGAATCAATCTCAATCACCTGAGCGAAAGCTAGTTCCATATTGGCTTCGGAGGAAGATTCGGAACTGATCAAAAATAATACAATATGCACTACTTCAA
>Ga0100378_1004706_pt1 | contig 12641 bp, 13 predicted proteins | sample CryGeymeta201502_FD_81535 | JGI IMG/M metagenome (GOLD analysis project Ga0100378, IMG submission 81535) | Groundwater microbial communities from Crystal Geyser aquifers in Utah, USA - Crystal Geyser metaG 2015-02 | ecosystem: Environmental > Aquatic > Deep subsurface > Groundwater | place: USA...
AACAAAGGAGTCAGTATGGGACTGCCCTCAAGAATATCAAGACATGATTGATAGATTACCAAGTGTTCAAAACAATCAAAATATTACAAACAATCAAAATAATCAAAATATTATTAACCAACAAGCTCATCAAAAAAATCTTAATGATCTGTTTCATGAACATAAGCTTAATATTCCAAAATTTGCTCCTGATACTAATTCTATGCTAGGATTGGAGAAACCACCAGCTTATATGATGCCAACTAATCTAACTCCTTTAGTTACAAATGCTCCTAATGTGAATACAGCTAAACCATCTAGTTTTGCTGCCACAACTTCTTCACATGAGATGGATAAAAGAATAAGAGACTTAGATGAGAAAAAGAAATTAAGTAGTATTGATTTAGAAAACTTACCGAAAGAAGAAGCTCATAGATTATTTAAAGATATGCTACGAAGAGCCGGTGTTACATCAACCTGGAAATGGGAAGACTGTGAACGTGTTCTCAAAAAAGAAGACATGTGGAAGGCAATCAAAACTTTTCAAGAAAAGCGACAACTTTTTAACGATTTTGTAAAAGACTGTAAATCAAGAGAAAAAGACGAACTAAAAATCAAACGTGATCGACTTCGTACCCGTTTTCGACAAATGTTAGAGGAAGACGGTAGCCTCTCTTCTGACGTAAAATTCTGCGAAATCGTAAATAAATACTGCAGCGACGAAAGATGGAGATCAGTGGATGAAAGAGACAGAGACGATTTATTCCAGGATTATTTAGATGATTTAGAAGCAAAAGAAAATGAAGATAGAAGAATACTACGTGATCAACGTATGAGAAATTTAAAATCAATATTCGAAGAAAAAAGACTTCCAGTAAGTACCAAATGGAAAGAAGTATGTATGAATATGAGAGACGATCAAACATTTAATTCATTAGATAAACTTGATAGACTCAAAACCTTTTCTGATTATATAGTCGCAATAGAAAATAAAGAAAGAGGAGAAAAAGAAAATTCAAGAAAGTATATAGAGTATAAGAATCGAGAAAATTTCAGAGAGTTATTAAAGGAGATGATAGCAAAAAATGAAATTAATGCAAAAACAAAATGGAAAGAGCTAATAAATAGAATTAAGGATACTTTGCATTATTTAAACTTAGTAAGATTATATTAAGAGTGTTAATATATATTAATTATATTATTTAGGTTGGACAAGAAGGTACAACCCCTAAAGATTTATTTGATGATGCAGTTCAAATATTAAAAATGGATTACAAAAGAAATAAAGATACAATTAAAAAAGTTATTAAAGTAAGTATAATTATTTTATGAAATATATATCCAACTAATATAACATAATTATCTAATATAATCTTTACTTTCAGGGAAACAACATAAAAATTACTTCTCTAACTAAATTCGAAGAGTTTGACGACTCTCTCAATCCATATTCTGAATATAATAATCTTACTCATGAACAAAAAGTGAGTATGCATTTACACTTTATTAAAAAAGCGAAAGAAAAAGAAAAGGAGGCTAATAAACTAATAAAAAAACAAAGAAAAAAGCTAGAATCATTTTTACGTAAGAAAAAAACTATTTCATCAGAATCGAAACTAGATGAATTTATAGAGGAGATAAAAATAAATCCTAAATTTGAACATTTAGATTTAGAAAAGATCGAAGAAGTATTTGAAAAAGTTGTTAAAAGTAGTCTTGATAAAGATAGCGGAAGTGATGATACAAGTTCGGAAAGTGGACAAATTAAAAAAAAGAAGCCAAAGAAAAAGAAGAAAAACAAAAAGAAGAAAAGATCAGAGTCATTATCTACTGCAAAGAATAAGAAAAGAGATAAAGAAGACGACGATATGGATATTGAAAAAGAAGATGGTGAAGCTTCTGATGATTAATTAATTTGGAAATTAGGAAATAATTATTTGGAAATATAATTCCTAAAGATAGGAAATTAATTATTATAAACTATTATAAACTATTATAAACTATTATAAACTATTATAAACTATTATAAACTATTATAAACTAAACTAAACTTAGTACTAATTCTTTAAATTATATATAATATGTTAATACTAAAAATAATTAAATTAATTAATTCAGTTAATTCAAGTTATAAATTATTAAATTATATTCTTAGAAACAATAGTCAAAATTTCTAAGTCTGAACTATAGGTATCTTAATTTATCAAACTAATTAAACTTGTAGTAAGAAGAAAATAAAATAAATGATTGAATAAAGGTTAATAATACGCAATACCTAAATTATAGCTTGAATAAAAGTCAACATCATTATCTTTCTAAAACTTAAAATACAAATAAATATTAGATAGTTAAGAAAAGATATATCATGGTTTATACTATTATTGGAAACTGAAATGATTGATAAATTTCCTACATAATTATTAAATCAATATTATAAAATAATATTTAATATATAAAATTTATAATATATTATCTCATATGTTATTTAGTATATTATATAATATAATATAATATAACTAAAATAACAATTTACAAACCTTATAAAAATTTTATTATTATTTATTTTATTGTAGTATAAATTTATTAAAAATGAGTTGTGTTGACTCAAGCCTTCCAAATGAAGAATTATCAGAAATCAAAGAGAAAAAACAATCAGAAGAGAGTGCTAACGAATCAGAAAATCAATTAAAAACATTGTATTCAACAAATAAAGACTTAGCCAGTGAATTTGGGATAAATACAAATAAAAAAGAAGAAATCCGAAATTTAGATTCTCCGACGAAAGAAAATTTAATAGTAATCATTATAATAATAACTTTAGAAGCCTAGTCTGAATGTTTTAGCATCTGAGTCCTTAAGTCTTCTTAAAAAGTACCCTTCTTCCGATAATCTACCAAGTACTATTTTTATAACTATAGGATCGAATTCTGCATTTAACAACTGTTTAAAATCTCCTGTAATAAATAATAAATCAGAGTATAATAGTGATAAGTTACCAAATATGGATGATTTAACCAAGTTAATGGCAGAAAGTCAAAGACTGAACGGAAAATTGATAACTGAATTTTTTCCAAATTTTGATAATTTAGGCTCATTTGCGAATCAGAATTATAACTATGATAAAGGGAAAAATATGCCTGAATTAGCAAACGGAAAGGCTATTTTCTCAAGTACTAATAAAGATAAAGCATTAAAGGCTCAAAATTCCAATGTTAATTTTAAAATAATAAAGGATAGAGAAATAAAAAATACATTTAATGATTTTAGTGACCAGTTTAAAGTTCATTCAAATAAAGTTAATACTAGTAATAATGCAGGAAATAATAATATTAATAATATTAATAATACAAATATTAATAATATTAATAATGGTGTAAATACCAATACAAATAATACAAACAACGTAAGCTCAGTGAATAATTCAACTAATAATGAAGCAAATGACTTCCAAATCCCTACAAAGAGTCAATACGTTCTTAACCCCGCTGAGTCAAAACAAAACGATCTAAAAACTTTTCAAAGCTACAAGCTTGATAAGAGAGACAAACGGTTTAAGAACATTGATGGGACTTCAAATATTAAGTACTTATTAAGTAAATATTATTCTTATTTTAGCTGCCTGCGAAAGAATTAGAGTATTAGATAACCTTAAGTTTGACAATCAAAAGAATTGGTCTGTAACAAGAGAAGACTCCGTTTCGAAGGATGACTCTGACTTAAAAAGAGGAGATTTTAATAATAACTCAGAAATCAATGATAATAATGACAACAATGATAATAACGATAATAACGACATTATCGATAATAATTCTAGGAGTTCAATTTACAATAATGGTATAAATACCCCGAGTAAAAATACAAAATCTCTAAAACAGCAATCAAATAACATAAAACATACGGGTATATATATTATTGTTTTATATTGTTTAATATAATATAAAATAGATAGTGGAGCAAAAGGACAAAGAAAATGTGATAATGCTTCATGTGAGTATAATATTCTTAAGAGGAACAATCAAATAAAATTCACCAAAATAAAAAACCCAAAAGGTAAAACTCTTTGGCTTTGCCCTGCTTGCCTAAAAACCTATAACAAAGGACAAGTTTGCTACTACTGTTTAAAAGACTCAATCACCTTCGATGGTAAAAACTGGATTCAATGTGACTGTTGTGAATCATGGGTAAGATAATGATTCATTATTACTAATTTTATTTAAACATTAGCAACATATACAATGCGAAGAATCTAAAGGAATTTATAAAGACATAGAAAAAAACGTAGACGACTTAAAATACTTGTGTCCTGTATGTAGAAATAAGGGTGAGAAAATGGGACATATCCATAAAAAGAAAAATAAACGAATATTAAATGAAAAGACAAGTAACTCTAGTTTATAATATAATATATTTAGACATATACAATGAAATGGACTCAATAAAATATAAAAAGAACGATATAGTGAAAAAGATTAATTTTAGAAAGGATATAAATGAGGAAGTAAAAGAAAAACCTCAAAGCTTTCTTGGAAGTAAAAGAGCCTTACAAAATGATATCTTTGAATATACTGGTATGTTCTTATTAAATATTGTTAATATTGTTAGATTTTAAACCGAAGTCGATTAAAAAACAGATAAATACAAATGGAAAAACATTAGATTTTATACCAGAACCTAAAAATTCATATAATCACTCATTTTTTCTCAGTAAATTTGTATAATAATAAATTTAGATTTTAATGATAATAGAGAAATGTTATACGAATTTCAAAAGTTGATGAACAATAATACTAGTTCTAATGAAGAAAAAGGGAAAAATGGTAGTAATTTATCTGGAAAAAAGTATAATTATAATTAGTAACTTACTATATTTAATATACAATATATATAAATATATTATAATTGTTTTTATAAGTAAATATAATTTAATATATAACATTAATAATTTTTATAATATAATATAAATATATAACTTATTAAATAATATTAATATTATAAGAAAATTTTACTAATACAGTAAAATATTTTTAAAAATGACTTAATATTATCCTTATAAGAATTAGTTAGAAAGACTGTAAAGTATTATGAGAATTATGATAACATGCATAATATATTGTTGTACTCAATAAATACAATCAAAGTTAATAAAATTTAAAGTAAAAATTAATAAATTAATTAATTTATACTATTAATAAATTTATATTATATACTTTAATTGACCTATAATACACATTATACTTCACTCAAATACAAACAAAACTATACTCTTTGAGTTTATAAAAATACTTATTGTTCATCACATCAGCTCATCTAGCCTATTTAACTTATCCCTACACATTTACTTATGAATCTTAATAGATTTAATAACATGCTCTTCATTTAGATCCGCATCTAAAGAGTCTTCATCACTCTTTTCTGATATTTTATTTACATTATTTGCTTGGTTTTTCAAGGAAATAATGGAATTGTCTGATTTATTCTTTTTATCCTTTTTATAGTTAATATTCTCAATAGATGGTTGGTTATTCTCGTTGCTATTAGTTTGATTTGTATTTGTTTCATTATTCATTGAGCTTATATCAAGATAAAACAAGTCGTGGCTGAATGTTTTAAGATTTATCAAATGGAAAAAGTTTCTGGAATCAAAACAACCAAAGTAAAAAGCGTGCTGAATATGTAGTTGATGAAAATCAAAAGCTTTAAAGTCAGATTCTTCAACAAATTTTAAACTAGGCAAATGTTCAGGTGGTAGCCTTGGATTAATTTCTAAATAATTCAAAGCATCTTTAAGAATATATTCTGATTGATCTAATACATTATCCTCAGAATTATATCTATAAACAATGTTATTTCTTTCAGTATTATTATTCATTCCGCCAAAAATGTAAACATTATTTGGAGAAAATGACATAGTACCGCAACATGACATTAATGGTATTTTATCACATTTTACTATTACTTTTGTCCAAATTTGTTCAACTTCGACTGTATCTAAAACGCTAAAATAGTCAATGAACTTTTCATCTTGGAAGTTATAGCCAAACATCAGAAAAATCTTCTTACCATTCTGAACAAATGCTGAGAAAAATGATCTCGGCTCTTGTATTGGACATGTAGTCTCCCATTCATTTATAATATTTAAACTATTCCTATATAATTTTATTTTTTCAACCTCAATAGTATTGCGACCAGATATACAATAAATCGTATCATTAAATGGAATATTTATTAGACACCCATTTGGATGTTCAAATTTTGTGTTATTAAATAACTGCATTTTATTTGTTTTATAATCGTATAAAAATGTTTTCTTGCCCATTAAAATGATGATAGCATCTCCTATATTCAGAAATATTTCATTTCGTTCTTGGCGACCATTATATTCAGATTCGAAGTTGACATAATCCATAAATTCTTTAATGATAAAATTACTCTCTTTAGGATTTTCATGATTAAAATAGTAAACAAGCATTAAATTTCCGTTAAGTATTTTCATCATAACGTTTGATTTTTTGGCTCTTGCGTAATGTAATTTTATTGTTTCTATTAAAATTAAGGGTAAAAAAGTGTAAATAAAGGAGTTAATGGTAATAAAGTATGTTAAAAGTTGTTATTATTTTACGTAAATAGTTATTGAAATCCTGCTTCATATCTAGTAGGATTCCGTTATTGATGGCGCTTTGTTCTTTTTTACGTTGCCAGCATTCCTTCTCTATAGATTTAATTAATTTAAATATATATATGATTATAACAAGGCTTTTATTAGGTTTTATTATTTTATTATATAATTAGGTTTTATTAATTAGTATTTTACCTTGCTTGTCTAACTTATTTATTACTTTTCGATAATATTTACTGTTTTTGTAAATCCCACTTAATTTGTTTGACATCAGTTCGTTCTCTTTACATGTTGATTTTATCTCATTTTCTAAAAATAATAATAATAATTATATATAAATCATAAAACATATTTTACATTATTACTTTAAATAAGTTTTAAATACATTATTATAAAATGACGTATACGTATACAATTTAATAATAATTTACCTATTCCTTTATACTCTTGTATTTTAAAGACCAACGATTTTAATTTATTATGCTTTGTTGATATTACTTTATTAGCTTGATTATTTTCAAATTTTAATTCTATATATTTTTCATTAATATCCCCGAGCTGTTTAAAATAATTTGGAGACACTTCATTTTTTATATTTAACTTTTGTAATGTTTTATTAAGATTTCTTTGTTGGTATGAAATATCATTCATTTTAAGAATAGTATCACTTTCTTTTAATTCTAATACTTTTAAATTATGCTCAATAGCCTTTATTTCTTTCATTAAATCGTCTGATGTTTTATTAGTAAAAATAGAACTATCAGTATTTTTATTTTGCAAATGCGGTCTTCTTCTTATCTCTATTATTTTTGAACGGAAGGTCTCTATAAAGAAACTTAATTGGAAGTTTTGGTAATAACCATTTAAATGAAAGTTTTCAATGAAAAGTTCATAGTCACAGTTTGCTAATTCTTGTGTTAGTATTGACTCACCCAAAGAATTATGTATTTCTTCAATTGTGTTGAATGCTTGAAAATATGTCTTAGTTGTTAAATTTATCTCGGGTACTTCGATTGTTATGAGTTCATCGTCAGCATCCGGTTTCTGAAAAGATGACATATTTGAAGTTTTAATATTATAATTACTATTAATAATTTCAATAACACTAAAAAATTACTCTTATTATTCTTATTATATTATAATTCAATAGAGCTAAATAGAAACAAAATTAATAAATTTCATTCAATTAAATTATAAATTTCAATAAATTAAATAGTTAATTACTTAGTTACTAATCTACTTAGTTACTAAGCTACTTAGTTACTTAGTTACATAGTTACTTAGTTACATAGTTACGTAGTTACTTATAGAAGTAATCACTATCCATATCTTTGTTCTGTTTGATGTTATTTATACTCATATCAAAATTAAATTTACTCTTATTAACTACGGTATATTGTTTAAAAGATTAATTAGATTTTATTATTTATTACCTAGTTTAGATAAAAGTCCTGTAGTAGTTTTTTTAGTTTTTTCTTCTTTATTCATGGATGCTAATAGTTTAGCTTTTGAATTTGATATACTTCGTTCTCTAACTTTATTTTGCTTTTCTAAAAATTCTTCTTTGTTAAATAATTCTTCTGAGTTATTTAAATAATTTTGATAAAATTTCTTGGGTTCTTTATAGTCTAAATTTCTTTCTTTACTTCTGCTATTTGATCTACCACTACTGGTATTACAATCTTTATTCATAAAAAAGTTAGGAGAGTAAGGAAAATAAGTTTCCTTATTTAGCTCATAATTAGGATTATTCACTTTTAATACAGGTTTATTACATGTTCTAATCCTTGAACTGCTACTATCTGAAGTTAAAGAGTTCCTAAATTTATTTTAACAGAGTAAATTATATTAATAATTCAATAAGTAATATAAATAAAACTATAAACAATAAAATTATAAAATAATAAAACAATAAATAAACTTACGAAAATATCTCAATATTCTTAAGCAACTTTGACTGTTTACAATTATGAATTGCACTATTAATATTCTTTTGTTTCAGATCTTCATTTTTATATTTATTCTGAATAATATGGTTACTTTGACTATTCATACATGTCTTCTGACTAGATGAAGTAGACAATGTAGACGGAGTAGAAATTTGATAATCATTCGAATGTGAGTTGGAATACAAATTATTACTTATAGAATCATTCTTACTGTTCTTTTGAGTAGGTGTTTTTAATTGATAATAATCATCTTCAATTTTGTACTTTTCATTGTTTTTTCTACCGTTGTTTCTTTCGTCAAGAAAAGAATCAAATAAACTATTTGCATTGTATTTAGTTTTTATATAATCGGTTTGGATGCTTGATTTATCAGTTAACTTCTTATCGAGTGATTTACTACCAATTTGGAAGAAATCTGAATTGTTTGTTTTATTCATACTAATAGACATACTTTTTGTGTTATTTCTATCGTTGTCTTTATTTAAACTTTTAATTTCGTAAACGTTGTTGCGATTTTGATTTTCTCGTTTGATGCTATTGTTATTGTTAACTGAATAAAGTAAATATATTGTATTGTTTTTATAATATGATATTGTTATTGATATTTTATATGAAATCTTACTGTCTTTTCCTATGATTTTAGATTTATTTTCTCTAGGGTTTGAATTGTTTGAATTTATTATACTATTTAAATTTACTCTCGAATTATCAATGTTGCTCGAATTAGTAGTGTTTAATTGCTAAAAATTTATGAAATTATATGGAATTATTTGAAAGTATTACATATAACATTTTTTGTATTTTCGACATTTTTATTTGTTAGTTGACGTTATAATTTTGTTAAATAAATTAATAAAAAATATTATTATAGAAACTTAAATATACATTCATAATAAATATAACTCATAAACTTATAAATAAAATATATACACCTTGAAAGAAATTATTTAATTACATTAACAATATTAACAACATTTACAACATTAACAACATTTACAACATTAACAACATTAACAACATTAACAACGTTAACATAAACAAGTTATTTTTTCAAAATTAATTTAATTATAAATTATGATTACGAATTATTCATTTTCTATCATTATAAGCATTATATTTCAATTACTTTCTAATACTTAACTCATTATTAATTTTAATGATCTTCAGGCATAACACTATGATCAATAAAGTGCTTAGGAAATTTACGTAAACTAAATTGTAATAATTATATTTAATGATAATGATTGTATTATTACTTTTCTCTTTTGCAATTAAAATAGTTATCATGAGATTTCCAACAATAATCTCTTCTTTTTATAAGAAACATCTTTTTTATTGGATATTGTGTTTTCACATAGTTAACACATTTAGTATAATCTATATAGTAGTCAGCACAAACACCTCGTTTTAATGCGGGTGTGTTCCATACTTGATGTTCCCATGTATCACTTTTTTCTGCTTCATAGAAATCTCTATGGTCAAGTCCTAATAATTATATAATTAGTTATTATATTGTTGTTGTTTACCTTTAAACTCAAAATTCAAAAAACTTGAAAGAGGTCTTAACCAATCCTTTTTAGCAATAAAAGGTGCTTCTTTTAAAGAAGGTTTTTCGAGTTCTTGCTCCCAATGATTTTTTCCAGAATTGTTACTGGGTTTATGTTCGGCATGGTGGCCGTGACTATCATGATCATGTGACATTTTTAATTTAATTATTGAATTAGTGAATATAATGATTTAGTTAATTTAGTAAATTTAATAAATTTATAATATGAAAATTAATATTGAAACTAAATATTTATTAGTTAAAGTGATAGTAATTATATATACAAACCAAAAAACATACTAAAATTACTAAATAATTGCTAATTTACTTTACATTAAAATTATTATATATAAAATAAACCCATATAAAATATACTATTTAATTACTTAGTAAACTATCTATTCCTATTTTATTTCAAGCACATTCAGTCTATTTTTTCTTTTCTTGTTTTATGATATTATTCATTTCATTTATTAACGTATTTTTTTCATTTATAATTTTTTTATTATTCTGAACTATGTTTATAATTGTTTGCTCTTTTTCATTTTTATAACTTTCAAATTCCTTTTCAATTCCTGTAATAAATTCAACTTTCTCTCTTAGTTTAGATTTTAACGCTTTTAATTTTGGTTTAAGTACATTCTCATTAGTGTTACTTAACTCTGTATTAGTATTTTGTATTTTATTTAACTCCTATTTATTAAATAATTATTGAATACCTTTTGATGTCCATCTAACTTATTTGAAAATTCTTCTTTTAATTCTTCTATCTTACTTAAATAGCTATTAATTTCTTTAATTTTAATGTTTAATTCTTCTTTTAAATATTGATTTTCATTATAGAAATTATTTAGCTCGTTATATAATTCTTTATTCTTATTATCTACTTCTTCTAGTTTAAGATTTAGAAATTTAATTTGAGAAATATGAACTTCATTATCATTAAGACTATGTTTAAGCTTTTTATCTGTATTTCCTAAATTATCTTCTAAAATTTGAACTTTTTGATTTAGTAATTCAATCTCATTCATTTGTGTACTATTTAAGTTTTTTAAATCAGTTATATCGTTTAATAATTCACTTTTTATTTCGTCATGTTCTGAGTTTAGATTATTTACATCATGTGTTTTTTCTCTTAACTTTTCGTTATATTGTTTTAATTGATATTTTAAATCATCACATATCTTTTCGTAATTATTAATATTGTTCTCTTCTTTCTTTTTATTATCTTCTATTTTTGTTTTTAACTGTAATGAAATTATATAATTAAGAAAATGATTAAGAAAATGATTTAACTTATATTAATTATTAATAGTATTATTACAGCTTTTATTTCTTCTATATTATCATTCAACTTCTGTCTTAATTCTTCATTTAAAAATACTTCTTTTTCTAAACATTGTTCTCTTTCGTTCACTAAACTTTTCTAAGGTGATTAAATTAATTATGATAATCAATAATATAATAACATAATATGATAAATATTCTATCAATACAAACAATAAATAACAAATAAAATAATTTATCTTACATTAATAACTTCAAACAATCTTTCTGTAAAACATTCTTGTGTCAAAGGATTATTTTTAAATACTTCCATTATCGGATCAAATTTTGAATAGTCTATTGACTCATAAATTGCGTCTAAAAATGATCTTATTCGTTTATTATAAGGTTTATTTTTTTTATTTTCTATCGTAGAATAGTTTCCATACGTTGAATATCTATGAAAACTTTTTCCTGGTTCTTGACCTTCATGTGCTATGGTATCATTTATATTAGAAATTGTTGTCACTGGAGTAATATTTGATATTATTGATTTATCTTCAAAATTATCAGTTATAGTAAGTGATTTGTTCTTTGTATGGGTTCCTTTTCTAAGAGGTGTTAAATTAATATCGTGTTTGGATAACTTTGAGTTAGTAACTTTTGTAGAAGAATTACTTTTGTTTAATGATTTAGAAGGCGTTTTATTCTTGTCAGATTTTTTGCTATCGATTTTAGCTTTTGTGATTTCTTTGTTTTCTTTATTTGGTTTCATTTTTAATTTTTGTTATTTGAGTTAATAGTTTTAAAATATTATTAGTAATATTAGTAAATTTATTAGTTTTAAATGGTATTTAAATTAATTGAAAATACTACAATATTATTAATTTATTGAAAACTTTATTATATGATGCCAAATGGTTTAACGGAAATCTAATAAAATTATCTAAAAGAGTTATATATATATTATAAAACAGCCACTAAACAAATAATAGTAAACCATTTATTATCTAGTTTAATTGTTAAATTGTTTGAATCATTGATTATGCTCTACCAATTCTATAATATAAATCAAAAATTAAATTTAAATTAAATATTACTTAAAAAATAAATGAAAAATCAGTTTCTACCAATTCAAAAAAAGGTTAATACACTCGATGAAGATTTCATTACACAAATAATGAATGAAAACAAACAAGATTTCTTTCTAGGAACAAGTGTGCATAAGGTTAAGATCATAGAATATATCAAACGTTATAAACATATCATAATAACACTTCCGCCA
>Ga0100378_1004708_pt1 | contig 12639 bp, 13 predicted proteins | sample CryGeymeta201502_FD_81535 | JGI IMG/M metagenome (GOLD analysis project Ga0100378, IMG submission 81535) | Groundwater microbial communities from Crystal Geyser aquifers in Utah, USA - Crystal Geyser metaG 2015-02 | ecosystem: Environmental > Aquatic > Deep subsurface > Groundwater | place: USA...
ACACTTACTGAACACTTTGCAAATGTTTTATGTTTATTAAAACTAGACGATGAGCTAATAGCTAGTGGAAGCAAAGATACTCATATCAGAATTTGGAATTGGAAAACTGGAATTTGTATAAAGGATTTAACTCGCCATAAGTCTCCTGTTACTTTTCTTGTTAATTTAAATCAGTTTAAATTTTTGAGTGTTGGGGAGAATAATGAGTTTAAGGTTTGGAATAGGCTGAATGTAATTTAAGTAGTTAATTATTATTAAGTTAATAGAAGAAAGTTATTAAATGTTATTAGTTACTAAATGTTATTACTTACTATATATTATTACTTTATAAGTTTTAATTTTAAATAAATCAAATTATTAATAATAAATAACATAAAGAAAAAAAATGTTTAATACAGAGTCAGATACAGATGATAATTATATTGTTACATCAACACAGAAAAGATCTGAAAATAACGCAAATAGTAATAATAATTTATATACAAAACATAAACTGATTGTAAAAGACAAATATATAAGTATTGATAAATCAAAGAAAAACTCAATGAAAAATTCACCTATTAAAAGTATAACTTCCCTAAATCACAATCATAAAATTTCTTTAAATGATAAAGATGCTAGTTTTATGCTTAAAGAAAATATAAAAACTAATAATGTAAGTAATAATGTAAATAATTTTAATGGAAATACTGGCAATACTGGCAATATCAATGTAAATAATAACAATGTTATTAACGATAAAGACAAAATAAAAAAATATACCCATTCGAAAAACCTTAGCACAGCAACTAGCAACATGAGTAATATTAGTAACATTAGTCATATTACAAATAACAACAACAATAATAATAATATTAATATTTCTAAAGACAATTCTAGAAATAAGCTTCAGAAAACAAATATATTAAGTAATGCTGTTAAATCAAATCAAAAAAGTAATTCAAGTAATTCAAATATAAACAATACCAACAATACAAGTAATAAAGCAACAAAGTTAACAAGTAACAATGAAAAAAAGATCATTTCACATGTTGACTCTAATTTAAATGACACGATTTTAAAAAGCTTATTTAACACAAGTATTAACTTAAACAATTCCAATTCATATTTCAACTATAATATAATAAATCAAAATAATATTAATTTACCTCGTGAACCTAATCCAATGATTTTATATTGCGATGATGTTCAAAATACATATGATGGACATAGTGGGGTTAGTGGAGCTAGCGGGACTAGCTCTAAAGCTGGACAGAAAGGTGTCACTGGGACAAGTAAAGAAAAGGTTAAGAAGAGAATACCATTTAGGATGAGTACTCCAAACGAACTAAGAAGTGATATGTATTATAATTTAAATGGTGAAAGTAAAGAAAGTAAAGAAAACAAGAAGAGTTTAAGCAAGAATAAAAACAAGGTAGATTCCAATAATAAGAATAACAATAAAGACAATACAGTTAATACAGTTTATAATGAACCTAATATTATAAAGAAAAATAGCGTTGAAGTTAAAGACAATTACGAAAATAAACATCGTAATAATCAAGATATTCGACCACCAGATAGAAAAATAAGTAATAAGAGTCAACAAAGTAATAAAAGTCAGCAAAGTATAAATAATAAATTTGATGAACAGACAACGAATAATTTAATTGTAAGTTTATTATATTTACAATATTTATTTAATATAGTTGTTAAATAATTTAATACATTCAATTCTCAAAGATAATAGTTACAGTGATGATATTAAAAATGAGCTACAATTTATTATAGATCTTAATATAAATCAAGATAACAATCAAGACGATAATCAATATAAAGATAACAATCATAATATTGATAATTGTAATCAAAATAACCTAGTAAATCCCCAAGTAAAATATAATAAAGCTGATAAAGATATATTAAAGAAGGAATTAAACGAAAGTAATATTATAGGTATATAACAAACATAACAATTAGTTAAACCTTCTTCTGTTATTATTAACAAATCGAAAGTTCAATCAAATATTGAAAGTAAGCAAAAATTAGATTTACTAAACTTGCTACAAAAGAATAGAAAACAATCAAATAGCCACACAAATTCATCTGCTAATATTTTAATTGATAATAAACATTTTATAAAGAATAAATCAAAAGAAATTGATAGAGAAGTAGATAGAGAAGTAGAAATAGAAAATAACAAAATTACTAACAACGTTAATAAAGATAACAAAGATGATAACAAATCTATTAATTACTTACCTAATAAAAACCTATTAGGATTACCTCCAAAGAAACCAGATATTATTCCTATTTTAAACACTACAACAGTAAGTATTATAATAATAACATTAACATATTACTTTATTTAGAATGATGAAGATATAATATTTTCTAATAATACAAGTACATCAAAGGCTATTGAGAAAATAAATAACATAAAATTTGTTGTTAAGAAAATAGACAAAGGAGATAAATACATTAAGAATAGCAACGAAAATTCAGATAAATCAAATAATAAACAGTACCCAAGATTTAAAGAAAGTAAAGGAAGTCTTAGTAATGCCTCACATCAATCAAATCAATCACATCAATCACATCAATCACATCAATCAAATCAATCACATCAATCACATCAATCACATCAATCAAATCAATCACATCAATCAAATCAATCTAATGATATAAATACAAACAGTCATTTAATATTAAACACTGAAAATATTGAATCTTATAATGCAGTTAAAATTATACCAGGTAAATTATAATTAATGTTTAATAAATATATTATAATTATAGATATGTATCATTTAAACCAAAATAATAACAACAACCAAAATAATAGCTATAATAATCAAATTCATTCTTTAGAAAAAGCAAACAGTCTTGAGTTAAATTCTATTCATAACACTAATAGCAATAATAGTAATAATAAATATAGCAATGTTAAAGATTTATCAATAATAAATATGAAATTACTTAAAGATGGAAGTATACAAGATCAACAACAAAGAAGTATAATTAAACAAGATGAAGTTAATACAGATTCTGATAACTATATGTGTAAGCCTAAACCAGAGTATTTTGATAGCATTTTAGACAATATTGAGCCTGATAAACCTGATTATTATAAAAACAATAATACAAGTAATATAAACAATACAAACAATACAGACAATACCCACTCTTATAATTTCAATACTAGAAATATTAATAAAATAAATAATAATATGAATATAAGTTTTGAAAACAATCAAAAACAAGACTTTAATCATGAATATTTAGATATAGAACGAAGCGATGATTATAGTCCTTCTTGGAGAATCGAATGTGAAAAAGTTGAAAAAAAGATAGCCGGTAAAAAATAAAATTGTAATAAAGTATAATTAAATAATATTGTTATAATATGATACTATGATTAATAAATAAACCAACAAAATATATAATAATTAATACTATAGTTAATTATTTTATATTAATTTATATTATACAAATTATAGAAATTAATTATAATTTTATTTAAAAAATACAACAACAGCTGTTATATCATCAACCGAGCTGTTTTCCTAATAAAGTTAAAAATATAATTTTACTGCTTTCCATGTTTTTAACGATTCTTCAACTAATTTTTCACTTGCTCCACTTGCATTCATAGTTTTATAAAAAGGAATTACAAAATTCATTATTTCTTCATTAGAAAGGAATTCCCAAACACCATCTGAGGCTATAACCATAAACTTAGAGTTGGAATTTAAAGTATATTCAACAATTTCTAAGTAAATAAATACATATAAGTTTTGAATAAATATATTTATATTTAATAAGATTTGTTTATTAATATTATTATACCTGGCTCGGATATTACTCCAACAGAAGCAGCTACAAAGTCACCAATAGATCTACTCATAGCTAAACCTGGAAAATTTTCTGTTTTAAGCCATACTCTATAAGGTCCGAAGTTCATTCCAAAATCTTAATAAATAATTAATGATTTATATATAACTTGTATATTTTTACTTGAATAACGTTCTACTCTTCCATTATTTGCTACTATTCTCTCCATTTCATCTGGTAGTTCAGGTTTATGATCACGTGATAATTCTTTTACTTTCCATTCATCTTCGTTTCCTTTACCATAGTCCTTAATTAATTTAAATATTACTAACTGAATTTTTGAAGCATTCTGCAATTATAGCTCTGGAGTCGCCTGCGTTTGCACAAATAATTCGATTTCCTACCATTATCGTAGTTACAGCTGTACAACCACTAAAACCGCTTTCAAATTTTTGTGTAAATAATGAACATTCTGATTTTAAATACATCTTTTTTAGTAAGTCGTATTTATTTTCTATTAGTTTATTATAAATCCAAAGTTGGTCATCAAGATTATGATCATTGTAGATATCTTTATTTTCTAAATAATCAGTTAGACATTCTTTTATGTGTTGAGATACGAAATGACCGTTGACACCTATTAAAATATTATATAAGATAAGTAATTATAGTAATTTTAGTATATAAATATCTAAGTAAAATTTAAATAAGATTTAATATAAATAAACAAAATCAATAAGAATAAAAACATACCATGTCCATCGTAAACTCCAAAACTAATATAATCATCCAAATTTAATATCCTTTGATTTGCCATATACGAATCTTGATTTGTTTTCCTTGATCCATCAACTTGATTACCTGCTCTAGACTTACAGCTATATACTTGAATATACTTATTAACATTATGTTGACTATTATATCCAGTCATTCCTATTTCTTCTTTTTCCTTTTCTACTTTAATGATGTTAATATTAGGCTGAAAATTAAATGAAGATGTCGATATCATATCATTTACTTCCTTATTTGATACAAATTTTCTTGGTTTTATTGGCTTTAATTCCTTTGAATTTCTTAACGGCATTGAATGGGAATCTTTTGATAAAGAATTCATTAGATGAGTTAGTCCATTATCGTTCGGAGTTAAACTTTTTTTTTCGTTTTGTAGTACTCTTATTTTTGAATTATTATTCATTAGTGTTGTTGTCATTTCATTTAGTTTATTAAAGAATTGGTTTTTATTTACTAATTTATCTTGTATTACTGCATCTGGAATAGGATTCTTTTTATTATTATTTAAATTGAATTCGTTAGAGTATGTTGTAGAAAACTTCTTTAGTTCAGGCTTGTTATCTTGTATTATTAGATTAGGTAGTCTCTGAGTTAATTGCTGAGGTGTGTATTTCATTATATTTGCATGATTTTGACTTCGAGATTCTTAAATTATGTTATAAGTATTAGATTATGTTAAATGTTTATGTTATATGTTTATGTATTTATTTTTACTTAGAATATGGTTTTCCTTTTCCGCTGCTAGTATTGACTGTGAGTTATCGACTAATTTTTGATTAGGTGAAATAGATCGATTTTCCTTAAAAAAGTTCTTTTTATAATGATAATTATGGTAATTGCCAGGTTTGTTAAAACCGTATAATGTTTTAAACTTTTGGTCATTGAATTCTTGTCGTTGTGTTTTTGAATCATAAATAGATGCTCTTTGATAAATAGGATTTAAATTCTTGCTAGAATATGAAGGATCTTTCTGAGGTCCTGATCCTATTTGCATATTAAATTTTTTCTCATTTGGGTTTTTAAACATAGTCGAATAAACTAAATATTATATAACTATAAAGTTATAATTATTACACTTCTGTTGATTATTTACTATCAAATCTGATTTGTTTTTTTCTGTATTTAAATCTATATTATTCTTTGCTCCAATACTATCCTTAAAATAGAATGAATGTAATCCTATTTTTTCTCTATTTAAGTTAAGATGTAATTGAATTAATTTTATTAATTATAATGTCAATACCTTTGACTGTGAGGAATATGTTTACTGTTTATGCTTTTTAAGGCTATATTTGAATTGGGGGACTGTCTTATATCGTTATCAAAGTAACTCATTATTATTATTTAAAATGTTTTAATTTAATATTATAATGTTAATAATATTAATAATAGTAATAATATTAAATTGGTATTTGTATTGTTATTGGTTTAGTAAGTTTAAAATAATAAGGTTTTGTTAATAGATGTAGTTGCAGAATATATTTATATATTGAGTTTTTAAGAATAATAAATTATTAAAAGATAACAATATACTTTTAATAGAGTAGTTTATAGCAAGGATATATTTTTAGTAGTAAAAATTACATTTTTATATTATAACTAATAATAAACATTTTCTAAATAAATATTAGTACCAAATCAAATTAATATTTTATTTTTATTAAATATAACAACTCAGAAGTAGTTGCATTAATAAAAATAATTTATCTAATATAAATGAATTCTACAAACTCTGCTAATGACATAGACGCACAACTAAAAGCTAAATTTAAACTATTTAATGATATTGATAAATTAGCTAACCAAGACCCTTACTCAACAATTAAATCAAACAACAGCAATAAAAACTACAACAAAAACCAAATACAAACGCAACAACCCATCCCAAGTAATTACTACGAATCTCCTGAAGTACAAAAGAAAGTTACAGGTGAACGTTACAATGACTATTATGACAATAATAACGAAAATGAAAATAATACGTTAAACTATGCGAGAAAGCCTTCAAATAGTACTTTAAACACAGGCCCTAACCCATCAAATAAACAGAATAATAATAGTAATAAAAACGTAAAAAACTTTAATACTGGAGGAGATCTTCAATCTTCAGCTAAGAAAAATTCTAGTAATTCTTTACTAGGGGGAAGGCAAACAAATTCCTCAACAAAAGAAAGTAAAAGTAAGAATATTAAAGAAAAGATTGTTAAAGAAAAGACTAAAGAAAAGAATTTAAACAGGTCGTTAACTAATAACTTTGAAAATAATGTATCAATTTTTAATAGTTTATACGACAGAGGTCAAGCTCAGTTAGCTAAACAGCGTGAGAAAAGTGAAGAACGCGATGAAATGTTCAAAAGAATGGCAAGTCCTAAAATTAATAAAAAATCAGAACAGATAGTAAGAGAGTCATCAAAATATAATGAGAGACTATTTCCGTTAAATCCAAAAAAAATTAACAGCGAGAAGTTAGTTAATCATTATCATAATAATAACTATAATAATAATTATAACAATAATTTCTTCGATCCTATTAACAACAAAAGCTTTAACCGAAACGAAGAAAGCAAAATAAACAACGATAATTCATATAACGAATTTGAATATATATTAGATAATGTAAATAAATTTTCCAAATATGATTTAGAACGAAAAGTTCTTAATCGCAGTCCTATTGAAGAAAAGGATTATAATGATAATAATTTAAAATATAATAATGCTCCACCAAAATGCTTTAAAGACTACGGGTCTCATAATCAATATGTGAAGAATATAAGTAAACAAGATCTTGCTAGTCCTAATAACTTTAATTTCAAACCGAAAATATGTAAAAATTCTGAAAAAATAGCAAATAAGTTAGAATCATCATTTGAAAGGTTGACTAGACCGAGAAAGAAAAAATCTAATCCACTAATAAATAGCCCGAAAAGTTATTTTTATAACAGTATTGATTCTGAACAGTCATTAAATAGAAGCAATCAGTCGACGTCAAAATTTTCAAGAAGTTTTGACATGTATAAAGATGAGTTTAGAAGACAAGAAAAACTCAAAAATTTACGTGAAGACTTCTCAAAAGCGGATGAGGAAAAATTAAAAAGTCAAACTCCTTTTAAACCAACCTCCTACACTTCAAATTATAAAAGTCGAGGAGGTAGTAAGGGAGTCGAATTTAACGAAAGACAATCAAATTGGCAGAAAAAAGTAGAATTAAAAGATCAAAAAACAAAAGAAGTTTTATTCAAGAAGAATAATGCTGAAAATACTTTTAATCCAAATTTGCAAAAAAAGAAGTTAAAAGATGATGAAAAGAATATTGTTAAGATTGTTGACCAATCCAACCTCTATGTAAATCGTCGTCAAAAATGTATTAAGAAACAAAAAGAAGATGAAGAATACTTCAACAAAAGAATGGTTGTTAATCCAAATTTTAAATTACATGTAACCAAACCAGCGGACGTTAAGATTAGTTCTTCAGGATCATATGAGTTTATGGAGAGATTAAAGAGATCCAAACATTGCCATACTCCAGATATATTAAACAAAGCAAGAAATGATTTAAAAACTAATTATTTCTTTAATAAAGAAAGTTATGACTATGAAAATTAGAAGAATAGAAATAGGTTTTGAATATTAGGAGAATAAAGGTAGTTAAATTGTTGGAGAAATTATTGAATAATAATTATTTTACTATTGGATAAATAAAAATAAGTATTTAAGTTATAAATATATATTATATTATATACAATTATTATTTTTATAGTTTGTTTATGTAGGTAAGAGATTATTTAATAAAATATAAGGGAAAGATACAAGTTTTATATATAATAAATTATATTATATAATTATATGTGCCTAGATGAATGTAAAATAGAAGTGAACTTAGTTATACTTAGTTTTATTGCATCATTTTACTCTGTTGTTATGTTATGTTACCTAAATTATATAATTAAATTTATATTTTAATTGATTTTAAATGATTTTAATTGATTTGCTAAAATTTGAATAAATTTATTAATTTATTTATTTAAAATTACAAAGTATATTAAAACTAAAGAAAATATTATATAATTTCTAATGTTTAAGATCACAGATATAAATTATATTTAATTATATGAGCGATAACAAATTTACTAAGTAATCAAAATTTTTAATTTATTCTTGACTAGCTTAATACAAATTAACTCAGAATCAATCGGAATAAAGAGTTTAGATAATGAAATCCTTAATTTTCTTAATATTGAGTTGGAAGAAAAAGTAAAAATGGTTTTAATGGTAAATTAATATTTAATAAAATAAGCAAGCGAAAAAATATATGAGAATATCTAAGAGAAAAACATTAAAAGTTGATGATCTTGTTCATTCTTTAAGCGTATACAATTTTAAGGTAAATTAATCATTTTTTATTTGAAGCCGATATATGGTTATGATTCGTATTCAAATGCAGAGTATGAAATGACTGAAACTATCAAAGGTTTATGGAGACCTAAGCAATATGTAAAATTAAATAGTTAAATAACCATCTTATTTATATTTAAGATAATCGATATTGAAGAATATCTCACAAAACCTATAGTTTCTTCACCAATGGAAGTTTTCCCGCATTTTCATTGGATTGCAATTGAAGGAAAAAGACCATTAATTCCTGAAAATTTCATAAGAGATGAATATAAAAATATGAATTTATTATCAAGTGAGGAAGGAGATATTAAAAATGAGGCAAAATTAAAAGAAATAAATATTGAGAAGGTAGACCTAAATGAGATCAAAGGACAAACAACAATTTCGTTATATAATGCTAATCCCAATTCACAAAACCAAACAGTAGAATACTCAAACCTACAGGCAAATACTATCACAAATAATATCGAGCGAAAAACGAACAGATCAAATATCGAGGTTGTATCATCTATCATTCACAACATTTCTAAAGAATTACAAATATTTTTCGAAAACTTCCAAGATAGATTCAGAAAAGAAATTAAAAAATCTTTAATAACTCAACTTCCTTTAGTAATAATAACAAAAGAATTTTCGTTAAGTGAGATAAAATAATACATAAATTAATATAAAATAAATAACAAATTTAATTACAATAAAAGGTCTTTCAGTAATAGAAAGAGAGCCTGGAGTAGTAGAATTACTTCCTTATATTATAGAGTTCTTAATGTCATATATTGTAATTAACTTAACTTTACTTAATTTACTTATTTAACTCAACTCAACTTAATTTAGGGTAATCAACAATACATCAACGACCCCAAAATCCATATGATTATCCTATCAACAATAGACGCTATTATTAAAAATACCTATTTCTACTTAGAACCATATGTAAATTATTAACAATTAATACCTTATTAACATACTTTTTTATTTAGGCTCATCAATTACTTAATATTATCTTATCCGTAATATTATTGGATATAACATCCGAAGACATAGATTTAATAATAAAAGTAAAGGACTTCGCAGTAAAGCTACTAAGTCAATTCTCACAAAGATTTGAAATTAAATACCCTAGCTTTAAATCTCATTTAATTAATTTAATTGAAGAATTGATTGTTCCTAATAAAAATAAGTTATTAACATCATATGGAGCTATAAAGGTATGAATTAACAATATATTAAATATTAAACTTTATTAACTATATAGTGTATTAATTCGTTGGGCCCTAGTTATATATTAGCATATGTAATACCAAAGATTAATGAAATAATTCATAAAATAACTGTTTCGACATGTATGACTAAGACTGAGGATAATGATGAAAATAGTATTAATCAAAAAGTTAAAAGAGATAAGAATGATCATAAAGAACTTAATAAAGATACTTCGAGTAATAGTAGTAATAATAAAGGAAAATTCAATTTTTATAATTCGAAAGAGTCTTCATATCTTTTTAATGCTTTAAAGGTAATTTTATTAATTAATTTTAGGAATCTGCGTTAATAACCTTATCATATAGCTCTGATATAGATAAAGTTGAGTATAATAAACTCAAGGATAGTATTTTAGATATATTCGGTGAGGACTTACTCTCTAATTTAATTCATAAAGAAGATCAAGACCTAGAATTATTTGTTTAATTCATTAACATATATATTAATATTATTAATATTAATTGACTATTAATTAAATATTAATCAAAATTATATATATAAGACAACTTATAAATAAAAAATATATTATAACAAATTAATTAACAACAACATCATCATCATCTATATTAATATTATTACTATATAGTATTAGTATTAAGGTTTCATTTATATTCTCTTCTATACAATATATTTTAATGTTAAAAAATTTACGCCTACTTTGAAGTAAGTTCTCTGTATCCTTTCCAGTTTGAAGGAGCGACGAAGTCGTGTTTTTCTATGAAGTCATATAAAGTATTGGTAGGACCATCATTAGGATAAAACTGTAAACATTTGCTAAATTTATTTTTTGCTTCTTGCCATTTTCCGCTAATGTAATTATCAAATCCTGATGTAAATTTACTGTAAAACTTTTCAGACATTCTATTTTCGAATATAATAGCGAGATTCTTTAGGAAAAAATCAGTACGAAAGTTGAGAGCTATTATAGTTTCAACCTTATCAAAATAACTCTTATATAACATTTTCTTTTCCAAGTATTTTTTAATCTTCTCACCTTCTGTCAAATTTTTCTTTTTCTTCTTTATTTTTTTCTTAGATGGTCTTTTTAAATTTACATCAATGGTATATAGGCAAATTTCTTTGATTGATCCTTTTACTGTTACTCTATCAATTTCTCTACACATGTTCTTAAGTTCTAAGGAAAGGAATTCGAATACAGTTCCAGATATAAGTATACTTACTCCATACTGTCTAGTAGCCGCTTCTAGTCGGGCTGATATATTCACATTAGGAGATAGGTAAGAAGCATCGATTTTGAATTTAGAGCCTATTGTGCCTTCTATTGCCCAACCATAATGTAATCCAAATCCCATATTGACTTTATAGCCTTCATCCCCGAACATTTCTTTAATATGTTTATTTTCTGAGTACTCTAAAATTTGTTGAGAAACTTTGATGGCCCTGATTATATAAAGAAAACTAAGCACAGCCTTATCAGCAACAATTCGTGAATATATATTTGTCGGCGAGATTTCATACTTTTGACCGTTCGGTGTTAACTCAGGAAACTTCCAAACACTTAAAAAGGCATCTCCTATATTTTTATTTGTTGCTCCTCCGAATTTGTCTACTGACTTATGAACTATTTCTGCAATTTTATTCACAAAAATGAATGTTTCTTCTTTTAGCGCAAGGTTCACTTTGGAAAAATCTCTGATATCGCAGAAGCCCATAAAAACTGTTTTTTTCTGTCCTTTTATCATTGGGTCAAGATCAACGTTTGATTTTAAATTATGTTTTATGATATCACTTCCGGCTTCTCCGAAGCCAATTGCTAGTAAGGCAGAAATTTTAATAATACTTTTTTGAATGACTTGGATTTCTGCATGTTCTTCGAGTAGTTCTTTTTTCTGAACTATTTCTTTTTCCTTTTCTTTAGCTTTTTCTTTTTTCTTACTTCTGTCTTCGATGGTGATAAAATTCTCCTCTGATGTTATATTTTCGTTTTCTTTTATTTCAATTTCATATAAGTCTTTTTGTTTTTCTAAATCTTTAATTAAATTCATAGTGTCTATATTTCTCGCACCAATCGGATCATTCACAACATTATTAATAATATCTGTCATTACATCTAAAGGTCTAAGCACTAACTCATTGGCATCGCCCTCAAACATAAACGCTGACATTATCAAAACAATACAAATAAATAATGTCTTGACAAGACTTATAATCGATAATACTCTATTTTTTTCAATAACTAAGTAATAAACAGTAAACAAAGCTTTCTCACTGGTTATCGCACCTACTTCATCAATACGATAAGTTATATTATTAATAGTATTATTAAGATAATAAACTAAAGTGTTATTATTTGATGTGATATTAAGTAAGGGATAAGCAGGGTCATAATAGTTTTCTATATAAGACTTCATTGTA